>Ga0307515_10004191_pt1 | contig 30000 bp, 4 predicted proteins | sample 17_EM_MG_FD_194513 | JGI IMG/M metagenome (GOLD analysis project Ga0307515, IMG submission 194513) | Populus trichocarpa ectomycorrhiza microbial communities from riparian zone in the Pacific Northwest, United States - 17_EM | ecosystem: Host-associated > Plants > Roots > Unclassified | place... | reverse complement strand
CTTTTGGACTAACTAATGGACTAGCTACATACTAGCGGTATATAAACAATATACTCTTTAACTACCTTAACAACTTCTATACGGCCTATTTAGATAATATTATAATCTACTTTAAGAATAAGCTAGAATATAAGGAGTACGTTTATAAAGTCCTATAACGGCTCCGCAAGGCTAGCCTCTAGGTTAATATTAAGAAGTTAGAGTTTAGTATTAAGTATATAAAGTACCTAAGTTTTATTATTAGTATAAATAGAATTAAAACTAACCTAGAGAAGACGGCCGTAATTAACTAGTGGGTACCCCTATAGACTATAAAGGGGGTATAATTATTTTTAGGTTTTTATAACTTCTACTAACGCTTTATTAAGAACTATAGTAGGATTACCTAGCCTCTTAACTGTCTTACTAGAAAAGACTAGCCCTTTTACTTTAACGCTATATATAGGCAGGCCTTTAATAAGCTTAAGAAATAGCTAGTATCGGCTCCCCTACTTACCTATTTTAACCTAGAACGGCCCTTAATACTAAAAACTAATGCCTTAAATAGCGTAATAGCTAGTGTTTTCCCCCAGAAGTAACCAGACGGAAAGTGGCACCCTATTATATACTATTTAATAACTATAATAGATGCTAAGCTAAACTACTATATCTATAATAAAGAAATGCTGGCTATTATCTCTAGCTTTTAGCACTAGCGTATATAGCTAAAAGGGACCCCTAAGCCGATTAAGGTAGTTTTAGATTATAAGGCCCTTATAGCCCGGTAGGTACGCTAGGCGGATACCCTATCTTAGTTTAATTTCTTAATTATATATAGACTAGGCGCTATAAACCATGCGGACGCTTTTATAAGGCGTAAGTAAGACCTAGATAACTAAACGGCTACAAAGATCTTATTATAGATTTAGACGCTACTATAACTAGAATACCTTAACCCCTAGATATAGGTAGAACTAAGCACAAACTCCTTAGGCGCCGAGATATATTCTATTAACTCCTCTAAACTTAACCTTATTAATAAACTACTATAGGCTAACTAAATAACCCCCTCTCTATAGGAGTACCGTAAAAAGGCAAAGAATGTTACTAGCCTATAGTCTCTTAAAAATGGACTACTTAAGCACTAGGAATGGCTAGTAATAGCTAAGAAATAGAACTTACGGACCTAGCTTATTGCCGAAGCTTATACCTAGGTCTCTACGGCCTACCCTAGAAAAAATAAGACCTATAAGATTATTGGCGACCGCTACTACTGGCCTAAAATAGTTGTGGATATTGACTGCTATATACAGAACTGTAACGACTACTATAGATCTACAATTCTATAAGATAAGACCCCAGGACTATTAAAACCACTTCTAATACTAGAACGCCCCTAGCAGTATATCTCTATAGACTTTTATAAACTACCTACAGACCGTAACGGATACGATATAGTTATAATCCTAGTTAATTGCTTTAGCAAGCGCCTGTTCTTAATCCCCTATTATAAGAATATTAATACTAAAGAGGCGGCCTAACTATATATCTACTACATCTACCGAATTTACGGATTACTAGATACTATTATATCTAATTATAGGCCGTAATTTATTTCGGCTTTCTAGAATAAGTTTACCTAGATCTTAGGTATTAAGCTAAAGCTTTTTATAGTATACTACCCCCAGACAGATAGTTAGACGGAAATTATAAATTAATACTTAGACTAGAGACTTCGGCCCTTTATTAACTACTTCTAAGATAACTAGGCTAAACTATTACCTCTAGGACCGTATAAGGTTCTTAAAAAGATAGGCAACGCGTATAAAGTAAAGCTCCTAAATTTAATTAAAGTTTACCCTATTTTCTCTCCAGATAAACTACGGAAAGCTATAAATAACCTATTACCTAGATAAAAGAATAAACCTCCTCTACTAATTTAAGTTAATGGCGACGATAAATAGGAAATTAAAGAAATACTAGCCTATAAGCTTATAAGGGGAACGTTAAAATATTATATTAATTGGAAAGGGTATAACCTAAACCCTACTTAGTACCCTATATAGAACTTTATAGGTAGTCCCTATAAGCTTTAGAAATTTTATAGTTGTTACCCTAATAAACCTAGACCCCTAAAGTACCTTAATAAGTAAATAGAGTGCTAGAATAGCGAAGATAATAAGCTGCCTATTAAGTATAAAGATAAGAATATCCTATAGATATAATACGGACGTATAAAGCCTAAGGGCAGGCTTTTTCGGAGAGGGGGGTAATATTATAGCACTAGTGGAAACTGGTAAATTATAGTTAATAGATATTAGTGGATTATAGTGGACAGTCGCAGATAGTTATAGATAGTTTTATACAGTTCTAGATAGTTGCCGTCATATGACTAGAGGATCGTATATAACGTCAAGTGGCGCCGCCCTCTGTCTCCTTTCCTTTCTTTAGCTTTAGATCTTTATTTATAGACTACTAATCGTATAGGCTTGCGCGTCCCTCTTACCGTGCTTATACCTTAATTGACTAAGTCGCTAATAATACGCAATTAGCTTTTGCTAGTAGTCTAGCTAAAATACCTACTAAAAAGGTATAATATCAGTATCTTAATAATACGGATATTACTAATATCCGCATAGCTTTATACCCGTACTATCCCCCCTCTAAAAACCTCCCCTTCCCCTAAAACTCCTACTTATAGTAATATACACAGCCATAGAGGCACCTATTCTGCCACTACTCCTTCTACTTTTTTACTAATTCTTAGCACATATAGTACTGCCTCTAGTACTGCTACCGCTCCTACTACTATAGAAAATATTAGGGCGTATTTAGCAATTGCTGTTTCTATATACGTTAATATAGTTTATAAACGGGTAACTAAGATAGCAAAAGATGCTTAGGCTATAGATCGCCAGTTAAGTAAGCTTAAAGATTCTCTAAGTAAGATAAAGAATAAACTTGCGTTTATAATGCGTGGTATTACTACACTTATATATAATGCTGGGTTGCTAGATATAGAATTTAAGTAAATATAGGTTAGCTATTATTATAGGTTTAGAGTAATAAAAAATAGTAGCTCTTACCTCTCCGCTACTGCGTACACAGGAATTGAGTTTTTACTTTATATTTAATAGATATACTTAATTAATATTATAATATCTATATAGGCTAGGATAAGGATATCCATATAAGCTAAGATAGAGATATTTATATATCCGCATCGTTAATGTTTACTAAGGTAAGTTATTATAGCAGCGATTATTCGTTAGTAAGCTAATTTAATAAAATTGGTAGCGTGGATATTCACCTTTAATTAACCTTAGCACCTCTTTACCTCTTCTTCGTCCACTAACCTTCTACCTTATAGCACCGCACCGCGAACTTTATTATTGTTATTTTATATACTATTCTTTAAAATACTACCATCTACAATGCCTGTATTTACATCTATAAACAATATTAATGCGAATAATAGTAACTAGGTAGTTAAGGAACTTAATATACGCGATATTAATAATAAGGAGCTTAATACTGTTAAGCACGCTATAGCTACTCTTACTAAGCCTTTAGATTCTATTCCTAAAGAGTAAGCTTTCTAATACTAAATTATACCTATAGCTAATATAATTTTAGGAAATATATACCAAAGCGCTCTTTATAAGGTTTAGTAGACGATAATAATAAGGATAAAGCGAAATCCGCTAAAAACCCGCTTACCTTTTTACTAGATGCCTTTCTACTGCCTACATCTTTACTATAGGCTACTTTACCATCTACTACTTCACCATCTACCTCCCTACTACCACTGCCTAGTACTTCTAAAAAGAGGCTTAACAAGGCTTATTTATCTTCTTTTCTTAAAAAGTGGGCTAAAAAGGCTGCTGATATAAATATAAAGCTTAAGATAGCTATTAAATTATATGTATTAGTTATACTATTTTAGCGTCTTATTTACTAATTTACCTCTTATAGTAACCCAAACACTATATATAAGGTTCCTTTAGATAGTAAATCTTTAAATAGTAATAAAGATAAAGACCTTAATAACGTTAACTCTTATAATCTCCGCAGCCCTTATAATCTCCATAGCCCTTATAATCTCTATAATACTCCTAATATAAATAAGCGCCTTCCTATCTAAGTGCTATTAGTAAATAAATGATAGGGTTTATAGGGAGTCACGTGACCCACAGCGCACGGCTTAAAGTCTCGTCATTAAGAACTTTAAGCAGCAACAATATTATCTAATTGAATTCGAATATGCTAGTTCTCGTCAATTAAAGCTGCTGTTAATTCATTTATCCTAATCTTATTTAACCGTCGAGTCTCCTCCCTTAAAGCCTTAAATTCAGGCCGTTGCTATTGCTTCTCTCCGTCTACTCCGTATAACAGACCCTTTTAAAAACGCCCCCGCATATAGCACACGCTCTTATTCTCGCGTTCCCGATAGCAAAGGCTTGTAGACGTGTCGCCCCTCCGTGACTATGGCCCCTACGCCCTCCGCCGCAGCCGTAACGGCAGCCGAAAAGCGCCTACAGGACATTTATAAATAAGAGCTGAAAGACTGTAAGCAGGAGCGTATTTATAAGGCAGCTTTAAACCAGGCTACCCTTAAAGCACTCGCTACTTCTATAGCCTAGGTAAAGTTAGCTATAGAAGAAATACACTAGGCTCGGCTCGCCGCTATTAAGAAGAACCCTACTATAATTAACGCGGTAGAGGTTGACTCCAGTAAGTCTTCTCTCCCTTTTATAGTAAAGAGCCTAGACCTACTTCTTCCTAGGATCCTAGTCTCTAAAGTTGCCGTAATATAAAAGGGTATATTCGTTCTAGAGAACCTTATAAAGCTATATAATAACCCGTTTAGGATTAACTCTAATTAAATAGAGTTAACGGTAGATAGAAAAGTTATTGCCTCCAGCAATGGCTCTAAAAAGGACTTCTCCTCTATAGGTATTTAGCTTAAGGGCTTTACTAACTATGGTATTATTGTCCAAACCCTCTAGGCCATATTAACCCCCTTAGCTATCACGATAGTAAAATTCCACTAAGCTATTATAGGCTTCTCCGCACAATTCGTCTGGAACAACGTCCTTAATTTAGCTATAGTTGTCTACTAAAGAGCTATAAGGCTTAGTTAAACTAACCCTACTAACTAGGCTATCCCTATTAAATTATAAATAGCTAATTATAACTTCGCCACTCTACGCCTAGCCCTATCGTCCTCCTATAGTAACTTATTATTAAAACGCCCTTAGGTAAATACGTCTACCTTATCCCTATAGGGCTAGGTATGCGGTAATTAGAACGCAAGCCGGCCGTGCTTTAAATTACTATGTTCCTATTAATATCTCTATAAAGTATATAGAGGGAATTATATTAAGAAAAACTGTAAGGGGTCTCTGTAATAATTTATACCCCCTCTACGCCTAAATTTAATGCTAAGATTTAAGGCGTTTACCTCAGGGTATCTACTTTATACTTCGCTATCGCCATTAAACGCATTGGCCTAGAGGGATAAGCTACTCCTATACTCTAGAGATCTCGGCCCCCTAATTAAGGGTATCCTAACGTATGGCGCGCGGATTAGAGTTACTGCCTTACTACTAGCGCATACGTGTTTAAATTAACTCCCTTTTGATGCCGACCCTAGGGTAATTACTATAAAGATTGCTACCGATCTGCCTATCGGCTATATTACTATTCGTCCGCCTAAAGCAACCTACTGCTCCCCCTTAGGACTTATACCTAAGCCAGATGGAACCTTCCGCCGTATTTATAATCTCTTTTTGCCTAGGCCTCGCCAAGGCCTCTCTGTTAACGCTGCTATCCTAAAGGCCTACTCTACCCTCGCCTATAGCACTGTAGACGACATTTTAGCGCTTATCCTCCTTGCCGGGAGAGGCGCTGTTATCCTTAAACGTGATCTTAAAGACACTTTCGGAATATCCCAGTCGCTATTACCGATTAATGCCTACTAGGTTTTAAGTGGGAGAAGATAGTATACGTTAAATGCTGCCTTCCCTTTAGTCTAGCCACTACGCCTTTCCTCTTTAACCTCTTTACGGAAGCCCTATATTAGGTCCTTAAACGCTACCTCTACCCAATTATTGCCTTCTTCGCACTAGTTTATTATCTAGATAACTTTATATTTATCTTACGCCTAGATACTAGCTACGCACTAGTAGTTCGCATATATAACTTTATAATTATACTACTTAGTTTCCCTCCTAACGCTATAAAAGACTCCTATAGCACAGTGTCAGACGTATTAGGCTATTAGATTAATACTAATACCTTTTCCTTATCCCTTAGCCCTACTAAGCAGATAGTACTATAAGATCTACTTGCCTCCTTCGTCCTTAGGCCCTAAGTCTCTCTTAAATAGTGCTAGTAACTTAGAGGTAGCCTTACCTAGGCCGTAAAAGTTATTTAGTTAGGGTAATTTTACTTAAGATCGCTATAGGACCTTATTACAGCTTTCTCTCTTATAAACTGCCGCACTTTGCCTATTCTGCTAGCGGTAATCTCCGACCTAGCTTAGTAAAGTAAAGCCCTAGCGCTTTAAAATAGGGTTCATTTCTTTTAGGAGGACGTTACTTACCCCTAGATCCATCTCTTTACGGATGCCTTATCTAAATACGGTTACGCTAGCTTCTTCTATAGCTGCCTAGGCTACTCCTCCGCCGAGACCTATTCTACTCCTTATAGTTAATGGCGCCCTTATACCTCCGCGCTGCCACAAGATAACCTCTTTATAGCATCCCCTGCCCCTAAGCACCTCTATGCCTATATTAATATGCTTAAAGTACTTACTATTACTAACGCATTTATAAAATGGAGCCCTACCTGGTAGTATTTATCTATTTACGTCTATACAAACAATATAGTCGCCCTTATAGGCCTGCAAAATACAGTGCTTAAAGGCCCTACTAATTTGCTTCTTTAATAAATCTTAGTTTAGGCTGCCGCATTTAATATCTAGTTATAATCTTCCTAGATTTTATCTAAAGATAATATACTAGCTAACGCACTCTCCCGCTTTAACTAGGCCATAGCTAAAAATCTCTATTTTTAGATTAATCTCTTGGTGCTAACGGCTTATCTTTAGGCTTGTTAATTAACCTACCAGGCCCGCCGCCTACATTTATTACCTAATTAGGCCAATCTTACTTAGTTTTAAGCCTCTTATAGCACGGTATTAAGCCTAGCACCCGTAAAATATACGCCTTAGGTATAAAGTTATAGGAGTTCTTTTGCGCTATAAGGGCTATAGCGCTATACCTAGCCTAGTTACCTAACCTTATAAAATAGGTAGCATAGAGAATATATAGCAATAGTTCTCCGTATATGGGCAGAGTAGCTTTAAAGACTATACGCTTATACCTCACCACGATCCGCTCTATATACGTTAACTACGTTCTCCTAGTTATAGTATTTAAGAATGCGTCACTTTATCGCATACTAGATAGGGCAACCTCTCTTAATCCTAGCCCAAAAGAAGCTACCCTAAAGTTGCTAATCTTACGCAGCATCCTTACTAAGATCGCGGCTAGTAGTAACTTGATCTAAGGGGTAAATACTAACGCTGCCTTTTGCCTTACCTTTATAGGGTGCCTCCGTATAGGCGAGATCTCCTATATTAATAAGCAACAATTTAAACCGTTATTCGCCGCGACTAAGGCTACCCGCTTAGACGTATAGATTAGCCCCTCTAAAGATTACCTTACCTTCTGTCTTAAATGGAGTAAGACTAATAAGGATAAGCAGGGCGTTTAAATTATAGTAGCCGCCACCTTTAACGTGGTTTACCCTATAGCAGCGCTATAAAAGCTTTTTCTCCTCGACCCCTAGGCTCCCTTTACGCCGCTATTTACCGTATTTAGTAGCGTGGCGTTCTTCGCCTTATACGCACAGAGGATACTTAAATTAAGGCTGACCCTCTATAGCATCTAAGCCGCACAGTATACAGGTTACAGCTTCCGTAGGGGCGCGGCCCAACACACCCTAGACCACAGCTTCTCCAATAAGGAGGTCTAACGCCTAGGCCGCTAGTCGTTAGACGCCTTTTACCTTTATTACTTAACCTTACAGGCTAACACCTTCCGCCTTTTACGGAGGTTTTAACTAAGCACCCCGCCAGCGTTCTCTTTAACTTAGCCTTATACATAAGGCTAATACCTAAAACATATCTCCCTACATATATTTTCTCCCAATTTAGCTATAGTTACGCTTCGCTCTCCTTAGACTATAGGCTTATAAGTTTAGGGCTATTTTTCCTACCTTTTTACAGTAAAAACAGCTTATAAAAGCTGGAAAATAAGCCCGCTATTTACAGGCCCCTAAGCCGCAGCCACTAATCAAAAAAATTAATAAAAAATCACATATATAAAGAGATAGATAATAGGGTCTATAGGGAGTTACGTAACCCACAGCGCACGGCTTAAAGTCTCATTATTAAGAACTTTAAGCAGCAACAATATTATCTAATTAAATTCAAATATGCTAGTTCTCGTTAATTAAAGCTGCTATTAATTCACCCGCCTACCTAAGCGTTCGCTTCTTTACCTTATATATATATATATATTAGGACGGTACTAGGGCATACTACCTACTACGTCCTACTATTCCACTACCATCGTCGCACAATCGGGCTCGCGTGGAATTACGTAGGAACTAGCCAATTAGGATTTTCCATCCCTGGGATAGAAAATCGCTATTGGCTCGCTTACTATTAGCGCCTTAGCGGCCCCCTCTTCTTCTTCTCTTTAGCTTAGCATCTTTATATAGTTTAGACGCACTTATATAAGCCCGTTATATATATAGCTTATACCCTACTTCTTATAAGTACGTACCTTTGCTAGTTAGACCATGGGCTTGCAAGTTTAGGGCTATTTTTCCTGCCTTTTTATAGTAAAAACAGCTTACAAAAGCTAGAAAATAAGCCCACTATTTGCAGGCCCCTAAGCCGCAGCCATCAATTAAAAAAATTAATAAAAAATCACGTGTATAAAGAGATAGATAGTACACTCTAAAAGTTAGTGTTTAGGAAAGTATAAAGGAAAGTCGTTAGTGGATATTAACATACGTTTAGAATATTAAGGGTAGCTTTAGTAAGCTGCGTAATCCGCTATACGCTCTATACAAGAAGCATAGCTATAAATATCGCGTTTACAAGCAGAACTCTAAGCCTTATTTTAGAGGTGCGTACTTAAGATATTATTTTGGTAGTAGGTTATATAGAATAGTATACGCTAATAGTATACTATTATTCTGTCAGCTAATACGTATATAAAAAAGCTTGCTAAATCTAGAGCCAGTTATACCTTAGCGCAAAAAATATACGTAATTAGCTTCTACTAGTAGTCTAGCTAAAATACCTACTAAGAAGGTATAATATCCGCATCTTAATAATACGGATATTGCTAATATCCGTATAGCTTCGTACTTACACTATCCCCGCCCGCGCCACTACGCCTTTCCCCCCCCATTAAGACTCCCACTTATAGTAGTATACATAGCCATAGAGGCACCCGCTCTGCCGCTACTCCTCTACCCTTTTTCCCAATTACTAGCACGCTAAGTGCTACTATTGCTATTACCGCTTCCACTAGCATAGAATCTATTGGGGTATATTTAGCAATTACTATTTCTGCGCGCGTTAATATAGTATATAAATAGGTAACTAATATAGCAAAATGTAACGGAACCTTATAGCAGGTACTACGATGGGCTCGTTAATAGGCTAGGTGTGTAGGTAATGCAAATTAAAGTTAACAACGTAATAATAACTGGTGGAGTAGTTGCCCAACAGATTAACTCTAATTGTATTCTGAGAATCACTATAAGGAAGGAACTATCTAGGTAGGGACTATAGTCCTTTAAATACACGACCGTACTCCTAAGAAATCCTTCTTATACGTAATATACATGTGCTCTGTCTACTCTATTATAGATCTTATAGATTATATAGATTATATAGATTATATTACATAACTTGGCTACCATTTCTCGTTATATAGTTCTACCGGTTCCATCCTAGACCGTGCCTATATTAACTAACTAGCTTCTTCTAACTCTTCTCTAAGTAGTCGTAATATCGTACTTAAAGCGTCTATAATACCATCTCCCTCCTCTCTATCTTCGTCCTTAAAGATTCTAAATATCTCTAAGTCGTTTACTAGAGGTATAATATCCGTCTAATTAATTTAGTTAATATTGTTACTTATTATACCTAAAGCAATTTCTCTTTCCTCTACAGTTTAACGTGCTCGTACTATTGCTACTATACTATCACTAGGTGAAATAATGCCGTCTCTATATTCTCGTTGTGTAAAAGAGGGGTTAGTCTATATTGCGCTAGTAAGTCCTTTATCTTAGTAACCCTCTTCCTATTTAAAGTGTACTAAAGCGAATATTCGTTCGTCCTGCGACGTTCGCTTTATTTCTAACGCTAAGTATACGTATCCTATAATCCTTAATAGTCTATAAGTTCCCTAAGTAATTTATTATAGGGTTTTATATTTAATCTACTGCTACAAAGCTCGATAGTAAGCTCTTAAGTGCTTTTAATAAATTGTGCTAATTGCAAGAGGCGGAATAAGAGGCTGCGGCTGCTTAATAGCGTGCTCTTAAAGCTTGTCTTCTGGCCTTTACTTATCTATTACGTCTTAAACAGGTTCGTGAGAAGGTGCGTTTTAAGGAGTAGAAACTTATGGAATAAGGTCTATAGAAACTTAGTAATAAGAGGGCTAAGCCTCTTCTAATTGCGAGGGAAATAACTCTAAGTAATTCGGCAGTTGCCCTTTCTAGGTCCCCCTTAGGTAACTTATTTTTTAGCAATCCTTCCCTATTAATATTACCTGACCTAATCTCTTCCGATACTCCCGTACCTTTCCTATAGCGTTTTTTAGATTTTCTAGTAGTTCCTAGGTAGTCTTATTATAGCCTATCCACTTTACCTTATACTATGTTTTATTATTAACGTCCTTATAGTTAACGATCTTTAAAACTTACTACTTATCCTCTTCTCGTCCTCTATACGTGTCTACTTTGTAAATTAGTGGCTTAATATTCCTATATACTAGCTCTAGCATTACAATATACTATATAGGGTAGATTTTTATTTTGGCTAGTAGGTTTAACTTAAATATAACCGGTGAAATCCTTTATATAATTTTAAAAGGTCCTAGTCTAACGTAGTCTAACTTCTTACTTAGTTGTTAACTCTTAAAAATTTTATATAGTAGCTATACTTTATCTCCCTCCTTAAGATCTAGTCCCTTAGATCTCTTAGCGTCGTAGTATTTCTTTATTCTTTACTATACTACCTTAACTATTTCCGTAAGGTTCTTATAAAGATTTATTAATATCTCTATTCTTTACTTAGCTATATTACTTATCTTTCTTACTTAACGTGGTAATAACGATATTCTTAGCTTATATCCGTAATTCGCCTTAAATAGTAACGTACCTATTCCTTTTTATGGTGTTATATTATATATAAACTATATAACTAGTAATAATAATACCTAATTGTTCTATATGTGATTAATATAGTGTTTTAGATACTACTCTAGTATCTAATTTAATTTTTCTATTTAGCCGTCTGTCTGCGGATAATATACGGTAGAAGTTACTACTCTAACTTCTTACTCCGCTAAGAATACCTCCTAGAATACTACTATAAATCTTAAATCTCTATCTAATATAATTTTACTTAGTACTTTATATTTTATAAATACTTCCTTAATATAGATTCTAGCGACATCTTCTACTAATATTTCTTCTATACACGCTATAAAGTATCCCTACTTTATAAGCTTGTCTACTATTACTAAGATCGCGTTATAGTCTTATCTAGTAATAGGATCTCTTAATTTTAGTAACTTTATAATAAAGTCCTATAATATAACTGTTGGTCACACAGGGTGACTTACCAATAACGACTACTTAAGTAGGTTACAGTGATGTTGGTTAATAAAGCTTATTAATTGGAATGAGGAAGGGCGAGGAGCTTAAGACTCCTTACCACGCTAGTGCCGCGGCGTCACGTGACGACCGCTTGCCTTATTCCCGACACTAACAACTCTTTTTTTGTGGCTGCCATCTATATATAAATACTGCTTAACTAGCGTAACAAATATTAATCCTCCTTACTTACTATTGCTATTGCAATATAAGTCTCGCTGTTTAAAATTTTGCCTTTTAGCACGTAGTGCTTTCTTACTTAGAGTTGTAGGTAAATATTATATCGGGGCCGCCAAGGCGCTAGTTATAAGCGAGCCAATAGTAATTTTCTATATTGGGTATAGAAAATCCTAATTAGCTAGTTAAAATTAGGGTCTATAGAATATTATACTTACTCCCTTTTAACCTAACCTTTAACTTATATATATAGAGTATTCGTGTTAAGAAACGTTTCTAGAGCCTTGTTTAGGTTTGCCTTTATTATTATATTTACTAGGTTGTCTTAACCATTAATCTATTAAATTTTAAAGAGTTTTTGCCGTTTATAGGATTAATAAAGTGCTATAATATTAATTATAAGGCGCTTCTCCTTTATAGTACTAAGCTTAACTAAATACTTATAGAGGGAATATAAGTCGGTATATACGATTATAGGGATAATGGGAAGTTTAAGTTAATCTATAATTATCTTTAGGGTAGTTCTAATTACAATTACTATATTAACTCCGCTAATTATTCTATATATCTCTAACGCTAGAACGCTTCTAGTAACGCGCTTACTCTTAGTTAAGCTTTAATAGATAAGATTACCGTGGATTATAAAGTTATTCTCTCCGGTAGATTTATTCGTAATAATAATCTTATATCCTAGCTAGGAGCTAAAATCTTTATTATTTATAAACGATTTATTAATAAATATAAAGAGCTTAGCGGTAGGAAGATTAATAGGCATATAGAGTAGTCCCCAATTAAGATAGTTCCTTTGCCAGGAGAGACGCTTATTTAGGGTAAGAATATTATCCTTAGTTAGTTTCTAGTGTTAGGCGGTAATAAAGAGATTAAATAAAGCCTTAGGTTGATAGATAGAAGTAACGTAAGCTCTATAAGCGCGTTACTCCATATATCCTTATTTTAGAGAGTTAACGTTAATAACGTTAATTTTCTTACCTTAACCCTTTTGGCGCAAAGCAATAGAATCCTTATTTAGGGAAAGGATGCATCTATTAAAAAGTAATAGTGTTATTAAATTAAGCTTTTCCTTTAGCTTTGCTATAAGATTTACCTTTACTAGCTTATCTTCTTTAAGAGCTAAAAATTGGTCGTCTTTTAAGATAATTATATTATTAGTTTATATGCCGATAATTCTAAATAGGGTTCCCGTAGTTATAATAAGGAAGCATAAATTAAATATAGAAGTAGTTATTAAAAGTTTCTCTTTATAGTGCTTACTATAGGTAGCCCACTAATAAGTTTCTACCTCTGTAATTCTATATAATGGCTTAAGTATAACTATAATTATATCTTCGGGATATTAGTGGCGAATTTACTTTAGAAGGTATGCTAATATTAAGCACTAAAGGTGCGTCTCTAATTAGGTGTAGGCCTAAGTAATATCTTATAAATAAACCGCTATTTTATTCTTTATTAAGGAGTGAGCTAGCGTAATAATAACTTACTAATTAGCTTATTAAATTATAGGAGATTACGTAAGAATTACCTCCTTACTATTATTGTTATAACCTTAAATAATAAGCCTTAATTTCTTAAATGGGGCGTTAGTAGCTTTGCCTTTAATCTTATTAACTATTCTTAACTTAAAGATACGAACTTCGTTGAACTTAGTAGGGTTATACTTCTCGAATTTAAAAACTCCTCTTATAATAAGGCTATTAATCTCCTGCTTATCGGATACTTAGAAAGAAGCTCCTAGGGTTATAATACGACCTTCCTTTTAAAGCTATTTTATAAGTTTAAAGTTAGCCTTCTCCTTAGCTGTTATAAAGGCCATTAATAGCTTAACTCTATTCTTAATAGTGGCAATAAATTGCTCTTTAAAATTAATAAGATATTAGCAATTTTATAATCCTTTTAGGCAACCTCTACCGCGTTATAGTTGCGGCGTATCTACTATAATTATATTAGAATTGTGGTCGCCTTCTAGAGCTCGTTAATTATAGCTCTTCTTTAGGGTATCTTTTATAGCATCCTATAAAGGTTTAGAACTGTTATCTTTATAGTAAGGTTTAATAACAGTTAAACGGAATTAAGTGGGTCTATAAGGCATCTAAATAGTATAAGTTTAACTATTAATTGTAATAAATTAATGTGGGCCTAACTACCCTCCCTTTTTACGCTATACGTGTACCTTAGACTAGAGTGGTAGATTAAGCGTAGTTAAGGTATTTAGGCCATTTCTTATTCCTAGTGCGTTATTAACCTAACGTATAGCGTAAAGACGTTAGACCTCCTTTATTACCTTATAAATAGCCTTAGCTTATTATATAATAGAGGGAGATAGTAAAGAGTTATTAGTTATTTAAGGGTAGGCGCTAAAGACGAGTAATATAGGTATAAGTCTATCTAGGCCAGCGGAATCGTTAATAGCTTTAACAGCTATTTATAAGGTAAGTTCTTCGCTAGCGTTTTTTAGTTCTAAAGAGATAATCTTATATATGCGGTGTAATAGCGCGTGATATTGCTTTACTTTTTTAACACTATTATATACCTTAACGGGGACTTCCTTAACCTTAATTGCTATTACCTTTATCTATTATCGAAACTTTATAGATAAGAAGTTCTTTTCTATATTATAGATAATTTAATTAGGGGGTCCTAGGTAGATATTAATTTAGTATAATTAAAGGGTATCCTATACATTCCTAGCTAATATATTCTTTAAGAAACGTACGGCTTAAAAAAAGGTTAAGAAGTTAATAACTTAGAGTACTAGCTTACCGCTAAGATATATAACGTTAATAATAATACAGAAGTTAAAGTTATAGTTATCTTTAAGGGTGAACTTAAATCGGCTAGGGGACTTCTGGTTTATTTAATAGTAATAGCAGTACTTAATAAGATGCTTAATTGCCTTAACCTTAACTTTATAGCCTGCTTGCTAAAGAACCCTAAGCAATTAATAAACGGATAGGTAGCTAAAACAATGGTGTAGTTAACGTAACTCTAACTTAGTTAGGTAGCTTTAAGCAACACTCTTTTCTAGTTAATAAAGGAGTAACTAAGGGTAACCTTACTTACGTATAATAGGTACCCAATTATCTCCCTATATAAGCATATTCTTAAGGTTGTTAAGCTTAACGCCTAATTTGTCTATATCTCTAATGTAAAATAAAAATAAAGTATTTGTAGGAATAATATAGAAAGTGATATACCCTAAGGGGGTTTAGACACTAATTATGCTAAGAGAAATCGCGGTACCCTTACTAAAACGTATTATATATTAGCCTGCCGTTAATTAGTTAATCTAAATAGAGGTATTAAGTTGTTAAAGGGCTTAAACTTAAGGTTCTCCTACTATAAATACTCCTGCGGCTCTAGTATCTGGTATAATACTATAAAAGACATTCGCCGAGTATCTATTATTAAAGGAGAACGCGGAGCTCTCCTTTAGCTTGTTAAAGATATCTAACTTTATAATAGAATAGAGCGTAGATTAGTTATTAAGAACAGCGACGGTTTATATACTATCTACCTTACTATACTTAGTAAAGTATTAGTTAGGTAAGTAATCCTTAATTTCTATATCTATAAGGAGCTGTTTAGCCTTATTAACCTTACCCTTAAGATCTTCTATGCCTTTATATTAAACCAGGAAGCTTTAGAAGTAGGCTGTAGTAATTTTACAGTTTTTGACGTTTCTTATACTCTGGCGAAACTTATTATATACCTCCTTTTGCTTATTAAGAGAATGCCTAGTTAACCAGTAATTCAGTTTTTTATAAACGTAGCACTTCTTTTAGCAATTACTTTAAAATAAACCTCTATAAGGACCTCCACCTTTACCTTATAGTTGTTAATTATACCCTCTGCCGTATTACCTACTACGGCCACTATATATTCGATTAGTCCAGTTATAATTATATTAGTTAGGCGGGTCGATTAAAGTAGGTTAAAGTTAGGCGTTAAATTACTATACTTCTTAAGAGCGTAGAGCGGTGCCTATAAAAGATCTTAATTAAGTATATATACCTTTATAAGTATTTGCAGGATTAAAAAAAGTAAGGTTATATTCTTTAACGCCTTAATATACGCTAATAACTTAATTACGTAGGCTAAAATCCTCTTAATATAATTTGGATAAACCACGCTGAATTATCTAAAGTTAATTAAAGAGCTTTTAAAGATAATTAAGCCGAGGGACACCTAGGTTTATAGCAATAATCCTTAAAAAGGTAGTCTCTCTCTATTCTAATATATACTGCTACTTATTCTCTTCTGTTTTAAAGTGGTATCTTAACTTATATATTATACGGTCGAAATTATATCGTTTTTCTGCTAAATGATTATAATAGAAGGTACTAGCTTGGCCCTTAAGCATAACGGAATAGGCGTTGTAGTATTAATTAGACTCTATTCCTACCTTTTAGTAATAGTTATAAAAGATACGCAATTTTGAATTAAGAATATTATATAATTCCCCGCTAAACTTCTTCTCCTAATCTAAATAGAGCTTTGCAAGCTTTATAAGCAATTTTAAACTACCTCTAATTTAAGATTAAGATAGAGAAGGTAGGAGTTATATTATAGGCTATAATAGGGACGTTAGTCTAGTCGGTGGAGTCTAAAGGTTGTTAAATCGCGAAGTAATAGGATCCTGTGCCTGCTTTTATTAGGGTATAATATTTAAAGTTAAAGTTATGGGTTAGATTAGATACAGAGGAGTTAAAGGTAAAAATTAATTTGTCTTTAGAGGTATATTACTTAGATTCTATTGTGAGTTAAGCTTCCTTATAATGCGTAGTTAGTGCTTAATCTCTTATAGAGTCTATTTATGCTCTTCTTTTACATTAATAACCTGCTCCTAAATATTATCTTTAATAGTACCCCTATCTATAGGTACAAACACTTTATACTCCCATAAGAAGTTATAGAAGTCTTATATAATATCCTTCTTTATAGGAGTCTATATTCCCTTTATTCATCTAATAAAGTCCTCCCTAACATAGTACTATAGCATAGTGTCGTTATATTCGCTGTTTTTATAGTGTACTATACGGTATAATAGGAATCCGTTTAAGTCTTACTAATTAATATCTTTAAGGTTAGTTATATTAGTGTTCTATATCTTTAGGTTAATATCTTTCTTATACTTCTTTAGGTAGGTTAACGCTATAATAGAATCTACAAAGGTACACGGAGAGTATTAAGGTAGTTATTTAACGCGTTTCAATAAAGAGATTAAGGAAAATAAGGGTTATTCGACGTGTAATTAGGTAGTAATTGTAATCCTACGGTCTACAAAGGTACACAAAGGGTATTAAGGTAGTTGTTTTTAACGCGTTTTAGACGTTAACTTAGGACCCTAGGTTTAGTAACACTTCTAACTTAAAGTACTCGACCAAATCTTTATAAACGTGGTTATTCTGCGTAATAAATGTAACTTGGTATCTCCTAGTACTTAGTAATACTTCTATTACTAGTTTTCCGCAAGTCTAAGGTAGTATAGTATCGCCGGGATCCATTCTATATAAGCGTATATAGCACCCCTATATAAGACTGTCTCTTTTATTCGAAAACCTAGCTGCTTTGTGGTTAACTATGTATTTAACTACTAATTAGTGTTAGTTATATAGGGTGACTCACCAATAACGACTACTCGAATAGGTTATAGTGATGTTAGTTAATAAAGCTTATTAATTAGAATGAGGAAGGGCGAGAAGCTTAAGACTCCTCGCTACGCTAGTGCCGCGGCGTTACGTAACAACCGCTTGCCTTATTCCCGACAATAACCTCCTATAATCTCTCTAGTATTTTAATAGGTTATAGCCCTCTATATAGCTTATATCTTATTAGTTTATTTCTCTAGTAATTTAGATATTCTTTTATAACCTTTTATGCTAGGTTTTAGATTCTATTAATAATATACTCCTCCTAAAGTCTTAACACTAAGCCTATAGCTCCGTTGTGTCCTTAAGTTAATCCCTTATAGAAATCTTCTATAAAGTGTTTTACTATACTTCTTAGGATATACTTTACTTCTCTATATTTATATAATATTTCTTCTTCTAAATATTCTAACTGTTCTTCTAGTTATACCTTAAAGATTCTTTATATCTAAAAGCTTTCTAATAACTTATAAACTTTATCTAATTCTTCTTAAGTTGCTATAATTTTTGGATAATTATACCTAATTAGTCCGTCTATATCTTTTTGCAGTAAAGCCCCTAATAGCTTCTTATTATTTTATAGTTTAGCCTTTTAACTTAAAGCATCTACTCGCGCGTTATCTATACCCTTAGTATACTAAATCTTAAAATAGTATTCTATAAGCATCTCTACCTATCTAACCTATTTTTAGTTAAGTTCCTTTATTATTACAAATCCTATTAGGTTCTTATAATCTATCTTAACTATAAATAGTTTCTCTATACCTTATAAGAATGCTCTCTATTTTTTTAGTACTATAACTATACCTAATAACTCCTTATTATAGATGTTATAGTTTAACTCTAATAGTGTTATTTTCCAACTATAGTATGCTACTAGGTGCTATCTATCTGAATACTTTTATATAAAGTATGCTCCTAGTATAAAGTCTAATATTTTTATTTTTATAACCGTTTCTAGTCCTAGTTAATAGATTTTAAGAACTGGCTCTTAGGTAAATAATTCTTTAATTTTCTTAAACAGTTCTTATTGTTCCTTTCCTTATACCTATAATTCTTCTTTCTTTATTAACCGCGTAAATAGTTTAGTATCCTTTAACTATTACGCTATAAACCTTCTATAGTAATTGCAAAACCCTAGAAATAATCTTAACTATATAACGTTCTCTAGTTCTTACCAATTTACTATAGCTTTAATCTTCTTTAGATTTATACTAAGTTGGCCTAGTTTAATAATAAATCTAACAAAATTGGTCTTCCTAGTAAAGAACTTATATTTTTTAATTGCTACTAGTATCTGTTCTTCTTATAGTCTCTTTAAAACCTATTTAATATATTCTCTATATTTTTTCTTAGTTATTAAATAGATAATATTATCATTGAGATATACTATAACAAATTTATCTAAGTGTTTTCCTAATATATTATTAATACGCTTCTAAAATGTTGCTAGTATATTTATAAGCCCAAATTGCATAACTAATGGTTTATATAGTCCTTCCTTTAACCTAAAGGCTGTCTTTTATTTGTTACCTTTCTTAATCCTAATCTAATAGTATGCCTACCTTAGATCTATCTTTATAAAGATTTATACGTTGCCTATTCTATCTTAGATTTCGCTAATTAAGAGTAAAGAATACCTATCCTTTCTAGTAATGCTGTTTAACTGCCTATAGTCAATATATAGCCTTAGTTTGCCGTTCTTCTTTAGTACGAATAGTACTAGATAACCCGCTAATAACTACGATAGTCTAATATATCCCTTTCGTAGATTTTCTTAAATAAACTCTTTTAGTACTCTACCTTCCTCTTTAGTAAGCTTATAGATTAAAAAAAACCTTAGGTTTATTCCTAGTTCTAATTCTATCTTATAATCCTATACTATATATTCTAACAGCTTTTTACTTTCTAGTAACTATAGTTTTTTACTATACTTATAGTATCTCTTTAGTACATAGCCTAGTCCTTTTTTAGTTTCTTTATAGGTCGCCCCTACTTAGTACTATACCATCTTAGCTTATTATTACGTCTTGCGGTGTTAAGTATTTTTAATATTAACCTAACCTGTAACCCAATTAATCTTTAAATTGTATTCCTATAACTAAGGCATTCCTAGTACTACCTTATTATTCCCTAATAGTAATATATTAAAAGATATCTTAATTTATCTTTCTTTAATAGTTAACTAAATAGGTCCTATTTTAAGGTTAATAATGCCTTCTCTATGGGCTATCGGATCTCCTAAAATTATTACTAATAGGTAAGGACATTCCTTTTTCCTATATAGTAACCCTATTTTTTTTAACTGCTGCTAGCAAGATATAGTTCCTTATTACTCCACTATCTATTAATACCTTAAACTGTTAATCTTACTATTTAACTTGTAAATTTAGGTATTATCCTTAAATTCCTTTAAGGGTTTAAGGCTCTACCACTAGTTCCCTTTAGTCCTATAGGCCTCTACTTTTCTTAATTATTAGCTACTTAATCCTATTTATACTTAGTCCACTTTTAGCTAATACTTAGTTTACTTTTTATCTTTAATATACTATAGATAAGTATTCTTTAAACATTCCCACCATTATTGTCCATTTAGGCATTCTTCCGTAAAGAATCTTCCTAGCGAAAGTATTAAGTCCCCTTATTCTTAAACTTCTACTAGGTGCTAACTATACATATACTTAGCGTTTTAATATTTCGCCTTATCTATTAACTAGTGTATTCTTACTAGGTATTTCCGGTTCTTATCTTTAGGTACTCTATGCATATTATACGCATTATCTATATATATAATTTATACCAACGTATAATATACTTAGTATCTTAGGTTAACTCTTGGCTCGTCTTTATTCTTAAGTTTAAACTTTTCTCGTATTAATCTAAGCGTTGCGACTTTATTTGCAGGTATTAAGATTCGCCTTTCGCTTCTCTAGTCCTCTAATTACTCCTTTAGATCTTTTAACGTTATAATTAAGGCTCCTTTAATATAAGTTATAGCCTTTTCTATAATTAGGTGGTCTTAGATAACTTTTTTATCTAATTATATATAGAAGTCTTCCCATTTATTATTATATCGTTATCTATACTACTTTTAGTATAACCCTTTAAGTATATACGGCTCGTCTGTAAGAAAGTATCTTCTTATTACTACGTTGTGATAACCTTTTATATGTCGTTCCTTGAACCTAGTTAGAATCCCTAAATCCTCTTCTTATTCTAGTTTAGTAAGCCACTTAGCTCTTAGTGTGCCTGTTTTCGGCCTATTAGTGATTTTTCGTATAAGTGCTCTATCCCTTATATATCCTAATGTGCTAGATCTCTTATCTAGTTTCTGTTCTTACCATAAGGTAATTCTTACTCTAAATTTCTCTATAGTTTCTTTTCTATCACGTCTTATAAGTGGATTCTTAAAGTCGTCTTACTTCTTAATCTCATTAATAGTCCTTATTTGTGTGTTAAAATCTTAATCCTATAGGATTCTTAATCCTAAGCTTGCTTTTATCTTAAGCTTTGCTCCTACCTTAGTCTAACTAGGCTTAGATATTCTTATCTTATTTTAAGAGTCTTAAATCTTACTTATCTCGTTTTGAGAATCTTATATCTCTAGGAATTTCTATATTAAGCTTATTTATATATTTCTGAACTAAGCTATTACCCTACTCTATCGGTTTTCGTCCATTGTAGGTCCTTAGGTATATCTTATCTTAAGAATCTTAGTCGTCTCTTATTTTATTTTAAGAGTCTTAAGCCTTTGGCCTTTTGCCTTTATTAAGTAATAAAATAGCACTAGTAGTTATCTGCTTATTTAATCTCCTTAAAATACTCTTCCTTTTGTCTTATAAAGCGATAGATACTATATCCAACGGTGTTATAATATCCGTTACTAAACCTTACTCTATAGCGGTCTTAGTCTCTACTTCTAATATAACTTTTTTAAGGTTTACACGTTTCTAGTAAACTGCCTTTATTTCCTTATTGTCTATAAGTATTTTACCTACGTTAAACTTGTCGTCTTTAATATCTAATCTACGCAATAGTTTATTAGTTCCTCTATACTTTATAAATTTTAGCTCCTATAGCCAATAGCTTACGCTATACTTAGCGTCTTTATAAATTTAGTATATATTATTATAACAAAACGCGAAACTTTTAATTAAACATTTTTTTATTCCTTATAGTACACTATCGTCCCTCTATATATGTATGTCTTTTACTAGTCTAGTTCCCTTTATTATATAATAACTCTGACTATCTTTATAATCCCTTATAAAGTAACCTAGTTTTTTATAATTTATATAAGCTCCGTCTTTAAACCACTAACTTTGCTATAGAGTCCGCCTAAATATCTTCTGCTGCTAAGATCCCTAGTTTAGCCTCTACTCCTTAGTCCTATAATTACTAAATCCTTAACCTCTAGGTTTTTATAGTTTCTTACTTTATCTCTTATAGGCTTCTTTAGTACTGCTTAGGTCCATTAGCTCTGCGCTATACTATAGCTTTTAACTTAGCTTTAGTTATTACGTGCTTTACGTCTTATATAACTATAAAACTCTATCCTAGCCTTTCTTAGCCTGTTCCTTTTAGTAGATCCAATTATTAATCTTAATCGCTTAATCTATTAAATCCCTTAGGGTATCCACATCTTCTATTAGGATAATTACGTTCTAGACTTTAGCCTTAAGTCCTTATTTATACTGTGCTATAAGCGCCTTATTATTCTACTTAACTTATATAGCTAGCGTTTAGAACTATATTATATACTTAATTACTAAGGTTCGTTACGTAATATTTTAGAGTTTTCTTTCCATTATAGTCACTGCCTTTATATCTCTAAATATTTATATAAGTCGCTCCGTAAATTCTTCCTAACTTAAGAATATAAACCGCACCTCTTAATTAGTGGTTATTATTCCATTTACCTATATTTCTATAAGGCAAGGCTTAAACTACTTAAGTGCCCTTTCTAATAGGAATAGTCCTATATAAGCTATTTAATCTATAGGTGTTAGCAGCTTCGCTCCCTCTTATATAACCTTAAAGTGCATTTATATAAGGAATCCTTTAAGCTTTAATCTCTCTCCTAAGAATCTCTTAATTAATAGTAACTTAATCTTTACTGCTCCTATCCCGTTAATCCTTTATTTAAATATCGCATTATTTTCTATTAACTGGTCAACTATTTCTTATAATTATTTAACCGTTATAGGTTGTTGCGAATCAGTATCTACTATACTAGTGTCGCCTCCTAACCTTAAAGTAGTTGCCGCCGTTAATAGCGTTATAGTGGCTACTTTTAGTGGCATATTATTTGACTTTCTGTATTTAATACTGTAACTAGGTAGTGATTGTACAACGGAACCTTATAGCAGGTACTACAATAGGCTTATTAATAGGCTAGGTGTATAGGTAATATAAATTAAAGTTAACAATATAATAATAACTGGTGGAGTGGTTACCTAATAGATTAACTCCAATTATATTCTAAGAATTACTATAAGGAAGGAACTATCTAGGTAGGGACTGTAGTCCTTTAAATACACGACCGTACTCCTAAGAAATCCTTCTTATACGTAATGTATGTATGCTCTGTCTACTTTATTATAGATCTTATAGATTATATAGATTACACGGATTATGTCACATAACTTAGCTACTATTCCTCATTATATGGTTCTACCGGTTCCATCCTAGACCGTGCCTATATTAACTAACTAGCTTCTTCTAACTCTTCTCTAAGTAGTCGTAACATTGTACTTAAAGCGTCCGTAACACAAAAGATACTTAAGCTATAGATTGCCAGTTAAATAAGTTTAGAGATTTTTTAAGTAAGATAAAGGATAAACTTGTATTCCTAAGGCGTGGTGTTATTACACTTATACGCAATACTAGGCTCCTAGATATTAAATAAGTAGATATAAGTTAGCTATTACTACGGATTTATAATAATAAAATAGTAGCTCTTACCTTTTTGCTACTACATATATAGGAATTAAGTCTCCGCCTTATATTTAATAGATATACTTAATTAATATTATAATATCCGTATAAGCTAAGGTAAAGATATCCGCATAAGCTAAGATAAAGATATTTATATACCCGCACTATAAAATAGCTAACTACTATATTATATACTACGCACTAAAAAGATTATACACTATTTAAAATTAATATTAATAAAAAGAACTCGCTTAATATATTAAGATAGAAACGTACCATAAGCCTAAGCATTTAAAAGTCCTCCAGTATATTATCTATAGCCTTATTAAAACCGTCCTTATAAAGGGTTATACAGTAAATCTATAGAAAACCCGCTTATAATGGAAGTATATCCACAAAAACAATATATTACTATTACTTTTAGCATTTATTAAGCAATTTATATACTAACTATTATATATATTAGCAGAGGTATAGGTGTAATATTAGGACAATAAACTATGTAAATATATTCAGCAGCTTCTCCTAATACCTTTATATTCTTATTAAAATCCGCTAAGCGCCGCGTATATTGCACGATTAAATCCTTCGTAATCTAATCTGTAAGATAGTGAATATCTAGCGCTAGAGACTTAGTTATATATTTACTGTTTATACGCTTACTAAATATATACTTAAGGATATTATAGAGCGCGCTAGTGTAACTTATTATAAGAACACTCTACTTAAATAGCTTGTCTATACTAAACGTTAAATTTCCACATATCTAGAGCAACTCCTTAAGTTAAAGATTCAGCAGTTTATTAAGGCAATCCGTCTTAAAGAAGCTATCTAGCCGCCCTTAGAGGTTAACTAAACTATTAGTAAGGATAGCCTATTAAAGCACTAGATTATAAGCGCTTATTCTAACTAGTTATTATAGGATTACCATATTATATGTATAGTTCTTTAATAAGCTTTTAGTAAAGTATAAGCAAAGGCAAGGGATTATATGCTTTAGTAGTCCAATATCTATATGCTTAATAGCGTATTTTAGAAGCTTATAAGTATTAATAACCTATAGGAACCGGATATAATTAAAGAACTCTATATTATAGTTATTAGCGGCGGAGCTTAATATATCCGTAGAGGACGATATTACTGCTAGCTAACGTGCATTGGTAAGTAGCTCTAAATAATCAGATATGCACTAATTTACATTACGGCATACATCTCTTAAAAAAGCCGCTATGCAAATATCCTTAATATACTCCAAAAATTGCTATAGAGATAGGTTTTATATATATTACTCAGCCTTACCATTTACCTTAAAATTATACTTGTTGCGGATATAGAGTAGGAATAATATAATAATATAAGCATTAAAGCTTTGGAGGATTAGCTCTTCCATATAATAAAATAGGGCCTTTTCTTTAGGAATATTACACTATCCTAGGTGGTTTATATAGGCGTAAAGCGCTAAAAACTACTAAGCGGCTTCCTTACCCCTATAGAACGTACGCATAACTATATACAGAAAGTTTAATTATATATAATATAGCCCTAGAATAGGCAACACCTACTTATAGCTATTGTACGCACCTTCTGCCTTAACCCGCTCCTCTTTATATAATTAAATAAGCTTTGCTATTTTCTAATCTCTATATACTAGGAAAAGCCAGTTATTAAAAGCGGTTTTATAATTATACTGTAGTTATTCTAAAAAAATATTCTCTATTATGTAATAGTTACCATTAATAAAAGCCTCGCTATCTAGAATAGGTCTTAAAGTTATATACTCTGTCCTTCTATAAGGGAGAATATTAACTACTAGTATATGTAGATATTTAATATTCGCGTTAGAGTTAAATATACTATTAACTGCAGTAAAATACGTGTATTAGATAGCGTCTATAATAAAACTTATAAATATCTACTTTAAAGGTTATTAAACTTATTCCTAGCTGCATTAACAACCTTATCTAGCTTAAGTTAACAGGTATTGTTTAGCATTAACTACTTAAGGCCCCCTTTAGGCATGCAGACTCTATATAAAAAATTTCCTATAGTATGCGAATTAAACTTACTAATCTCGCCAATAACCTAATATTAAGTTGTTTAGTAATAGTTAAAGTTATTATAGATAATGCAGACATTATTATAAATAGATAGAGACTTAATTAGTTTCTTAAGGGCTATTAGCGCTAAAAGGGCTATTGGAATTAATAGGACCTTCCTTAGAATATTTAGCTAGCCTAAGCTTTTTAGCATTAAGGGTTTTATAACTATTAATTAGACTAAGGCTATATAGAAAAGATAGCATATAGCGCTTTATACTAAGCGCCTAAAGATATAAACTAAGTAGATAGGTAAAACTATTTATAGAGTTTTAGGTAAACCCTAAAAGGAATATAGAGGCAATTATAACTATACATCCGCCGTATAAATCCTAACTATATTCCTCTCTATTTAGTATAAATATCCCCTTAATAAGCTAAAATAGTAATAAATTTTGCTACTAAACAAACTTAGCCGCATTCTTAAGGTTAATATCCTAAAACTTTATATCTGGAGTCTATATATTAAAGGGGCCGCGTTATAATTATAGTTGGCGAAGTTCTTTCCGGATATAGCGAGTAGTATAAACTACTAGCGTTATATAAATATCAGCCCTATTAATAAGCTCTTTTTATATTTCTTTTTCCTCTAGTAAAGCAATAAGTAGATCCCCTACTTTCTTCTTCTTCCTATTACCTTTATGCCTATTCTTACTTTCTAAGTACTTAAAGATTAGCCTATAAAAAGACCAGCCCCATTAATATAGAAGGTCCTTTACAATGTTAACCTTCTCTTCCTTTAATATCTTTGTCCAACTAGTAGATAAAATATCCGCTAGAATATCCCCTAGAATATCCGCTGGCTATACAGAGGGCTAGCGGCGTGGACGTAAGCGTTTAGTGTTGGTATTTACTGCGCGGCTTAGCGGTGCAGAGGTAGAATTAGGGCCTCTACGGCGACAAATTCCTTTTAATATTGCGTGCGTATAAGGAGCTAAAGATCTTATAACTTATAAAGTAGTCTTTTCTTTATAATTTAGTGTAATTTTTATATTAACAGGTATTGTAAGAGGGTAGATTAATTTTGTTAAAGTTAATAAGGTCTTCTTATATAAACCATATTACCACAGTACTGCAATAAAGTAGACTAAATAACTACGTTATGCTATGAAGAAGAGAAGAAGGTAAAAGGGGGTATCGTATATAAATAGTAGGGCCAGCCGCCAAGGCGCTAGTAGTGGGCCAGCTAATAGTAGGAACAGTATACGTCAGGTTAGTGCCATAATAGTACTCCCCTCCTTAGAAGGTTTGGTCCCTAAACCGAACAAGTAACTTTAAATAGGTAGTACGCGGGACCACCTATTTTCGCTATAAAAATATTAAAAATCCTAATTGGTTGGCTTAACAAATAAAGTTAGCGCGTGGCGCTCTTGGCGAGAATTCTAACTAATTAAACAACTTTAACTGGTGGTTAAAGTTTTATAACATCTTAACCACTACAAATTTTTAATACGGTGGTCGGCCACGACCTTAGCGTGACTTTTTCTTATCTTATACCCAATCTGGGGGTCTTAGCTTCTTAGGGTGTTGCTTATAGAAGCGCTGTACAGCTTATTCGTAACCCTTTAGGTCCTCTTTTAGCTGTTAGGTTGTGTCCTTATAATATTTCTATTTAATCTCATAAGTTAGGCCTTGGGGGTCTTTATTATATATATTAAGGATTTTCTTAAACTCCTATTTATCTTCTATATTACTATTATCGTCTCTCTCTGTTACTCGTCCTTGTACATTACGGCGCTCTACAGTATTAATATTTGCTTAGCTAGGGATCTCTTTAGTAGCCTAGAGGCGGACCTTAGATATATAGAAGGATTTATTTACTTAGATGTGGTCCGGGAAGTCTACTACGACTGCCCCTCGGTATACTACAAGTACGGGGTATAAGCCGTCCTATTTGTCGTCCTATTTCTTCTTAGGTCTATTTATCTTTATATTTTTTAAGCTAACTATAACTATATTACCTTCGTAGAATAACGCGCTCTTATCCCTACGGGTATTAGCATTATTTTTATAGCGTTACTGTAAAATCCGGGCTAGGGCCTTAAGCTATATTAATATCCGCTTAAAGCGGTTGGCCATAAAGTCTACGCGGAAGAACTTCTTCTTTACTTATACTGATAGTATTAGTAGGCGGGGGCCAGCAGGCTCGATTCCGAGGTAAGGGTTAAAGCTATAGTTGGCAAAAAACGGGGAGATGCCTGTGCTCTTGTTAACTTAGTTATTTATAGCAAACTTAGTAAGTAGCAAGTAGTTAACCTAATTGTCCTATATAAAGCTAATAAAAGCACAAAGGTACTTATTTACGGCAGCGTTAACGATTTCAATTTAGCCGTCTGTTTCTAGGTGCTAGGCTAAGCTTAGTTATAAGGTTATCTTAAGGCGTTTACTTAGTTATTACTAGAAGTCGCTAATAAATTATATACCGCAATCGGAGATAATTATGCTTGGTGTACCGTAGAGCTTATATATATTGTTAATAAAGCCATTAACTAGCTCCTCTATTAAGAGTCCTGTTACTAAAACGAGGTATTACATTTTAGTTAGGCGGTCTATAATAATAAGGATATATTTATATACCTTACTGTAGCGTTAGTATACCGGCAGCGTTATAATATAGTTAATTAAAATATCGGTCTATAGGTAAGTAGGTAGTTCTAGTAGCTTTAGGAAACCAGGCGGGGTAGAATAGGGGGTCTTAGTGTAAAAGTATAGGGCATAGTTTTTAATAAAGGTAGCTGTAAACTGGGAGATTCCTGGCCACTAGTATATTTAATTTAAGAGGTTAAGAGTCTTAACCCGGCTAGGGTAACTAGTAGGGCCGCTGCTATAAGAGCGATAGATAACTTCTAGGCGGAGGTCTAGGATATTAGGGATAAAGAGGCGTTAGCGAAAGTAGATCTATCTGTTAATAATACTACATTCTAACTTATTATAACGGAGTAATTTCCTAATCTTCTTTAGCCAACGGCGAGCTTTCCAATCACGTAGGGCCGCTACTATATCTCTTGCGAGTTCATTCTCCTAGTATCCTAACCAGATTAGCTTATCTAATAACTTTTTAGCTATTTTAGGGTCTAGAGCGGCTATAAACTCCATATTATTAGAGTTGTGGGACTTATATAGTAATTCTTCTAAGATTATAGGGTTAACTTTCTAGGGCGGTATAATAACTTAGGCTTAGTAGCGGAGGCGTTTATTATTAGCGTCCTTAGGTTTTATTTCTAGTAGTTAGCTTAGGGCATTAGGGAGCGTAGCTTTACTGCTAGGTCTATATATAATTATAAAGTTAAACTATAAAAGAAACTCTGCCTACTAGACTTAGCGTTAGTTTAGCTGCTTAGTAGTTATAAATGTCTATAGGTTTTTATAGTTAGTAATAATTTTAAACAGCTTCTTGGTCCCTTATAGCTTAGGACGCTATTCCTCTAAAGCCTTAATAATAGCTAAGAGTTCTTTATTATAGATTTTGTAGTTATACTTTAGCGTAAAGTACTTTATGGAGAAGAATACGACCGGTCTTAGTTTACCGTCGTCGTTATATTAGGAAAGGACTCCGCTAGAAGCCTAATTTAATACGTCTATTTCTACCACTGTTTTCTTCGTATAGTTATAGTATGCTAATACTAGTGCTGAAGTAAAGGCTCTCTTAAGGGCCTTAAACAACTTAGCTTATTCTAGTCCCTATAGCCATCCAACGTCCTTTCTTAGAAGTTTTGTTATAGGTGTAGTAATAGTAGAATAACTTTAGATAAACCTATGGTAAAAGTTTGCAAATCTAAGAAACTGCTGTAATTCTTTAACTAAGGTTGGGTTCTCCTATACTTGTAAGGCTTAGACCTTTTTAGAGTTTATACTTATTTCTTCTATTAAGATAATTAAGCCAAGGTACTTTATCTTTATTATGTAAAACTCTGACTTACTAATATTAATTTAGAGGCCGGCAGCTCTAAGGCGGCGAATTACCTCTTTAACGTGCCTAGTATGTTTAGCTCAAGTTTTAGAAAATATAAGGATATTATTAAGGTATACTGTGTAATAGTCGTCTAGTGCGTTATAAAGAATATAGTTAATATAGTTTTAGAATATAGCTAGGGCATTATAAAGGCTAAATGGGGTTACTAGTATCTCGTAGAGCCTAAAGCGGGTAATAAATGCTGTAAGCTATTTATGGC
>Ga0307515_10004190_pt1 | contig 30001 bp, 43 predicted proteins | sample 17_EM_MG_FD_194513 | JGI IMG/M metagenome (GOLD analysis project Ga0307515, IMG submission 194513) | Populus trichocarpa ectomycorrhiza microbial communities from riparian zone in the Pacific Northwest, United States - 17_EM | ecosystem: Host-associated > Plants > Roots > Unclassified | place... | reverse complement strand
GATGGTTTGATCCCCCCCCCCTCTAGCTTACTCTGGATCCCTTCCTGCCCAACGCACCGGCGCCGTGGCTGGACAATCCGTAATTTCCCGGATCGCCATCAAGACCCTTTATTTTCTCGTGATGGCTATAAATGACTGGTTTGGGCGGTGACCACGTTCGCACCGAAGGTTTTGTTCCTTCCCTCGGCCCCCCCCCGTCTTTACCATCACGGCGGCTTGCGTACTATTCCACTCTTCAGGTCCACACGGTGCGCGCAGCATCCCCATGCATACGTAAAACATGACCACGGGTTATACTGAACAGTGGGGCCGTCACTGGACAACTACGATAATTATGAGGTATAATCCAATGATCCTGCGCGAAAACGCCGGAAAGAAATCGTATATGGAGTCCGTCACGGGGTTTCGTAAGTTTGAGTGAAACCACAGCAATTCCAGCTCCAAATTGCATCATCCCACGGCACGCACAGAGTTTTTATCCTTTAACATTTTTGCATTGGAAAGGTTATATCCACCCATCGCGGCGTTTCGTAAACCCATACATGGTTCGTGAGAGTTCCCGGAGACAAACCAGGAGCCGACCCCGAGGGTCGTCCGACTCACACGGAGGGAGTTATACTGTAGAGGATCCAACAACGTGCGCAGCAAACAGCAAAAAAACCCTAAAGATTCCGGATCCGGGCGACACTTGGCGACCTCTACCGGGAGTGGTTTTCGACCTCCAGGTTTGATCATCAGGCGAATTTGACCCACAAGTGCGAGGTATTCGGCGTAGACGCTCACCTGTCGTTTCCCTCCTTCGGTCCCACATCGCGATTCTCAAGTGCCCGCTGGTGGGCCACATGGCTCGCGCAGAATAGGCTAACCGCAACGGGCGATGGTGCTTCGATGCGGGTCCTGGATCGGGGCTCGTGACTGAGAGGATGACCGAAGAGGATGCTACGGAACTTGGTCAGAGCCAACGGGAAAAAAAAAACACAGCCTGCTGTCACCAACAAGCTGGCGTCATGCTGACGTTACGGATGATGCAGCGAGTTCCCCAAGGCGTGAGTAGCCCCATGTTTTCTCATGGGGTTCTCAGGGGTTGGTGTAGAAAAAAGTTTTCCGCCCACAACAGAACTTGGCCCAAGGCGGAGGTTACGTCAGCGATGTCTCCATAGACCTGATGTAGCCATAGCTAAACGCGTTTTGCCCAGAGCTTTGTTCTGCGTTCCCCTCACCCAGACCTGGGAATCCTCAGTTCAGGATCACGAACGTGATAGATGAAAAGTCAGAGTCCGCGGGACTATAGCAGAACTGGCCTCGGCGAGCGTCGACTCTTCGCCTGCAGAATCAAACGCCACAGTTTTTGTGGCGGTCACGCCGGCTCAGGACCAGAGAGGGGAGACAGGGCGAAGAAAAAAGTGGCAATTGTTCGGAATGGTATGGACGGCGCCGCTGGTACCTGGTTGCCTAACGCGGGACGTGGCTGATACCCGAGGGCTGTCAAGGGAGCAGCGTGGATAGCTGTTCCTGGATAAGGTAGCCGCTCAGATAAAGAGGCTGACTGACTGGACACTACCAGACGAGTGTTTGTTCCAGATTTGGCACAACAATGGCCATCGGAAATATCTGAACGGTTGGCAGGCTTGATGGAAGAGAACGAATTTCCACTTCATCACGACCTTGCCGCATATAGTTCTTCAATGGGATGAAGGGCGTCGAGATAAGCCTCCCTATTCACCTGGATAACCACAACCGGCCCGAATGCGTTCATTTTGCGTGTGCCACGCTAAACTTATCACCGGTGGAAGCGAATGAATTCCCTCACCTGTCAAAATTGGTTTGGTGTCGATGTCCTTTTCATGGCCGGGAGGGGCCCAGTGAGGTGGATCAATGCATCGCCTCTAGTCTTGGCTGTCAGCTGGAAAGGTCGGTTCTGAATGTAGACCAGGAAAACCAAGAGACTGGGACCCGGACTCGGTGCCTCCTCAAGAACGGGTAAAACAGGGATGCGGAACTGTTCAGGGATATAGGAACCCGCGGGGGATTGTTCAAAGGAGATCAAAATTACACGGCCAGGCCGTCGGGGGGACGGGGGGATAGGCGGGTGGCTTCAGAACGAGCCTCTCCTTTATATACCTCGGCAAGTGCCACCAATCGCGGGAAAAACGATCGACGCAAACACCTCCACGTGATCGTGCACGGTCTTTCAACACGTGATGTCAACGCGCCTGATAATAAAAAGCAGCCGCCTGACCGTCCACCCCGTTCCCTTTCCCTTAACCACACACCACCACACAGTCTACCCCTTCGTCCCAAATCATCCCCCTTCCTTTTCAAACAACGAGAAATGGGCAAGTCAAAGTCAAGTTCGTAATGTTTTCCCTCGAGAGCTATCGCTGCATATGTTCCTGCCACCGCCCGACCTTGTGCTCATGTCTCTTGATTCAACAGCAACTACGACCAGGTCCGCCCGTAAGGCTACCACCGAAAAGAGGACAAAGAGGGGTACGATCTCACGCGCATACACCCTGGTCTCTGCTGTTTTATTGACCTGCTCCTCCCCCCCACAGATGTCGAGCCAAAGTCAAAGAAGGGCCCCAGTCCCTATAATCTGTTTGTAAAGGCACAACTTCCTATCTGGAGAGAAGCCAACCCAGACAAGAGCGCCAAGGATGCCATGTCTGCTGTACGTGTTCCCAACCGCCGTCGAGGTGTGCGTGTCCTGACGTCATGAATCCAGGTCAGCGTCCTGTGGAAGGACTCCCCGGAAAACCCAAAGAATGCTGGCGATGGTGAGAAGAAGGAATCAAAGGCGAAAAAGCCCGCTTCCAAGGCTGCTTCCAAACCCCCTCCCAAGGAGGCCGACAAGGAGTCCAGCTCCGATACTGATTAGTTGTCCTCATGTTTTATGTGAGTTGTGTAACTCGAGGCGCTCCCACTCTTATCGCTGACGTTAGATCAGTGCTCGATCCTGCTTTTTTTTTTTGTCGCGTTTGGTGTAATTCCCTGTACCTGTACTCGTATCGTATTCTTGCATATCGATAATCATCTTTCCGAATCGTTGTTTCGAGTCCTCGCGACGCGCGTGTGAAGTGTGAATGGTCGAAAATACCCATTGGGGAGCGACGATAATAAGTATACAAAAGGGTAAACTGCAACGTGATGGTCCTAAGATCCTGCAAATTATACACATACTGTAACATTTCTAAGGCATTGGCTTTGTGAGGTGGGTGATAAGATGATGGGGGTGGTATGAAGTGAGACGTGCACGTCAGCGATGACGAGGGACGGCGAGCTCGATGAAGCGAATGCGAGGTGGAGGGGAACGTTGTGATCACGATGTGACCTTCCCTTTCCCCTTTTCGTTCTTCGAACCTCCGGCCACACCAGCGCCGTCGGTCATGATTGTATCCTTGTCTGCAGAAGCAGCAGCGGCTTCCAACATTCCTGGAGTGACGGCCTCCCAGATACGAATCGTCTTGTCGTCTGAGCAGGAGGCAAACATCCGTTCGTTCTTCGGATTCCAAGCCACAGAGTTCACACTCCCTTCTCCGTGACCGGATAAAACCTCGAGCAACGCCCCTGAGTCTCGATGCCACACGTACACGTTGCCATCTGGGTAAAGTATCAATCGGAGTTTGATCACGCACAAGCCGTGAGACATACCCTCAGACCCACTCGCAACGAAATTTCCATCCACCCCTCCGAAACAACTCCTAATGACGTGTCTTCCCTGCTTCTGTCCCGTGAATTTGCAAGCTATCCTTGATAGACTCAGATCCCAGAGATGCATTTCCTGCGAGCAATTTTCCGGATCAGTAGGTATGCGCTGGCAGTATTATATCACATACATCCGGGGCATGGTTTATCAGTGCGTATCTTGAATCATGGGAGACCCTGACGCTCGTTGTCTCTCCATCCAGCTTCAGTGACCTGTCGACCAATCCAACGTCAGATGTTACGATCCGAACATAACTCAGGGATTACACACGCTATTGTCTGCTTCGTCACCATATCGTACACGATCATCCTGTTCTCTGCTTTAGGGTAGCCCGGTGTATGTGGTTGAGATGGAGGCGACTGAGACGTGGAATCCCCACGCGTTCCAGGAGCTGGGGAAGTCCCCGTACTAGTTGGGGGGTGTGGGGTTGGTGGGAGGTGAATGATTCCCACCGCCACAACCTTCGTCATGTTCGGGCTGACATCCAAGTCTGTAACCCGAATAGTAGCCATCCCCCAGGAATCCCTCTGGTTACCTTCAGTATCCTGAGTGTAGTTCGTAAGTTTCGCAATTTTAGATGCATGTGAGGTGAATACAGACCCATATGAGAATTCTCCGGTCCAAACCTGCAGAAATGAACCCGGAGTTATCGGGTAGCCACCTAATAGCGGTCACCGTTTCGGAGTGAGTTTCGATCGTGCGCATACATAGACCAGACTATGGGGGTGAGAGTCAGTAGAGGCCAAACTGAATACTGGATTGGGTGTACGCGGGTGTTCCACATCTTGATATGGTTGTCCGAACTGGTGAGCAATGTAGAGTCATCCAAAGACCATGTTATACATCCCACAGGATATTGGTGCTCTCGTAGGACGAGATGTTGTGTGTATTCCCTCTGAGCTGGTTCTTTTTCGGGCTAAGGAAGTTCTGGGATCAGCGTTCTACCAGGGAGAATTGTGACATTAACTCACTCCGACCCTCCAGATAATTGCACTCTTGTCTTTCCCAGCGCTGGCAAGGTATTCGCCGTTATGACTCCACTCAATGTTCCATACCTCGTCGGTGTGCACCTCCAGAATTGTAGTTGTGGTGTTGGGGAAACAGGAAGTATCACAATGGTGATCTCGGTACAGAGAAAAGGAAAGGGAGTCTGCTGGTGAGTTATGGTACGGACATCGTTGTTGTTGCCACAACCGCGATTGCTCGAGGAGGGCGAGGAAGCGCCGTTGTGGGATCATCACCGCCGATGGGATTTGTTCTGCGTGATTTTGCGTTAGTGCTGATGGTATGTATCCTGAAACCTGAAACGCACTTTGCAGATTGTTCAGCAGCCGTGTCCGCGAGGTCCCCCTCGCCCCATCCCAGCCTGCCCGTCGTCTCAGGTCCTCAGGCGTAGAACACATAATAAGGCTTTGTCCCAAAGAGTGAGTAAACTCCCGAAATGAAGCGAATACCTCCGAATCACGGACCTCGAGAGTGAATGCAAATGTTCTGGATCTACATTGTGCGAAACGAGTTCGTTTCTGAGGACCATCAAAGCTGCGGTGGTGTTCCTGTTCTCAAGCAACTCCAGATACTTCTGTTGGCTGATAAGGAACCTCGACTCCTGCGGGAAATCGGATGAATTAGACTACAAAAAGACAACCAAGGGGCGGTGGGACGTGCCATTAAATTATCCTCGTCGGTTACACCCAGGCGAATTAACGCAGCTTCAGCCTGCTCCCAGGACGCCTCCATCACATAATGCCTGAACTCCGCGACTTCCGGTGATTCCATAGTATAGCCAGATTCCGCTTCCAGTGTGGTGGCCGATTCACTGTACCATCGGTCAACAATCGCATGGCTTCTTGCGTTAAAGAGGGTACGCACATATAACCTACATCCCGTAGGCTCTGAATGACCAGTCGCACGAACTCTTCCCTATCCACGTTCGAATCCGGAAAGAGATTTCTGCCGGGAAGTGATACCTGTGCAACACTCTTGCTATATCTGCTGACTCCGTTCTTGAGAGAGCCTGGGGACAAATTGGCGGGTCCGGAACCGTTCGTCAGTCCGCTCGAGAAACCGTTGGTCGTCGGGCTAGTCCCGTTCGCGTGACCATTGCTGCTGAACGGATTCGAACTTTGTATGGGAGTGGAAGGGCCGGCCAGTGAGTTTGAGGACACCGCAAGGGAGGTGGAGGATGTTTGATCAGGTTGAAGTCGCATGGCACTAAGAGGTTTGGTCGGCAGCGAGTCTGGAGGCAAGTTTGAGAAAGTGCCAGAGCCGTTCCCGAGCCTCAATCTCTTTCTTGCAGGTTCCTCTTGTTCGCTATCGGTGGTGGTTGGGGAGAGGTCCGCTGTGGTCGATGACGCCTGTTCACGGTCTTCGTATTGGGAACGGGAACGGATTCTTGCGGGAGAGGGGGAGGTCGGGAAAAGAGAGAGGGAGGTAGACTGTGGTGGCTGGGGATTCTGATTAGAAGCCAAAGATTCCAGGACTGGGTTGGGAGGGACTAGGTCCCTTGAAGTGCGTGGTGGGTGAGAATGAATCGTGACAGCAGGTCGGTTTGGAGTGGGAAGAGTTTCTCGTCTCGCACGTTGCAGGTTTATTTTCTACCTACGCTGCAGAGGAAGAGGAAGAAAGAAAAAGGTTAACGTTGACCACGAGACGGCCACGCGCACAAATATTCATATTTATCCCGAATTATCGTAACTACTGATTATCGTCCATTATCGTCCTTATCACCCCCGTCGGCCGTAAGAGATCACCACTTCCTCGCATTCATTTCATCTACCCTGTCCGAACAGAGACGACCACAAAAGACGATTTTTCCGACGGCAGAAACTGGGCGTTGGGCAACCAGAATGAGTTCTCACGACCACTCATCCTCGTCACGTGTATCTAATCAACTGACCACTGTCACAGCCGCGAAACGTAACAAGATATCAGAATGAAAACATCGCCGCTCCCTTCCTCGACCCAAACATGTAAACGAATGCCTGGCTGATGAATAGCCCCACGGTGATCCCAATGGAGACCGCAATCATCGCTCCTCCAATCGCAATCCCGTTTCCACCCGCTAATGCTCCCGTCTGCGACAATCCGGAGGGTACCAAAAACAGAACTCCCGTCACCATCGAGGTAAATGCCGTACCGCCCATTTTCCGAGAGTATGCATTTCCCAGAATCCCGACAGTAAACGCACCCAACATCGAGACTACGTCGGACCGCCGAAAGATGTACAGGTTGGCCGCTTTGTTCGCGGCGTATGCTGCGCAAGAGATGAGAACCATCACAAGAAGTTGAATGCTCAGGATCGGCTGCAGGTTCGACAGAGACGAGAACAGAGAGAACAGAGGCACGAGGAAAAATTGAGTCCACCAGGGGAATGGTTGCAAGTACCACTGGCGGGTTGGGAATCTGTAACAACCGTCATACAGATAGAGGTTCTCCTGAGGTGTCTGGTAAGTGACCGTGAAAGTCCCGTTCAGAAAGGCGTTTCGTGATGAGGTGTCGGTTGCGTTGAAAGTGGCCTCGACGGAGACACTAGTAAACAGGCGATTTGCGAGTTCCTCGAGGCGAAGTCGCGCCGCATCGTCGATCCGGAGGTACAGATCAGAACCGATTTGCAGACCAAACGCCAGAAACGTAGTGTAGATAAGCGAATAGACCATCTTGATGCTTCCGCAGACGATGTTCTTCGATGCCAACTCCAGAGAACTCGTCACTGCACCAAATTATTAGAAGAGCTCTGCATACGGGAAGGGAGGGTACGTACGAACGAGGTAGCCAGGGAGGATACCGACGATAGCCGCGGACGAGATCGCGATGTAGCAGAAGTAGTCCCCAGGAATGGACGACAAGGCTCGAGCAAGGAATGACATCAACATTGCCATAGAAATCCTGAATAGAAATTCAACGCCGTGCAAGTTTCCAGAGGAAAAAGGACAGCCTACTCGAAGACGTGCCCATACACCTCGCTTTTCGTCGCGACCCTGAACTTCATGAAACTCACAATGATCGCACCAACTCCAGCCACGGAAGTGTCCACGAGCGAACCACCAAACGCCAAGGGGCAGATCAAGAACGACATGAGGAACGAGAAAGACATCAAGGCCCACGGTCCGTATATCGGCTTCGAGACGAGTAATTCGTTGAGAAGTGTAGTGCCGACCTTTGCGCTGATCTCGTCGTGGACAACGTCTCGGTAGATAAGGTGGATCTGGTGTAATATCCCAAGATCGAGACTGCCGTTCACCTGGACAAGTTGGGTGTTTGGTCCTTCGAACTCCGGGTCATAGAATGAGCAAATAATGAGACTCGGAATGTGTACGAACTCCGCCTTAACGTCCAGGATCTGCGCACAATCCTGCAATTGGGACTCAATGCGGTGGGAAGGTGCGCCGAATGTAAGAAGGGCGCGCGCGAGGCGGAGGAGGAAGTTGTGACGATTGTATATTGCTATAACGCTAGCGAATCAACACCGATACGGAGGTGTTGGTTTGGGGGGTACCCACAAGTGACATGGAATTCGATTCGCTTCTTCTTCAAATACTTCTCGCGTTCCTTGGTATCCATGGCCTGCACGCGTTCGTATTCAGCCTCGGCCGCTGTAAGCCGTTCCTTCTCTTGGATGGAGCCCTTCGATTGAGCAAGCTCCTCTGAACCCCCTTCCAGATCGTCTTGACGATCGTTATCCCACGGAATATACCTTCCTGGGGGGCCCGTTTCAAAGGAACCCACACTATCAATCGTGTTCAACCTTGCTGTGTGCTGTTGGGGTCCAGGGTAACGCGGGTGAACAGTAGATCTGGGGGCCACAAGCGTGTGAGGGGAGGCAGCTCGTCCCGTTCCCCGACTGGAACAAGTTGGATCGTCGTAAACCGGCGTATGGAAAATAGGATAGGGCGCAGGAGTGGGGCCACGCTGGAAGTTCTGATACATATCGTGAAGAGACGGTCGAGAACGCGAGGAATCAGAAGGGAATGGAACTGCATCGTAGTCAGGCTCGATTTTTTCGGTGGACATGGTGGATTGGTTTGGTTGAGGTGGATCGATCGACAACGGTAAATCTTGGTGGAGAAATCGGTCACAGTCCATGCATCCTCGCAGCTTGAGCATCCAGTCAGTAAATATTAAAACACACTACTTTAAATACCTAGGTCCAGCAATAAAATAAGTTACTCTATATCGTCCGATGTATCAGCGGGTGTACCCGTCGCCTCAGCCATCTTGTCAGAAACAGGGGTGTGGACCAGCGACGGCCGCCGGTTCGCATTTGGAGAGCCCAACAGACCACCTCTGTGCCCAAATCCAAGCATATGCATCCCGGATACGGTGCGCTGCTGTCTGGATGGAGGTCTGGCGATAGGAGGCGATGATGGTGTGGGGATTGGTGCGGGTATTGGTATGCGGAGGTGAAGCCCGGCCAACGGGTCAGGTAATTCCAGTGTGGGGGATTTGCGCAGTTGTGGCAGGGAGGGAGCTTGTCGGAGTCTCGGTGTAGTCATCACGGATCCAAACGTCGGTGCGGGACTGGTAGGTCGCGAAGGTGGCCGCTGCCCGAGGAGGCTGGCAGTGAAAGTGGACCACGTGCCAGAAGACTTCGGAGGTCCTGGAACGTCGTCTGGCAGGTCGTGGATGAATGCCTTAATGGAAGCTATATCGTGTGTCAGGTCGTCCAACTTTTGGGAGAACTGTCGCATTGCTCGAGAGACATATTTGTCTGTCCCTTCAACAAAGGCTGTGACTTTCTCCTCGAGGTCCGCCATCTCTTCCTCACTTGCGATGGCACCCTTGACCCTGAGCAGAGTCTGGAAGGCATGTGTGACTCTCTCTTCATCTGCGCTACGGATCTCCAATTCGACTCGGGTATCCTCATTGAAGTCGTCTAGCCGCTGAACGGTGATCCGGACGAGGCCAATAGTGTCACTCTGAGGGACCAACGTCAACGACTTCGTGAGCTCCTTGAGGGCCGTGTGGCATCCACGAAACGCTTTCTGTAAATCGTCGTACCGTGACTTCACACTTGACAGTTTCTCCAATAATTCCCGGGGTTTTGGGTCTTCCGGTTCGATCGGAGGCGAGAGTGTGCGAACAGTGGATATGGGGGTACGAGTTTCAGAGACCGATGATTGAGGGGTCAAAGTTAGGGTCGCCAAGGGCCGCTTGAGGTCCTGCACAGGCAGGGAAGCTTCCTCGGTGGGTGACACATCGCGGTCGTCGGTTTCTGGGGCAGGTTCAGTATCGACCGGAGAAACGTGCACCGAAGATATGGAAGGCTCCGCTGATTCTACGATTACCGGGAGGGAAGGGGTGATAGGTGGGGTTGCATCGGCATTTATTTCCTGCCCAACCGCTTCGTCCGCGCCGTTGAGTTCTGGATCCAACCACGGAACGTTGTCGAGAGGGGAAGAGATTACCGGAGATGGGTGGTATAACACAAGATTTGGAGAGGGTCTCGAAGGAATGGGGCTTTTCGGGGAAAGTGGTAAGGGTTTGTCAACTTTGGCTCCGGGGATGGTATCTTGGGTACCGGCATCAGAGTATACAGGAGGAGCACTAGGGCTCGGACTGTCGGAGGAGGAAATATCTGCGATGGGACTGGGAAGTGGTTCCTCTATTTCGCTGAGCCGTTCGGTAGAAGTTGGCAACGATGGTTGTTGTTCCTGTAGGTGAGCCAGGTATCGTTCCAATTGCATCCGCCTGTCAGTTTCCACCTGGAGTTCCTGTGAGAGGAAACCTGCAGCATCCCTCGCCGCAATTACACGGGCCAAGGACCCAGCGGGAAGCTCCTCCAAGCAGAGTTCACCATCCAACGTGTCAAGAAGACCGTCTGACTCAGAAATGGCCCTCCCAAAAATATCCATTACTTCCTCAACGTCAGTGATGGAGGATGCACGCTGGTGATACTCGCAAGCCTTCCTGTGCCAACGACGGAGCTGCTCGGCAATATTTTCTTCCCGCCCAAGGCAAGCCAGTCTGAGAGAGATCTCCCTTCGCCTGCCATAAGTCTCCCGAGAAATCTCCTCTGAGAGGTCATCCAAAGCCATGCGAAGTTTCTCGGCCATCCTTTTCTCGGCGAATAGGCACCGTTGAAGATAATCGATATGGGCGTTTAATGTGGCAGTTGTGGCTGCATGCCTAACCTTGAGGCTTTCCAATGCATTCTGCAACGTGTTGTTGGATGTCTGCGAGAATTTCCTAGACACGTGTGAGGCGCGTGGATGTGTGGGACACGGGGAACGCACATGTAACGAGAGACCATCTTTGCCGCCGTAGAATCGTCGAGGTTGAGCTTGTCGAATTGGGTTTGAGCATGAGCAAGTGCGTGTCTGTCTTGTTCAGCAAGCTCGCGCTCGGATTCCTGTTGTACTTTGACAAGCTCGAGCTGAGACTGCAGACCGTGTATCTCGACGTGTAACCTCTCGGTCTCCTGGCTGAATTCACCAATTAGTTTCTGAAGGCCAATCTTGCCTTGGGCAAGGTCTTTTGAGAAGGAGAGTTGACGCGAATGATTGGTCTCTGCGGACTCGGCGTTCTGCGAGAGTGGGGGACTCTTATTCGTCAGGTTTCGGACCAGATTGGCGTACTCCTGCGCTTCGATGATGAACACACAACCCCATTGCGGAAGGGGATGACGGAGCTGACCTGAACGACAAGATCTGCCATCTTGCTCTCCTCCTTGGCGTTACTAGCCTGAAGCAAAAGAGTCCTCTCTCGAACTTTGCAATCCTCCTCGCGGGCCCTGGCCTTGGCAGCGATCTCATACGCAGCATCTCGGTTATATTTGACCCTGGCGAGTTCATGGGCCGCGTGTAACGATTCACTCGTACGCTTTAGCAGTAGTTCCTCGGTCTGAGAGAGTTTTTCGGACAGTTGGCGAAGAGTATTGTTCAGTTGGGGATTTTGGAGCGCAGAGGGATCGGGGCTGGTGTTTGGGTGGGCTCGAAGGACGTTGAGCTCTTCGATGAGACGAGCGTTCTCCCTTTCCAAAGCCTGGGACCTCTCAAGAGCATAGGATGTGTCGAGTGAGTGTCTTTGAAGCTTCACGGACGCAGATGCTGCCTCGTGCTGCGAAACAGAGATAAAGGTGTCAGGAAATCGGTTCATATGTGAACGAAACGACGAATACCTGATACTTTGCGACCGTACCACGAAGACTCTGAAGTTCAAGGGTGAGCGGATGACTGTCGTCGATAGCGAGCGCGTCGCTCATGACCTCGAGAGGCAGGCTGGTTTCCTGATGGACACGCGCTGGACTGCACCCATCCACTGGCGTCAATCCCTCCTCTTCCCCGACGTCCATCGTGCTCACTCTTGAGGTCTGATCTGCGCTGTGCCCCGACCATCGTCGGCTGTTTCGCCGACCCCAGCCCCGCCTTCGACGAGGACGGCACATCGAAAACTCCCTGCTAAATTTTACTTCAGGAATTATTGGTCGCTGACGCAAACACTTGGGTCCGGTTCATCTGCACTACGATTCTGGTGAGCACCTTATATGCACTATCATCCGCTCAGAATATCACATCATGTCGTCCCTTTGTAGCGATGGCCAACCAGCAACCTCCCTACCATAACTCGGGTTATTATAATCCGTACTCGTATCCCAATGGGTACGCTCAGCAGTACGCCCAGCCACCACCACACTACGGCTTGAATGGCCATCCCCCATCTCATACTCCCCCGCGAATGGCAGCAGGGCCTTCCAGTGGCGCGGGCAGAGGATCGTATCCCAATCGCGGACACCAACCATATCCTTCCCATCTTCCGATCTACAACCAGCATTTCCAGCATGTGGATGGAGCCACGCCCAGTCCACCACCAATCTCACCCACTTACACTCACCCTCATCCTCACAAATCACAACCCACTCACGCTCCATATCCTCATTACCCCGTTCACCCGCCTAATCCTTACCACCTCTCATGGTCCACCGAGCCACTCTCCCCACTGCCCAAACAACTCTCCGGGCTGAACCATTTCCCTCCGCACGCTTCTGCAACCCCACAGCCTGGTCCCTCAACTCACGACGTACTGCGGGTACCCGAATCCGTCCCTGAACCTGCCCCAGAGGCGGTCATAGAACCTACACGGAAGCCTACTCCCGGACCTGTGACCGAACCCGCATCCGAACCTGTATCCGTGCCAGAACCTGTCCCACAACCCCCCGACGCGCTCTTTACACCATCGCCCGAGGAGTCATCACCCATCATCACTTCCCCACTTGTGACAAAACAATCTGCGACTTTACCTGTCGAAAAATCCAAAAATGAGTTCGCTATATGGTCACGGAGACCAACGGATCCTTCGGCAGCCCCTGCTATAATCATCTCTCCGCGAGCACGTCCGCCACCGCGTGTTGTCGACGATGCACTCAACCTTCCAACTCCTCCACTCACTCCAATTCAAGCTGTGGCCAACATACCTGAAGATCCGGATCGGGACAAAGGAACGGAAATATCTGACGAATCTCCCACGCCCCAAACGCAGGCATTGGATTCCTCGTCTCCGGTCACAGAAACAACTGCCGCTACCCCCTCCGTCCATGATACAACCACTCCTGCTTCCCCGGTATCCTCTCGCACTTCGATATCCAATACATCTCCATTAGAATTAAAGTCGCCTTCAACACCTTCTACAGCTGCACCTGCTGAGATACCTACCGTGGCTGAACCCCCACAAGAGGAAGCAACGGAAGCCGAGGTCACAACTCCTGCCCCTCCAGTTCCTGTTACTCCTTCTGTAAAGAAGAGTTGGGCCTCTCTGTTGAAGAATGACGATGTTACATCCACAGGAAAGAATGCTCTGCCCACATCTACAGTTGTTGGGTTTTCGATCCCTGGTGGCCTCGTTGAAAGTTCACCAGCAACTCCTATCCTTCCAACCAAGAAGCAAGAGCTCGCCTCGCTGCTGGCAACTGGCCCTTCAGGGCCTGGCCAGGTACCAAAGATTCGTCCTCGTGGATTGGTCAACAGCGGGAACATGTGCTTTGCGAATGCCGTTCTCCAAGTCCTGGTCTACTGTCCTCCTTTTTACCGGTTGTTTACCGAGCTGGCTAAGTACCTGCCTGGACCATCGTCGTCTGACTCTAAGAAACCCGTCGACAACAGAATTTCCCTGACCACCGGGACCATCGAGTTCTTGAAAGAATTCAACCCTCTCTCTGAAAAGGAAAGGAAGCGACGAGAGGAGAACGGGGAAGATGCGTTCCTCGACTCCTTTACCCCGGTCAGCGTGTACGACGCAATGAGGGCTAAGAAGCGATTTGATAACATGAGAGTGAGTAGTGGTCACGGCGACCCACGAAGAGCACCCAGCTTAGCTTATGTCTTAGGGTGGGCACCAAGAAGACGCGGAAGAGTTCCTGGGTTTTTACCTTGACACGCTTGAGGACGAACTTTTGTCTCTCCTCACCTCTGTTTCTCCCAAGCCTAACGCTCAGTCCCTCAACCACACTGAGGAGCGCGAAGAAGAGGTGCCAAAGGAAGATGGATGGATGGAGGTCGGGCGCAAGAATCGGATGGCAGTAACACGAACGGTATGGATCCCCTCCCTCTGCACCCGGAAGTCCTAACCTTGTAAGTAGGCCAAGGCCACTGACTCCCCTGTTACCCGCATTTTCGGGGGTACCTTCCGTTCTACACTTCGCGTACCGCAGCACAAGGATTCCGTGGTCGTAGAGAGTTGGAGAGCACTGCAACTTGACATCCAGGTTTGCCACTGTTGAATCAAAATGGATCTCTTACATCATCTAACATAACTGCCCGTAGCGTGACCAGGTCAACTCGATCGGAGAGGCACTTCGGTGTATCTCGAATCCTCAACCGGTAACTGTGACTTCGCCAACAAGACCTGGTGTGTCAGTAGATGCGCATCAGCAGGTCTTGATCGAGTCTCTGCCACCGATATTGGTCCTTCACCTAAAACGCTTCCTCTACGATACACAAGTAGGTGATGTAGTCAAGATTGGGAAACCTATTTCGTTCACTCCTGAGTTGGAGATCGATCCAGGTAGGCTCAGATGGTTTGATCCTCTGTTTCGTGACTACCCGTACTAATTTCCCCAGGCTTGATCGCTCCGGGCCGCAGGCAATCGCAGAAAGCCAAGTATAAGCTCTTTGGAGGTAAGAAACAAAGACCACCAGATCACTGCGGCCGACTGATTGATGACCCTCCGCAGTCCTTTATCACCACGGCCTGTCTGCCTCTGGTGGCCACTACACCCTCGATGTTCTTCACCCGAACCGGGACATGGCCCAGAAGCCACGCGAGGCATGGATACGTATCGACGATGAGCTCGTTTCAGATGTTCTGCTTAAGGATGTGTTTGAGGCGGATAGGGATCACAGGTGTCCATACCTGCTATTTTACAAACGGATAGCTATTGCTTGGACGAAGTAATCGCGACCGCGCCTCGGGCGGCGGCTATCTGTGGGTATCAAAATAGCGTTTTTTTAGTTTTCTCCTGCAGCACTCAGAACACCAGCCACGATGTTTGTATTCGTGTACCGGACCTCCGATCCCCAGGCGGACTCCTTGGACCAATAAAACATCGCCTGTTGAAGGAACACGTTGACTCCGAAGATGATATTCGTTCCTCTCCGAATACGTTTAGCGGGGAAGCAGAAATGATCAAGAAGCGAGCATCAGAACGGCGAAACAGGGTTGTACGTGTGGGACTATTGCATGTCGCCACGAACCCCCAAAAAGATGATGATCGCCCTGCCTGCTAACCGTTTCGAAGTCTCATTGATTATGGGGTTTCACTCTTAAGGACGGATGTCTCTCTGACTCTACGTACATGGGGTACCAGATTGACCAAGTCGAGGCGGTCAAGTACCTCATGAACATGCCTCACGAATGGCGACATCCTATAGGTTATTTGGGAATCGTTCCGAAGCCATGGACGCCATCGCCAAGGAGCTTTCCGATAACTCCGGCCTCACCCTCCAGTGCCACAGGGTTCGGAACGGAATAAAGGGCACGAACTCTTGTGCCTGATGGATGAATTAGGGGGGGAGGTATCTGCATCGCAAACGAAAGGGCGGTGGCGGTCCCAGGGGAAAGGTCTGGGCGGCAAACAGGGAATAGAGAGGAAATCATCCCCAGCGAAGAAACGACAGACCGAGAGCAGAACAATGTCTACCTGCGGGCATCAGGAGGGGACAATCCAGTGAATGATGATTTACGGCGACATCTTTTTAGTTTCTCCTACAATGATGTCACCCAACTACGCCGCAAAATGTCTAAAGCGAGACAACAAGAGGATCGAGAAGAAGAAAGGGAATTAGATAGGTTCGCCGTCCATTTAATTGTATAGATTCCAGCTCTGCAGGGGAATACGGGGTTCGAGTTTATCAGTGAATTGACTCTCGTAAGGGTCAGGCACGAGGAGGGAAAGAACTCACAGGACGCCATCCACGATGTTTGTATTCGTTTACTGGCCCCTCGATCCCCCAAGCGAGCTCCTTGAACCAATAAAACATCGCCAGCTGAAGGAACACATTGACCCCGAAGATGATGTTCTTCGTTTTCTCCGAATACCGTTTAGCGGAAAAGAAGAAGTGGTCGAGGAGGTGAGCGAGCATCAGGACGGCGAAATACAGAGTTGGAAGCTAAGGGGGAGGAGGAGGGGGTGAAATCGATAAGATAGATCAGCTTTCGTCCGCATCAGGAACATCAAGGGGAATATACGAACGTAGTGGTGAATATAGGTGACGCGACCCATGACCAGGAACGGTACTGGGTGAATGTGGGGTCAGATTCTCGCAGGCCTGGAAGAAGTAAGGCTAGTTTACCGAAATGAAAGAACCATCCAAAGAATGCAATCTTTCCAACGTAGAGGAAGTGATCCCATTCGCCTGCATACAAATTCTTAGTACTTTCAATGACGACACGACGGGAATGAAGGCCGCACGAGGTTCCATGTCAACGTATTTTCTTTGGTGTCGGGACAAGTAAAACCCGAGAAGGAGTACCGCGATGAACAAGCTGATAGTAGATCCCATCCAGATCAACGGTGTGCCAATGAGGTAGTACTTGAGTTGGCTATCACCCCAACCACACATGCGAAGTCCGAGGTGTTGGAATGGCCAATCGAACGGTGCGGACGCCAAGACGTCGAACTTGTCTGGGTCGGGGACCAAAGCATTATTTGAGGTCATCATAGCAACGTTGAGGTGCCAGAAGTCGCGGAGGAAGGGTGAGCGATAGAATTTGGCGTTGCCGTTCGGTACTTTTTTAAACGGTTAGCATCAGATAAGAACACAATCCGCACTGGACTCACGTCGATCATTCCAATGACTTTCCACGTTCCAGTGAGTATGAATATCTTCGGGGTTGTTCTCCTTGTCACAGCTAACCTCGATCTGTTTAAATCCCCACTGAGGCAGGACCGCATTTGTAGCTGTAAGGTAACACCCCAGATGTATGTGTCGGAACCGTAGCCTGGTTGTCAGAGAGTGAATTTTTTCGAAGTTGCTTTTGCTCCCTCTCTTGATATCGTCCACGATTTCGACCCCCCAATGGTCCTGTACGTCACCAATTGTATCGTTTCCGTAACAAGACACTTCGTGGTTGAGTTTGGTGATGGGAGCGGGGATCGGGTGGGAGTGCAGGTTTCTCGAGGTAGATGCATGTCGCATTCGAACGATGTCACCATCCTTGAGGAACTTCAGAGGGGCATTGGGATCATAGGCCGGTTCGTCCCACCGTGGTAGGATGTTCCAGTCATTGTTCTCGTCCTTGTAATGGTAACAAGTGACCTGCTGTTGCAACGATCCAACGGGGAACGTTTGCACGTGGGAGTGAAGTAGACCTCCTCCCCATCCCATGTTCTTGAGCGTGATCTTGGACCCAAATGCAACCTCTAGAGCCACGGGAAAAATGTCAGCAAGGATGAAGTGGCTGGTACAGATAGGCTAACCTAGAGGATTCTTTGCGAAGTCATTTCCGACCAGATTCGCTTGGAACAGGGAGCTCATTTGCGAATCCCCAGGACCGGAATGGTTCAGGATGAGGAAGTGAATTTTGAAAGTTATCATGTAGACGATAATCGGGGTGACGATGAGACAAGCAACGCGGGCTGCCCAGTGCCAAAGTTGGTCCCGCTGTTCCCGTTGAGTTCATAACAATTCTGGAATAGGATGCGAAAGGAGCTGACCAGTGACATCTTCAGGTCACCAAATTTGTGCCACAGGTCTTCCACTGTGTACACACCGACCAAAGCAGTCACAAACAGACCGACGAGTTTCACGCTGGGGACGAAGTCAGTACATGAAGTAGAACGACCGCCAACTTTGGGGAAAATACCTTGTTACACAGCCAATAGAAATACCTGTGAATAGCAACCACATCCACCAGTCAAAAGAGAACGGGCTGGAGATCACGTTAGTCAAACGAGATCGTGATGAAATGGCGGGCTCACTCACTAGTATCGTTGATTATGGAATTTCGTTAGGAGGAAAACGGTGGTGAAGGTGAAGAATAACAACATAGAGTCCAAAAGAATGAAACGGGAAATGCACAGCCAGCCGACGTCTTGAAACAGCCCATGAATTTTCTGCACCGTTGATCGAGGTAGAGTGGACTGACCTAACAACACCATGAGAGCTACCAGATGACAAGCCTTCCATGACATCCCCAATTCGACAGCGGTATACCACGCAAGCGGAACCATCGCAACGCCAAAAGTCGCAATCATGACCCGCATGGCGACATAAGGTACGTGTTCAGGGTACTTCTCCCCACTCTTGAACTCATAACTGCCGTTATACCCAGACAACAGTCCCGCAAGTCCAACAAGCATCTTCCCCAACGGCGGATGGACATCAAAGTAGAACTCGCGCTTGAGGTAGTGGGAGCCGAACTTTCCAAAGTGCGCTTCATCCCAGACGACGACGTCCGCCCTGCCGATACCATGGAAGCGGGTCCAACACGAGAGAAGGGTGTAGAAAACGGGAGGTATGTGTTCAAGGTTCTGTGAGATGAACTCACGCTTGTGATGAGACGATATCAGGACATGCGGTGACAACAAGGATGTGACCGCGGAAGCGGAGGGCGTACCACGGATGTAGGTGGCGGCGGGGGTAACCTCCTCGGCCGTCCTCCTCCAAGACTACCATGACTCTGCCTCATCTTAGCATACACATCCTTCCCACCATCATCCTGCTCGACGGGATTGACAGGGTAATCAGCGTATCCCGTCGGTCCTTGCTGTAGGCGTTGATGCTCGGGGTGCTGGTGCACGCGACGGCGGGTTGTCTCCTCGCTCATGTAGTGTAGTGGAAGCTCTTCAGGCTGCCCTTGAGACGAAGGCCAGTGGCGAGGGTAAGGAATCTCTTCAAATTCAGATGAAGTGCGTGGCGAATCCTGCGGTGGCCCGAAATTGAGAGTTACTTCAGACGGTCGCATGTAGCGCTGCCCTCGGTTCTCACGTCTAGAACCTCAGATTTGTCGTCCGAACGGCAAAGACGGCGAAGATTTTGTGTGGTTTCCGTAACTGGCGCACACAACGGAGGTGGACTTTGAGTGACTGATGCTGCAACGTGTCACTCCCAGAAATAGGTCGCATCCCGCATCACTCGGCCAAGGGACAGCATAGGGGCAACACGGGGCAGTCTGTACACGGGCATACACAGGAATTAAATTATCTATATACCATACACTTATGCGGCAAAAGGGGAACGGGCATCACGGTGCGCGGAGGTATTGGGCTGAGGAAGAGACTGTCAGAAATTGATCTCAATCCACTTGACCGAACCCACCAGAAACCATGGCATGGTCCCGCTCGTACGGCTCCAACGTGACTTGCTCGATGGGTTTGAAGTTATCTTTTCGCAGCGCCTCGACCTCGCGGGCAAACACCTGGGCAGGAGGGGCGGTCGAGTCGATACAACTCGCTTTGATGGAAATCACGGCATGTCCACCGTGTTTGAGGAAGTTATGAGCGTTCACAGCAACAATACGGGCTTGATCCGGTTGAGCGACATCTGCGAAGATAACGTCGACTGTTGAAAGCAACATGCGGTATCGCTGTGGCAATCGTGCGTCTTCCACAATTGCTACAAGGGGATCATTAAACCAACACCACGGGGTGCAATGAAACGTGAGGGCTCACGAATAACGTTCGTTCTCCGCTTGGCCATGTTGATAAGATCGCGGCCCGACCTCAGCGAGAATTCAACGGCGTAGACAATACCCTCCTGGAATCCGAATAGGATTCAGTTGAACAAACTAGACATATCTGGGGCGAACTACGAAAGACGCACCGGTCCGACAATGTCAGCAACATGGCTAACGCTTGTGCCACTTGCTGCACCAAGATACAACACCTTCTTGCCGGGGGCGATGAAGATGTTGTCTAAACCACCGAGAACACCAGCAGCAAGTTTGCTACGGAAAGGATTCCACACCCGGTATTCGACCTTGGTATCGGCCTCAGCACCCTCGATAGCGATTCGTTTTTCCCCGTAGACAGACTCTCCAGGGACAAGATTTTTGGTGACCAACATGCTCTCCTTGGCTTTTGCAATGAAAATGCCGGGGTGCCTGTGGGGTTCGAGGATGGTTTTTGCACCTCCGCGTCCTCCACCGCGACCACCCCTGCCCGGGCCGCCTCGACCTCTGGGGGGACCACCGCGTTTTTGAACACCACCACCTATAAAACGAAAGAGTGTGAAAGAAATCGGAAAATTGAACGAAATAAAGTACCTCGTGCTCCCCCTCGCCCGCCAAAACCACCACCACGTCCCCCACCGCGCCCTCCGCGATCTCCTCCGCCTAGTTAACAAGGGTGTGAGATAACAAGGGAGGAGAAGAAGAGAAACTGAAACGTGCCTCGAAAGCCGCCTCTTCCTCCTCTACCTCCGAAACCGCCACGGCCACCTGAAGCACCTGTGCGGTGGGTTAGAAGAGTGGAGAGCCGGAAACGGTTTTGCACGGACCGAAGGCCATTTTTTGTTGCTGCTTAATTTTTCTGCTGGGATGGGAGTGCGTCGGCAACAACCGAAGGATCGGTACGGGGGAACGGGACCGAAAATTTTTGTTATTTGTACTCACCTGTACTCATCTCACCCGCGTATCGCACAAAAAAGAGGAACTCGTCTCTTTCTCTTCTCGACCACATACAATCATGTCTGCACAGTAAGTCCCAGCCGTTTCTTGCCTCGTACACCCGAATGTTGACCCCGATGTCACAGAGAATCTCTCCAAGATATCCAGGACAGTGAAATTGAGTCCAACTGGGATCAAGTCGTCGATAAGTTCGTCTTTTACGCCCTTCGCTCGACCCGGGCATCGTTGACGGATCCTCTTCCCAACAGCTTCGACAACATGGATCTGAAGCCAGAACTTCTCCGCGGTATCTACGCTTACGGGTACGCGTTACCAAGTGACGCTAGCGATTATCTGACGTTTTGTCCCCTATAGTTTTGAGCGTCCTTCCGCCATTCAGCAACGTGCGATCGTCCCTGTCATCAAGGCCCACGATGTCATCGCCCAGGCTCAGTCCGGCACTGGCAAAACCGCCACCTTCTCCATCTCCATCCTCCAAAAACTCGACCTCTCGCTCAAGGGCACCCAGGCTCTCATCCTCGCCCCGACCCGCGAGCTTGCTCAACAAATTCAAAAGGTCGTCGTTGCTCTCGGCGACTATATGAACATCGAATGTCACGCCTGTGTCGGTGGAACCAACGTCCGCGAGGATATGAGCAAGTTGCAGGAGGGTGTTCACGTCGTCGTCGGCACTCCTGGTCGGGTCTTCGATATGATCAACCGCAGGGCCCTCAGGACCGATAACATCAAGATATTCTGTCTCGATGAAGCCGATGAGATGTTGTCCCGTGGTTTCAAAGACCAGATCTACGAGGTCTTCCAGCTTCTCCCTCAGGACACCCAAGTCGTTCTGCTCTCTGCTACAATGCCCGCAGATGTGCTCGAAGTGACCAAGAAGTTCATGCGAGAGCCCGTTAGGATTCTCGTAAAGAGGGACGAGTTGACCTTGGAAGGTATCAAGCAGTTCTACATCGCTGTCGAAAAGGAAGAATGGAAGTTGGATACTCTCTGCGATCTATACGAAACGGTCACCATCACCCAGGCCGTCATCTTCTGCAACACTCGCCGGAAGGTAGATTGGTTGACGGAGAAGATGCATGGGAGAGAATTCACGGTGTCGGCTATGGTACGTTCCCCACGATACCCACGAAAGTGTCAAGGAAGAGAGCTGATCGCTTTATATGACAGCACGGAGATATGGATCAGAAGCAGCGTGAAGTTTTGATGAAAGAATTCCGCTCTGGTTCTTCGCGTGTTTTGATCACCACCGACCTGCTCGCTCGCGGTATTGACGTACAGCAAGTGTCGTTGGTGATCAACTACGACTTGCCCACCAACAGGGAGAACTACATTCATCGCATTGGCCGTGGTGGGCGATTCGGACGGAAGGGAGTCGCCATTAATTTTGTGACGACTGATGACATCAGGATGCTGAGAGATATTGAACGTGAGTGTGGATGATGCGCCCTTATGATGAAAGAGACTCTGACCGCGCTGGTGCCTCATCATCCAGAATTTTACAACACGCAGATCGATGAGATGCCATTGAACGTCGCGTAAGTAATCTTTGTGTTTTGAGTTGAAGGACGGATTACTGATGGAAAGTGTGAATGTAGCGACCTTATCTAGACCATTCGCCGCTGTCATCCGTTTTCCGTACTACCTCTCGCCGTTGTTCGCATTCCGCCATCGCCCTGAGTCTAACCGTCCACGGAACAACCTCCGTTCGCAGATCAACTAACGCTACGCACATAAAAACGCCCAAAGAAGGACTACCCTCAACTCGATCCACCCCACGTCAACGACGCAAACCGCAGCCCCCCGAAATTGGAAACGAGGAGGCAAATCTGTTTCCTGGTGTAGGACTCTCCGTTTTTCTCTTTTCCTTTTTTCCCATACAGTCACCGTTCGCGTCATCCCCTCTGTCCATCTCCTTTATTTCACTCACACATTGAGCATCACTGTATTTTGATTGGAATGTACACCACGTGCACCGATAATATGAAACGATTCCATGCTCTTTCAATCCGCGTGGTCTGGGCAGACGCACGGGGACCCGTCGGGTTCTTGATCGAGAGGGGGGGCGATGCGCGGTGTGGGATGGGAGTGTCGCATTTGTTTTAGCGTGATCATTTCGGTCGAGAGGAGGGGCCGAGGCAATCAGCAATCATCAAAGTGTGGCCAATTCGAGAGAAAATATGAAATCCCGGTTTACAAGTACAAGACTAACAGCTCGGCAGATATAAGTACATGTAACTGATCCCTCCCATCCCTCCTCCTCCCTCCGCTCCTGGACAATGTCTGTCGTCTCCCTCTGTCCTAAGCAGCCCCCCAAACTGCGGCTGGCCTCTCTTACCCTCAGGCCCCCATCCCAGTCCTCTCCAATCGCATACCCCTCCTCCTGCTCATCCTCCTCCACAACCGCCTCAGAGGTCCCCTTCCAGTCAGAGCTGACGGAGATCCTCCCCAACCTCTACATCTCAGATATAAACGTCGCAGAGTGTCACACCACCCTCTCCTCGTTAGGCATCACCCACATTCTCTCCGCTATGAGCGGCACCGTGCACATCCCTACTACCCTCCCCATCCGAAAACTCCAAGTCCCCCTCCTCGACACGCCGTTCGCAGAACTCGCGGCATTCTTGCCGAGCACGACGGACTTCCTCACGGACGCGCTGCGGGACAAGAACGCCAAAGTCCTCGTCCATTGCGTGAAGGGCGTCAGCAGAAGCGCAAGCGTCATCTCTGCGTACCTTATTGCCAGACACGGTTGGACGACGGACCAGGCTGTGAACTACGTTCAGTCCAAACGGATGAACGCGCAGCCAAATCGTGGCTTCATCAGCCAGCTAGATGAATATGCCAGATCCCTGAACCAATCACCATCATAGCACCCCCCGAGGTTCGCCTCGTGACACAGCCATCCGGCTCATGTTCTCTGTTCCCCATGCGCCCCACGCAGCATTAGAGTCTGTCCCTTCCCACGCACCGTTTCGTCTCCTCACCCTACATGTGACCCTCTGCCCCCCACCTTTCGTACGCTTCCTTGTACCGTATCACCTTACCCCTGACACCTTTCACACACCCAAAAATCGTAGCGTAGAAGAGGTATATTTATCTATCACCAATTAGTTGTACACCTAGATCCATCCGTACTAATGTTCATCATTCGCCATCTTCATGTCTTATATAATCTAAGAGACAAACAAGCCAGAGTTACAATCGGAACCGGAAACAACGGAACAGTCGGAGGGTTTGTAGAGCGGAGGGCGATACGGGAAATGATCGCGTCCAAAGTTGTCCAGATTGAAAAGGTGGGCCACACCCAGTGTTTGAGATTTGACAGGCTGACAGAGGGGCGAAGGGAGCAGCCACAAGACTTGAAACAAGTCGGAAGCAAGGGGTAGTCTATGAGCAGCATCCGCTTCTGGCAGACTGTTCTATTGCGAGGTTCGTTCCAGATGGTTTCAGAGTCTTTACTCCAGGCGACTAAAACAGAACCAGGTCAGCGTCTAGATATCTTGGAAGCCTCGAGATGGGGTCGAGGGTCCGAGGATGTGGAGCGGCTGAACTCACCCGATCATCATCAAAGACGCCGTTGCGGATCTTCACGAGGATGTCCCTCGTCGCTTGCTCGAAGGCGAATTCCACATTCTCTCCCGAACGCGCGCTCGTCTCAACAAACAACAAACCTTCCTGTTTCGCCCACAGCTCAGCTTCTTCAGTCGTCACTTCCCGGTTTCGCTTAGCCGGGCCAGCGTCATCCGAGCACAGGTCAGTCTTATTGCCGACCAGGATGCACGTCAGATGCGGGTCCGCGTGCTGACGAACGTCCTTGAGCCACGTCCGGGCGTTCAAGAAACCTGGGAAGAACCCGGAGTCAACACTGCATCAAGTGGAGATGATGGGGGTGGGATAGGTTGACGGACTCTGCCGTGAACAGACGTCATAGACGAGCAAGCAACCAGCCGCGCCACGATAATATGATCTAGTTATGGATCTGAAGGATTCCGTGCCAGCAGTATCCCAACCTACAAACCGATGTCCAAGCGAGTCGTTGACGTTGATGAATGGCAGAGAAGAAAGCGGGACGTACACTGAAGTTTCACCACCTTCTCCTCCTCTGGTATAGTAATCAGCTTCGACCCGAATTCGACTCCGAGCTGTGTCCAACCACAATTCATCAGATGAGGGAGCACGGCATGGGAACATTCAGAGCTGACCGTTGGGTCCGGATTAGCCAAGAAGCGTTGGTCAGTGAGGCGCACAAGCAACGACGACTTGCCCACCGCGGCATCGCCTACAAAACGATCGCATCTCCGGTCAGCTCTTCGAAACGAACAAGATGCATAGAGTGAGCCGACTCGCCAGTGATGATGAACTTGAGAACATAATGCCATGTTACGCCAGCCATGGTACAGTGGTGAGGTAAGATGGCAATTGCCGAGAGAAGACCCGGGCCCCACCGGCTCATTCGCTTCGTTGCCCCTTTGCACACCCCCTCGACCGAAGCCCGCGCAGTCAGTTCGGGTCGAGTGTAAATTCTACCCGTCGGTCGGTTTGTCGACTGGCGGACTTGACGGTGCTAAGCCTTTCGGCAGGTCTCACATTATCGACACTGTTCATTTCATTCTGCCAAGGCTAAACCTTACCGTGGATCCGGCTACCCATCCCCATCTTTCATTATCGGAACTGACGGTCGCTTGATAGCTAACAGACTCCGAGGAGATGCTCGGCAACGAAGAGGACTGCGACAAAAAATAACTGCATCGCTCTGTTCCTTGGGGACCAAACGCTTTGCCTCCAGATACACCCGAAGGTGTATTACCGCCCGGAAATATTCTTCCGGCAGCCGGCCCTCACGCGTTACGCCTTGCTCCGCCATGTGAGGCCATGTGCAGTGCAGATCTACCTCTGTTATACTTTTTTCAAATCTCAAGCGCGACGCGACATGGCACTACCAACCCTCTGGGACTTCTTTGCGTCGTGCTGAGATCCGTACAGCGTTCTGCGGGTTTTGATTTCCGGAAAACGGTCAACCCGCCATCTATCATCCCCACTCGAACAAAGGGTTTCATTTTACTCCAAAGCCGACTTCCCCCCTTTCAGCCCCTCTACCTTCGCTCTCGTTCCTATCAGTCAGCCCACTCTGATTGACATGTATATATTCTGGGTCTGTTGCCTTGTGATTACCACCACAACCGGGTCCCCGCCCGGCCCGTCAAAGTATAGCGCCACTGTATCTGATCCCTGATGTTTCAACTTCGCGTCGGCGGGGGTAAAAGAGCTGGATAATATTTCGATGGGCTTGCCTTACGGATATACAATGCGGCTTTCTGAGAGCCGGGGGCACCCTCGCCCGAGCGGCCGAAGTACACAGTCGGTCACTTTCTTCTTCGTCGGCGCAGGTGAACGTTCAACGAACGGTCGCGTGCAGCGCCACAGGAACCGCTTGTCGATAAGTATCCCATCTTTTTTTTCCCTTCATCTCAATGGAGATGTTCCCAGCATTTGTCAAACGAAACCGCCATCAAGTTGCGGGTTTTGGAACTCCACCTCCACCCTTCGGATCGGGGCTGCGCCTACCCTACCCTCGCTTGCATCGGCCCGGAGCTTCTCCAACACAGCAACTCTGTTACGGTTCAACGGGTCTTGCTACTTGCGGTGATCATGATCGAAGACTTTTGCGATCACCGCTGTCAGAATGCTTTGACACTCCCGCCACGGGGCGCGGCTTGTTACCCCATCCTTTTCCCTTACCTATTGGGGCCGGGTACCTACCCAGAGGTTCGTGGCCTTGCTGGACTCCATCAGTCTAACTGAAAACCTCGAGTTCGGACCGCCTTCCGTTGACGTTACACACATCTGTGTGCGGTCCTGATCTTGACAACAAAGCCACTTTTATCTCGCTACGCTTGGCGGCATGCGGGGCACCCTGGGAACTGGCATTTGGATCGTATTTGTCGAAGTTGTTCTTCGGAGAAATGGGCTCCCCGATCGAGGGAAATCACAAAGTTCGAAACAGATCCGTTCATCGTCAAAGGAGGAAATTTGATAGAAGCAAAGCGAATGAATGTACACTTGGGACAATTTTGTGAAACACCGAGTGATACAAGTTTAGCCGTCGAGGACCTCAATAATCCTGACCTAGTAATAATAATCGGAGGAGTCGCCGTCTGAGACGAGGGAGAAATGAACACACGGAAGTCGGGAAACGTGTGAACGGGACGCATGAACATACCGTCATACTCCCCATAATCGTCGTCATCGTATTCATCCCAATCACCGTAGGGGTCCCCGTACGAATCACGATCGTCCCGGTCATAAGCCGACTCTGATTCGTACTCTTCTGGGGCATACCGATCCGAATATTCATCTGTCTCAGTCTCACTCTCGCTGCCAGGTACACCTCCTTCTGAAGAAGACTCGGAGTCTGGGACGTGGGCTGCACCGAGGTCATCCGGAATGTAGTGCCCATGACGGTGGCCCCTGTCTCTGTAATCATCGCGCTCGGAGTCCGTATCCTCCGGACTTTCTGAGGAGTAATACCCCCCATCGCTCCTATCCTCGTCGCTGTAGTACTGTGGGTGATAGTGCCTCACGGAACCACTCGGAGCATAATATTCCGCACTCCCATCGCGATGCCTGTCATAAACGCCACCATCTCTAACGCCTCACTTCAGCGAACACCTCGGAACAAAAAATCAAGAGGAATTAGCACTTGCCGGTTACGGTACTGGTATGATCTAGTCCCATCCGAATAGCTTTTGGCGGAATACTCGTGTCCCTGAGTGTCGAAGAGGGGGGAGGAGAGATGAGGTCACAAAACTGTGGAACCGAGGAACCGGACCCTGGGGAAAAAGGAAAACTTACTTGGCTGTTCGTACCGCTGTTGGTTCGTGTGGTATACGGCGAACCTCTAGAGCGGTGGTATCTCAGGGCTGACATCCTTTCGTCAGGGGAGTTGGAAGATTGGAGGGGGGTATAGGGGGTTATCGAAAACGATCGCTGGTGTGGAATGTTCCTGGATGATCGGCGCGGAGGAGTTTCTTGATTGGGGGGTCGGTGTGGTTGGAAGCGCACTTGATTGGCCTTGAAAGTCTGTGGGCGTGTGTCTTCCTCGGTATCTTCGATGGTATAGTAGGGCTCGGTGGTGGAGTAAGTTGGCTGTCCGATCCGTGCGTCTCCAAGGTTGGACACGTGTGGTACACGCTGTGGCATACCGAATAACGGACGGTGGATCCAGAGCGCTTAACAAGTTGAACCACCACGAAAACTTTGTTATTGCCGGACGACACGGATCCCCAGGTGACACGTGTGCCGTCGAACAAGCAGGCAGCAAAGAGGGGGGACGTGGCGAGGAGAGCTAAGGGAAATGCATCATGGTCTGGTCTCGATTGCTTGTTCGCTGACGACCTCCACGATCTCACACCCACTTTCCCTGACCTAGTAGGGTGATCCCTGCATATTCCTTCGGCTGACTACTCGAGATTGGCGTCCCGCCCCTCGTCTCCGCTCTCGTAACCTATCCCGTGGCCCAACCGGATTGTCAGACGAGGTAGCAGCCAGAAGCCTCGCCAGTGCCACTGCGAGTCTCTTCCAGCTCGATGGATATAGTGAACGATAATAGCGCCTCTCGTAATGACGTCCAGGATTCCGAGTTGAAGTCCGCGCCGTGTTTGCTGAGGACCTACATTGATTGATGGTCGTGAGGCTTGTTCGATCCGGTGGTTCTTGTGGGGATTGTCTCATTATTGGTCTTGGGTTCACTATCGATCTCCTCCGAACTCTGGCTCACATCCCTGTAACTGTGGGTGCACGGTTGCCACGTTATGCCAAAGGCATGTCCGACACGATCGTGAACATGGTTACTCCAGCCTTTGTCTCAAGTGTGTACAGGGCCAGGTTGCTCACTCATCTTCACGACCAGAAGTGTTTTCCAGGCGCACTGGTATTCCACTTCCGTTCAGTCGCCACATTGGATTGGTACTCACTCATTTGATACCTTTTCACTCGGTTAGTTTAATCTACGTTTTATATTACTCGGTTCCTCGCTGACTAGTATTACTAGGTAACGATATTAATGTAGGTAACTTCCTTGCTCCCACTATCGGTTGATTTCCTTGACCACCCTGGCTCTTCTTAATGGAATTCGCGACGAATATTGACCAAGTCTTCGTCGATCCGTTCGTTTTCGACCCCTGTTCCGCTTTCGATCTTCTATTGGCTGGTGGCCTCTGACGTCGGAGAAGAGGGAGGGGAAGGGGAAGGAGAGTCCCATCGATTAGCGGTTTTTTTGGGCTGGAAATAAGGCCTGTATCCCTCTTCATTCCTATTTTTGGTGGGGTCGACGAGTTACGGTTGCTGGATATCCTCTCGCCTGGTCACATGCGCATTTCGACTTGCCGCTTGATATCTGGGCGACGCATCTCTGCCCTCTCCTCTATCACGCTCCCTGCGCCTGAACGGTTTTTCTGGGACAGGAGCGGGGTAATGCTTCGCTTGCCCGCGGCAGGAGTCGAAATCTGCGCTGCCATCACAATATTTCTTGTAGTGACTCCCATCTCGGTTGTTATACCAGTATTCGTTGGCGCCATTGCTGTAGGTCACACTGTGGTACTCGTTGCCGCGTTCATTAATGCCCCTGGCGTAGTGAGAAGGGCTGTGGCTGTCACCGCAAGCCTCCGAGGCGTACTTGTCGACGTCCTTGTCGACACCTCTGGAAAGCTCCCATCCTTCTTGGGGTGGGGGTGGGGGGTTGTGGATTTTGGTGATTTGGTCTGATTGGGATTGGTGGTAGTGGTTTGAATTATCAGTGAAGGTTGGTGATGGTTCGAGGCCAACCTGAGGTATGGATTATATGAGGGGGTTGAGTTTATTTTATACTTTTTCACCTCAGTATGTTCACGGCTCTTCTCGAACTTTCTGCTTCTGGAAATTTCTGGAATAATCCAGCACGGGATACACCACCCACTTCCATTCCCTCCGGAAGGATCTGGAATGTTCGGGTTGCTGGGGTTTGCTAATCGGTTCAGAATTTCCGGTGCGGAAGAGAACCTCACACGGTGGGACCGACAGGGCGACATGTGCGAATTCGGATAGCTTCATTTTTCGCGATCGGTGTCGAAGCGGATCCGGAGGGAGGGACCGACCGGGCACCCGGGTATGTGTTCGGCTGTCTAAGCGTTGACGTGGAGCCATCGGAACAATATGCGAAACATCCGAGGGTATCCCTGGTTAGTGGAAAGCGGTTGGTAC
>Ga0307515_10004189_pt1 | contig 30004 bp, 42 predicted proteins | sample 17_EM_MG_FD_194513 | JGI IMG/M metagenome (GOLD analysis project Ga0307515, IMG submission 194513) | Populus trichocarpa ectomycorrhiza microbial communities from riparian zone in the Pacific Northwest, United States - 17_EM | ecosystem: Host-associated > Plants > Roots > Unclassified | place... | reverse complement strand
ATGGGTTTCTGCCTCCATTTTGCCCTCCACATAAGCCTACCGGAACCAACTTTTGGTTGTGGGGCTTAAAGAACGACAAAAGGCAAGAACAACTAACCCATGGAACATCGGTCCTTTGACCATGCTCCGAGTCTTCAATCTTGACATATAAGTCAGCCCCTCTGATGGCTTGTTCAAGGCTCTGCGCTTGCATAATGCGACGGGGTCGAAGGCATGGTGAACGATTGAACCTCCTAGCTGTGACTTTGTCCCACGTTGCCGGGATATGATGCACTTGGAACTTGGCTTCCAGCTCTGGGCTTTTGGGGTAGGCCGCGTGAGGCACAGGGCAAGGCAGGGAAACCACCTTCCGTGTCTTTCAGTGGCTCGACGCGGATGAACCCAGCACCGACACACTCAAGGACATAGATCCCCTTGCTAACGCTGACCCATACCAGGGGACTCAGCTGGTGAATGATTGGTGTGGTCCCGCAACATTCCCTTACTAACGCGAACGGATCATCATAGTCCGCATAAGTCACAGATTCCAGGGACGGAGCTTCCAGAGAAGCGATTTCGTCTTCAGGTGAAAATCCCATGTTGGCTTCCTTTTTTCATTCCTCTGCTCGCTCCTCCAGAGATTCTAAAGATTCGTCCACCCGGGGATCAGAGCCCTCCGCAGCGAGAAAAAATGAGTGGGCATTACCGTCAACTATTTCGGATGGATCGAGGCCGAAAAGAGTCGGAGTACACACGAGGCCAAGTGTTCAGCCAGATGTCAATGAAGTCAATGATCTGACGGTCTTCCTCCCCGGTCTCAGGGGAGAGCCCCATCCCGCGTCAAATCTACGATTGAGGTCAATCGGAGCCAACCCGGAAACAAACGAAGAACGAACCATCTGAGCCATGACGTTCCGTGATCGTGTCGGTCGGGCAACGATGACGCAGTCGATGTTCGGGATGTTGGCGCCCTCGGTTAAGATGGCTGAACCGTTTGAAGACATTCGGTTTGCGCTTGCGACGGGAGGCAAAGATAACGAACCGCAGTTCACAAGAACTGGATATTTCCCCGCCTTGAAATCCTCAACCAGCAACCTCCGTTCAACCGCAGGAGTCTTGGAGTGCACGTATCTCGCGCCAATTCCAGCATCACGAAACGTTTGGGTGAGCTCCCTGGCGTGGGAAATGTTGACACAGAATACCAAGATGGATTTGCGATTTTCTGTGCCGCGAGAATGAGAGGGTGTGTCCATTCAACCCGGGAAACTGACTCACCGGATTTGTCGAGCCAGGTCTGTACAACTAGCGAGTTCAGCGCCTCGATGTTGATGACGTTCGCCAGACTGGTGGGATTGTAATCCCCGGTGACAGAGTTTATGTTCACCTCCTTGAGGTTCATATCTGCCTTAACGCAGGTAAACCGCACATTGCATAACCTACCCCGGAATCCGTGTCAGTATGAATCAAACCTGGGTCAGAACATATATACTACCATTGCTCTTTGATCGCGTCCAAAAAGTCTCGGTGGTACACACTCCGGTCAAAAACCGAGCCCAGCGTGAGGCCATCGTGCCGACTGAACGTGACGGAGAAACCGACGATCGGTATACTATGCTTGGGGGGGGCGGCCGCCAAATTCAGAACTCCATCTTCGGGGCCTTTGACAGTATACGGATTCTTGATACTCGAGTTGAAGTGAGAGAGGATATGGCGATAGGAGGGTGCGGCGGCGCGGCATACCTCATATACAATGATAACCTTCAACCCTGTCAGATCAAACTTCTGCAGTCGCGGAGCCCAGAGCAATGTCTGGTATTTCATGACGGTGCTGGGAGCGCATTGTATCAGCACCGAGAGTTGGACGAAAGTAAATGCCATGCACATGTAAGCGAGCCCAGAGGCAGTGCACCGCACTCCTTGTACGATTTTTACTGTCCAGTAGGGGAAGAGTTTTCGTGCATAACCCGCCGCCTGTCGAGCGAGTTACTTGGGAGTTCCTGGGAAACGCTTGTAGCCGTTTCAGAAGAGAGACAAAAACTACGGTTTTTCCAGCTCCGGTTGGGAGGGAGACCCCGATCTTCGTAGAACCGTCACCCTTGAGCGCGTCTAGGCAAGATTCAATACATGTCTCTTGGTAGGGCTGCGACTTCAGCGCGCTGGTGTGAACACGACGGAAATGTAGGTTCCTCACGATGGGTAGCCTCCATCGCATTTGATGTTGTTCGGGTAGAGGGACATGAACGCTGAACGCGGCCACAATAATCCCGATGCCTTATTGGCCCTCTACGCAAACCACTTACGAAAAGGACAGTTGTTATTCATTTTCTTCTCTTCTCTTCAGCTCTGTGTGCATCGCAAAACCCTCCACTGCACCAGCGTTATCAACCACCCGTCGGAGGGTTCATGTCACCTCATGATTAAGACTATACTCACTCACGCCGGACCTCTATGCCTCGAAGGCGGTGGTGGACATCGATAATCAACAATTGGCTTATGGACGTGTCGTATATCCTCTCGATGTCCCGGCAAGATCTTGAGGACACCCACACGTGAATATTTCCGGCCAATATAAGACCCGGTTTGTTGCATAGGGTGGGGAACCACTAAACATATTTGAAGCAGGAGTGTTTATTACATTCTAGTGAGAACATACAGCGAGGGTTGTGTGGCATGCGGGAAAACATGAGAACTCGATAGCTATGGGGAAGAAGGGAAGGCAAACGCGTACATTCGGGCCCCTTGTTGTACAAAATATCGGGTGAGGGCCGTTTGAGCTGATCATATCCAAGTTAGACCAGAAGGGTAGACTATTAGAGATCGGTTTCTAACATGGTGCAACATATTCTTCACGACGGACGACGTTGAACGGATTCGATCGAATCTCGGCTAGTGTCCCGTCGAACTTGGCAGGGTGAGACATCGTTGGCGTTAGGCCTGATCTGAAATAGCCAGTTGAGACCTTTTATTCAAAACGCGTTTGGGAACTGACCCAGGAATTTCGATCAGCGTAACGCTAAGCTGGAATCGACCACGTATACGGATGCTGACGTCCGGGAACAAAAAATATGTTCCTTGACGACCGTGTAAATCTCTGAATGTTTGGGGGGATGAGACTAGGCTCCCATAGAGTTGACTCGTAGGATCGAACAGTTTCGCTTGAGCTGGTGAATGAGCTCCGCTGCTTTCGGGAACTGGGACTAGGGAAAGATGGGCGATTAAGAATGACGACTCCCCCTCTCTGTGGTCGGTCGGTATGTGTCTGCACATAAAAAGGAAGGTCTTACTCAGGGATCATGTTTCCAGACGCATCGCGAATCGACAGCTGAACGATTAGTGGAGGTGCCAGTGGTAGACGTGACAGGGATGAGGAACCACACTCGGCTGCTTTCTGTGGCTGCTGTACAATGTCTAAGTCGTAAAATAGGGGCGGTCTCAGTCGGTTGCCGTTCAGGGGAGAATGGAGGGGAAGAGAAGGTTTAGGCTGGTGGGGCGACAATGGGCTCGTGGTATCATGGATACGATGGGAAGATGAGCTCATCGTCTCTCATAAGGGGAGGACACAGCGGTTGGACAGTCGGCAAGCGACCGGTCCATCGACAGATATAGGTCACCCACGGACACGAACGCGGTGATGGAAACGTGAGAGCGAATTAATGAAATTAGTGAGGGGGGCACCATATAGTTGACACAAATATACGATAGGCGGTTAGACAGACTGCTTAAGGAAACTCCAAATGCCAGCGAGACCAGACATGAACGTTGCAGCCGCCAAAGCGGGTTTTACACCGGCTGGATTGGAAATATGAGTGGAATTTAGGGAAGGAGACAAAAAACGGGCACCTGTTGATTTGTAAATCGCTCCGGTGAGTGCCCCCGCGACCATGCTTCCGACAGCATCGTGCCTTCCTCGCCAGTGATCAATTGAAGAGTTGATCCCGTTGTAGACTAGAGCTAAACGAAGATAAGAGTCAGGAGCGGAAGACACGAGGCGTTGAATCGGCATACCCATAACACCAGCAGAATTACCGATGAAGGTTCCTCGCCTGGTGACGGAATTGAGAATACTGTTTATACGCAGGCGAGTATTCGACACTGCAAGCGGACGACGAACTCCTTCGCGCAAACCCCAGACACCACCAACGCCAAGCCCTGGGGAACACGAGTAAGCATGTGACAAATACGAGAACAATAAGATTGATGATAAGGCGGGAGTGAATGATATGGAATAAACGAAACGAGTTGGCACCGGGTTCGACAAAAGACCAAAATGGGATAAAAGGGAGAAGGGGATGTGATATGGATGAAGGAGGAAAGGAGAACGGACCAGTGAGGTACATGGTTCCGGTCCCATAACACAAGTCGTCACTCCAGCCCCGTGACGGAATTGCTGTACCGGAGCCAGGAAGTTCGTTCACTTTGTCATCGTCTAGCAGGAGGTAGTCCAGGTTGTCGCTTAAACTGGACATGGGGTGAAGTTTTGCAGGATCGTAGGCTCCACCGAGCAGCAGGTCTGCTGCGGTGACTGAGGCCGCGGGACCATCTGGGTGAGAAAAGGTTGCGTTCCGTAATATGTCGGTGGTATCCTGGGAAGCGGCCATCGTTCTCCTCTATGGTCGGGGACTGGTGACCAAGGTCAGAGAGGGGTCAACTTTTCGTGGCACGGGTGAATGGGTGATCGGCATATGCCGAATGGTGATCCTTCCGAAATCCCTTCAGCCGCCGCTCTATTCCGTCTAGAGTTACTCACTCCCGAACTGCGTGCTCGGCTGCCAGAAAGACAATAAGGTCGGATGCTCAATACAGTCCTCAGACCATTCGTTCGGTCCATTGTCGCGCCTCGCGGTGTCCACGCTCACAGCACCACCTTCTCTGGCCTCCATCGGTCCTATTTCACAAGAAGGCGTACGTGCACTGAGGCGCTCTCAGCCCCCTGGCCGCCTGTTTACCATTTATCCCAGGTTTTGCCACGTCTATAAGCCCGCATTCCACTGCCTCAGACCCAGCAGAGGTGCAAGCGAATCAATGTCTCGAGCAGGGAACCCAAAAGCTGGAGGAAGGCGACATTGAGGCAGCAAAAGCTCTGTACAAACGGAGTGTCGAAATAAAAAAGACCGCGTCTTCCCTATTCAATCTGGGAGTCACCCACTACCATCTCAGTGAGTTACTCCGTTCTCCTCACATCCCAATATCTGATTCATCCAGAGGAGTATGATGACGCCATCTATGCATGGAAACAATCCATCGCCCTGCAACCATCCAGTCCCGACGCCCATATCAGTTTGTTTCTCCCTCGACTTTCTGTGGTTTCTTAAATTATATTGACGCTGGCAGATCTGGCAAGCGCCTATACAATTTCTCCCATTGCTCGCCCGGACCTTGCCCTCCAGCACCTGCAGTATGTACCAACGGCATCCACCATGAAAAGCGCGTTTACCCTTGTGCTTAGCATCGCATCATCCCTTGCACCAGAAGACCCAGAGATAGCTTTCAATCTCGCCGCGGTGCTGGAAGCCTGTACGTTAAATGTGCCCTCGTTGGATCACTGTGTCACCTTTTTGACAGGCGGTCGTTTGGAGGACGCCCTGACGTACTACAAGCGGAGTAAAGATTTTGGCGTTGAACGTGCTGCGCTGCACATTAGAAATGTACGTTTATCTTCTTCGTCACACCTCGTGGTCCCTCTCAAGCACATCAAACACAGGTAAGCGCCAAGATTTTCGGCAAGAAGATGAAAGAGGCAGAAAATAACCAAGTGCCGGAATGATGATTCGATCTCTCAGACCAGAGAAGGGTCTCCTGATCCCCTCCTACGGCACTGTCGCCCTAGACATCATCACCTTCCACCCAACCCAGCGGCGTTTGCCAGTGGGACTCGATCCGAACCCCGTAAGAAAATCACGACAGAGTATCGATGGACGACGTGTGTGCTTCTTGTTAGCATCAATACATCTCCTTAGCCGTACCCTTTGCTGTCCCGCTTCGGTCCGGATCCATGTAACTCCTGTCATTGTCCTCCACAGCGCCTCAGATCCGCCCTGATGTGTAGCTATCACCAGTGGTGGGATGGTAACGTTTTCCAACACTACTGATAGAGCGTTCCTCGTCTAGCATTTTGAGTTCGTTACCCAAGTAAGAAACGAAGCCCTGTGTTGTCACAAATTGACTATACCTGCCAATCCTCTCGATGCATAAGCAGAGGCAAAATTTCGAGCGAGATGATGACTTCACCCGGTGCTTTCTGCTATGAACTACTACCCCGAATTTCTGACGCCTTCCCCATACAAAGAGCCCATCCCTCGTTATTCCAATCCAACAACTAGGTAACTAAGCGACGAGAGTTTCTGTGCGTTATATACCTACACCGTTGAATCGTCCAATATCACCAATTCTACCCACAGATCTGACCAGCCACCCCACTCTCCGTTCACCAGGTGAACCATGGAACCCTATTCGTGTTCTAATCGTTGTTCAACATCCTCCTATGTCCCGTGCATGAATTTAATCAGTATAGCGTATGTGGATTTATTTGTTACTGTGTATGAGTCCCTCCAGCTTTGTGTCCGGTTTCATTGGCTCGCGGTTCTCAGCTTTTACTAATGACGGTGTTCCTCCTCCGCCGGACATTCTCTGGTCTCGTGGCGTAGGTTTATTCAGTCTGCTGAGTATCATCGCAATCTCACCCTGCGACCAGTGGGGCGATGGGTGATCCGACGGCTTCAGATACAGAATGCTATCATACCCTTCATTTGGTCGGGGGTATTGAAATTGGGAATGGAAACGATTCAAAACCATGGAGGCCTGCTTGAATCCCTTTATCGTTGGGTGGCCAGTGCCTTTGGATAGAGTGATTAACGGGTGCTGGTGTCGCCGCTGATTTAACACTCACGAGTACGCAGCCTCTCCAAACAGACCTTTGGCGCATGTCAGATCAGCAGGAGTTGAGGCACAGATACGTACCTGTACTGGTGCGTCGAAAACCAACACCCATACAGGGACTGAAAAATCACGGGCGATTCTTATCCAGTGTGCCCGCTGCCTGCGCACGGACACGTTGAGTTGGGATCGACTTGGAGCTCACAGAGCTGGCCATTAAAACTCACTGAGCATCAAAGTTTGTGCGATCTATACAGACTGACAGTCCAGACTTCAGGGTCTGGCGGGCCAGTGTCTCCACGCTGCGCCGGTCACCAAGATCGTCCTGGTTGCACCGACGAAACGAGGTGGGTAAATGGTGCTCTAATGCCTGCGCGAAGGTGGACTATTTGCGATGTAAGAGGGTGAACAGGCCTGCATCCTGTAAAACAGACCTTCCCGGAACCTATTAAACCAACGAGGATGAGGACGACTTGAGACATGGGTGATAACGAGGTGCCGTGGGAGTTTTGGTGGCACCCGTGTGATTGCTGCGGTCCCTATCTGCCCTAGTGTCCGTCCCGCACGAAATCTCCACGGCTTCACTTGCGACGACCATGTCTAACCAGGACTACTACGGGGGAGGTCAACCTCCCTACTCCCAAGGCCAAGGACAGTATTATCCCCCTCAGGGTTAGTCCTGCCCATCTTCCCGGCGTTTATCATGAGTTCTAACAGAATTGACGCTTCAGGCCCGCCTCCAGGGCAAGGCGGGTATTATCCCCAGCAACCCCAGCAAAGTTACCAAGGTGGCCCTGGCTATCAAGGTCAACCTGGTTCATACCAGCAGCCCTATCCTGGACCTGGATATGCCCCGCAACCACCACCTCAGACCGCCTATGTGTTTGTATTCGCCTCATTCTAGATCAACCAATTTCTAAGGCCATTGTAGTCAACAGGAGAAGGGTGGCCGTGGCGGCGGCGGAGGTGCCTGCACCGCTTGTTTAGCTGGACTCCTTTGCTGTTGCTGCGCCGAAGGTAGGCAATGCATCGTGGTTGCTGCACCGCTGACTGCTGATCACCACGTTCATAGAACTCTGTGACCTTTGCCTCTGAACGAAGAAACGACCTTCTGAGCGTATGCCAGTACTCGATTCTATATCTTAGCCTGTTATATTTTCGAATGTCATGCATTTCCATCTTTGAGAGCCGTAGACCCCTTCAGCTCATGTTCTATCGACACGTGAGCGCTGAACTCCCGAACTTCCTTTCTTTCTCCCATCGCCTCCGGGAATGTCTTCCGCTTCCTGGCCCCCGCAGCTAAAGTATCCCGCCACCCCCCACGCTCTTGCGGGCCTCTCTGATACGTCACTGTAGGGAATGGGTTGCGAAATGCCTTGGGCAAATGACCGACACCAACCGGACAGAAGCACAAGCTGAGTTGCGACAAGTCATCAGTGATGCCTTCTCTGCGCAGACTCTTTGGACCACCGACTGGCAAGCCGTTCAGCTGCAAAGGTGTTGTACTGTTGGACGACTGCTACGTTGGCGCTGATTTTTCTTTCCCCGCATAAGTCTCGCACCCAAACCACCGCCGACGATCACAAACCTCAAACGGAAAAGGTGGAAGTTTCAGCGTTTCTATCCTCCGTTCCCAAACCCACCTTTCCATTCGCCTGACCTTATTATCAGTCTAGAGTCAACGAGCCCAACAAAGAAGTACAAGAAGACAATGACAGGGGGAAAACACGCAAGTGGGAAGGAGAGTTGGGATCTTCAAGATCAAACTGCATTGAACCGCCGAGCTGAACGGTTTAAACGCGAAAACCAGATAGAACGTCAAAAATGGGTTGGAAACGGTCAATCTTCATTCCACCACAGCAACGCCAACGCTCACCAAGACATGTTTTCTTCCACATCTTCCCCTGGCAACTGGGACGAGCCCGAGAACGCCATTGTAACGTCTCCAAAACCCTTCCGAAGCAGACGCTCATCTGGAATTACAGACCATGCAACACAAGATTGTTGGAACATGTCAGGAGTTATTCAAAGACTACCTTCGGCTTACATCCGTGGGTTTTTGGTCCCTCTTGTTGTGACCATTTATGTCAAATATTATCACAGGAACCCGATCCAAAGAAAATCCGGCCATACTCTGTGTTACGCGAAACCGTTGACCAATTGAAGAATCGGTGGAAGCAAAAGGAGAATTACAATTGGATTTGCAGCCAATTCAAGAGCGTACGACAGGACCTCACGGTTAGCTCCCTCCCTCCCAATCGTAAACGAACATTCCTAACCTCTCCCCGCAGGTGCAAGGCATCAAAAATGAGTTCACAGTCAATGTATATGAGATCCATGCCCGCATGGCCTTGGAGAAAGTATGCAGATTCCATCCTTAATACCACTCCCGATACCGATGCGCGATACAGGGTGACATGGTTGAGTATAACCAATGTCAAAGTATGTTGAGCAACCTTTATGATCTCGGTCTTGGGGCGAAGAACCGGGATGAATTTGCGGCATATCGCATTCTCATGTTTTTACACGGGCTGAATAGGAGTGGTAGGTTCCCTTGTTACAGAAGCACTACGATGGACTGATTGTCTTTCATCCCCTCTAGATCTGAATTTATTCGTAGGTCAGCTAACATCACAACAGAAATCCAATCTATGTGTACTCCACGCCCTCAACGTGCAACGTGCCCTTTCGATGGGCAACTACCATCTCTTCTTTTCCCTGTATAACACTGTGCCAAACATGGGCGGATACATAATGGACCATTTTGTTGAGAGGGAGCGTATTCGAGCGTTACTCGTCATGACAAAATCGTATGTCCCTCCCAACATGGTGCCCCCTACCGAGGCTCAACCTTTTCGTCCGTTCAGATACATCTCGGTACCTCTGGTTTTTATCGTCAAAGAACTCGCATTCGAGAACGTCTCAGAAGCACTTGACTTCCTCTCTTCCCACGATTGTGCCATCTTCGCCAACCCCAGTCACTCCGACGCCGAAAAGGCGTTTGATTGCAAATCTGCCTCTGCTCCCCTCGCTAAGTTGATGGAAGAAAAGTTTCGAAAAATCCAGATCAAAGGGGCCATATGATTTACAGCACCTATCCCCCCCTTTTCACAGCTTCCTCATGCCGATCTTCTTCCATTCCCCCCTCAAGGCGTACATCCGTGGTTTGTGTTCAGGTTTGTCAAGCTTCTGTCACTCTCTCCACGACGGGAAAGTAGGAGTGACTCAAACTGTTTGTGATCGCTTACTTATCATGTCTATGTATACCATAATACATGGTGACCCCATTTGACCTAATCCCTCATTCGGGTGGGAACAAACCTCCGAACTGTGACCTCGCGCACCGAGTAATATGCCAGGCATTTGGGAGATCTAAGTGTCTCTGGGGACACAAGGATGGACGAAGGAATAGTAACGTAGCAGAGGATTAACGTCTGTCCCGTAAACTCAGTAAACCCCTAAGATCTGAGTAAAGCGCAGAGGGTACCTTCATGACCTGGGAATTTACCCGGTTGATGGTACTTAACCACGACCACGTGGGATTCTGCGTGCTTTGGAAACGCAGTGGGGATGAGTCACCATCTACAGAATCCTCGTATGTCGGGCAGATAACGAGCGCGAACCTGTCAGAGTATCGGTGAATAGCCTCTGGCGATACCGCGCGCACTCACTCTGCGTGATCAAGGACAGGGCCACGCTTGTAGAGCAAATAATCGACGCAGAACTTGACCCCAGACTTGATTGTCCATCCCAGAGATCTGTAGTGGTGATACGCCACGTAATTTACGATGAAGGGATTGTCGGGTCGCAGCTGAAGAGGTGGGTCGGGGCTTGAACCGCCCAGATTCATGTAGCACGCTTGAAACGCGAGCCAGATCTCCTGAAGAGACATCCCCTCGGCCTGTTACAAAGTTAGACAACGGGGGATACGTCACGATAGGGATGAAGGCAAACCGTGTGTGGGTTTGAAATCGACAAACAATCGAAACACCATATCAAGAAGAAAGCCTCTTGGGTTGTCAGCTGGAGGTGTTCAACATCAACGATGTCGTCCAACTCCCCATCCAAATCTTTTTCCTGCTCGTTGCAATTTTGCTTCTCCAAGGTCTGATCAGCAGGCTTCCAAGTGGCACCGGATGGGATCATTATAGGACTTGGAACCATTTTCCCTGCGCGGAAAGCCTCCTCAGCCTCCGCTGCGGCTGCTGCGATGGCATTGGCCCGGTCCATCTTGAACCGTTTCCTCTGTTCTCTACGCCTGGCTGTTATCTCCTCGGAGGTTGCTATGAGGACCGTCAGGCAAAGTTCGTTGTTTCAATGTCGAAAAAATCAGTACCTTTCCCCGATAGCGCAGCCTTACGCGCATTTACTTGCCTCGAAAGCCAGGACGGCTCACTCCTTGAAAGATTACCTTTTCCAAAGAAACCTCTCTGCCACAGCGTTCTCGAATCCTTTGGGTTGGTCACCCACACAGATCTCGTGAGAGGATCCCAATAGCCCTCGCAACAGGGATTGAGCATGATTTTTCTGGATAATCCAAGACCAACATATGACTGAGAAAATACTAGAGGGAGAGGGTGGGCGTAAATTTTGTTGTTTTCCGTCCTCCTAGCACCCCCTTTTTTTCCCTCAGAACGGCGATGTCGCGACATGGTATGAAGACGAAAGTCGATCATCGATCATAGGCACTTGATCGTACCCCGCATTCGACAACGGTAAAACCACATGATGAATTCTACATTCTTCTACTGTGCATACAAGTTTGGGAACGTGTGCCTTCAGTGAACAATCTCTACTACAAGATCGCCCTGGTTGATCGAGTCGCCTTGAAACACATTCAAATACGGCCCGAGCAAAACACAGAAATAACGCACCTTCGTGAACAAGCACCCTCTTGATATGTCCAGACACCGGGGCAGTAATCGCGGATTCCATCTAAACTCGACTGTAAGGATATATCCATCGGGGAAGAGAAAGTCGTCACCTTCATTGCACTCAGCACTGACAATACGCGAGGGGTGCCAATCAATACAAGACCATCATGGAACCAAAGGGACCTTACCACAGAGTGGATCGCCCTTCCTGATTTCGTGACCCTCCTTAACCCTGACCTCGACGACAACGCCAGACATGGGGGCGCCAACAGAGCCCGGGTCACTGGTGGCTTTCTCCCGCGAGACGGTTTCTACAGCAGAGTTCTTGTCCTCGACGGAGACAGCTCGGACCTACACTTTGTGAGTATCCCGGGTGCGCATTAGCTAGCAGAAGAGGAGGACACATACCTCCCCATTAACTTCGAACCAAACATCTCGCTGAGCCCGACCTTCAACCACTGGACCGACAGCCATCAAGCGGATGATGAGGGTCTTCCCTTTCTCAATGGATATATGCATCTCCTCTCCGACATCCGGACGCCCGAAGAAGTACCGGCTTGGAATCACACTGAAAGTGTGATATGAGCTGTATGTGCGGTGGTTCAGGGCTACAACTTGCGTACCTCAAATCACCATACTTTTGGACAAATCCTTGATACTCCTCGAAGACCTGTGGATGGTGTCAAAACGTATCACCTCTTGGACGTACGTTCAAGGAAATAGTTTGAACCTTAGGATACATCACGTATGATGTAACGTCGGAATCATTGATATGCTTTCCGAACTTACTTCGAAGCTCTGCTTTGGTTTTCTTGAAATCGAGCGGCTGGAGAGAAGCACCCGGACGTCCATCAATCTTGGGATTGTTTCTTATGATATGGGAGCGGAGAGGTTCAGGGAACCCGCCCACAGGCTGGCCAAGATAACCCTGGAAGAATTCCACTACGGACGAAGGGAAGTCTAATTCTTCCGCGCGATTGATGACGTCTTGCTTTGAGAAGGAATTGGAAGTCATCCATTGCGCGAAGTCTCCGACGACCTTTGATGACGGTGTGACCTAGGAGGAGAACGCAACTCAAAAAGCGTTACTCGACCTTGCTTCACGATATATCACCTTGATAATATCCCCACACTGGCAACGTCCTCAGTGACTAGACACAGCGATAGAGCAAGGAACTCACAAGTTCATTTGCTTCGATGTACTTCCTCTTAATCTCTGCGGTTACTCGTTAAAAGAAAATGAATAGGGTGCTGGCAGTCTTCCTTACCCGTCCATTGAGTGCCCAACCCAAGTTGAGAGGCTTGGAACTGTGAAAAAATAAGCTGCGGAGATCCCTGCTCAGGGAATTTCTTACCATCAGGTTTGTGTACTGTCCGCCGGGCATCTCATGATCGAAAACGCTGGAATCCGATGCCCTTACGTTCGCCTCGAAGCAACTGTACAACATCCTGACTTGACTCCAGTAGAGATTGAGGGCTTGGATATCAGCGTATCGAATTCCGGTTCCGAGGCCGGTTTGTTCAAGTGCAGTCGTAATAGCACCCATGGGGGGTTGCGAGGTCAAACCGGACATACCTGGCGGGAGTCAGCGGGCTTCAAAAACATGGCATTTACTACAGCTCACTGTCAATGGCAACATCCACAACATCCGCTCCTGCAGCAGCAGCGGCGAGCATTGTTGCGGTTGCGATGCCGGCGGTGTCGTGCGAATGGACGTGGATTGGGAGATCAGGATACTTCTCACGGATTGCGCCGATTAGTCTGTAGAATGGTAAGAAACGTGGGTATCTGATACAAAGGGGGATCGTACGTCTTTGCAGCTTGAGGTTTCAACAAACCTGCCATGTCTTTGATCCCCAACACGTGGATTCCCTCGGCGACGAGCTGATCGACAAATTCAAGGTAGTATTGGAGCGTGTATTTGGTCTTCTTGGGGTTCGCGATATCGCCTGAGTAACAAACAGCTGCTTCGACGACGCCCCCCGCTCTCTTCGCCGCATCAATACCAAGCCTCATCTATGGCGGGGGGTGAGTACCACACGGAGAGATTTGTGGGTCCTTACATTTTCAATGTAGTTCAACGAGTCAAAGACCCGGAAGATATCCAAACCATTCTCGACAGCCTTCCTCGAAAAATCGTAGATGGCGTTATCACTGTTGGGTACTTAGACTCAGCATTCTGTGGCAACACCCTACTTACGGATAACTCGTGTAACCGACGCCATTGGCACCGCGAACTAGCGCCTGCAAGGGGATGTTGGGTACCAATTGTCTCAAGGTGCGCTTGGTAAATATAACATCAGCGAGGGATCGTAACAAGCCCCCAAAAACCTTACCAGTCGCTCCCACGGATCTTCGTACAGGAATCGCATAGCAACATCGAACGTCGCACCACCCCAGCACTCGAGACTATATGCGTTTGCAAGGGCATAACTGGTTTCCTTGGCAATGTTTACCATGTCAATAGTTCTGAGGCGAGTTGCCAGGAGGGATTGGTGAGCATCTCTCCAAGTGGTGTCCATGATAAGAACCCCAGGGTATTCGCGCACTGCTTTAGCAAAGGCTTCGGGGCCAGACTGAACGATGATATTTCGCCAACCGACTTCGCATGGTAGTGATGCGTCCAACGGTGGACCTGCCTCGTCCTCCCTGTTCTGGAACTTGGGGATGACAATTTCGTCTTTCAGACCAGGCTCGCCCTAAAAAGGCATCAGATGGCGTAAGTATTGGCAGGTCGGTGGGCTTACGGTCTGTCCCTTGATGGAACTTCCGTTGACGGCCAAATCCCCCAAGTATCCCAATAGCTTTTGCGCACGGTTTTGGGTCTGAACAAGCTTGAAAAGTTCCGGTGTGTCGTCGATAAACTGGAGGGGGATCAACCGACGTTCCTGTTTGGATTCAGGGAGTAATTGCTCACTGTCGTCCAGGTCTTTCCTCCTATGAAAACGTCATGAGTGAGAAGGCGGAACAGGAAGGGGATGTTGGTCTACGGGTGAGTTAGTAACACACAACAAGGGAAGACGAGGATCCGAAGCGGGGAACGAACCTTGACACCCCTAATACGGAACTCCACCAAGGCTCGGAGCATCTTCCTTCGAGCAACTTCATACGTTGTCCCGCTGACGGAAACCTTGACGAGAAGACTGTCGTAGTGGGGCTAACACCACCAATGTCAGTAATAGCCGCTGTAAAACCTGACGGGGAAGGCGGGCATACCGTGATTTGGGCACCAGCAAAACCGGAGCTAGCATCCAATCGTACGCCATTTCCACCTGCGCTGCGATAAACTTCGATCTTTCCCATATCGGGCTGGAAGTTGGTAGAAGGATCCTCCGTGGTGACTCGGCACTGGATCGCAAACCCTCTCTTCGAAATGGCCTCCTGGGTCAAGCCCAGTTGGGGCAAAGTGGCCCCGGCAGCAATCTGAATTTGAGCAGCCACGATATCAATGCCAGTGATTTCCTCTGCGAAAAACCAGTTGAATTCGGTATAGAAATGAATGCTGAAGAGCTGCGTACCAGTGATGGTATGTTCGACTTGAATCCTCGGATTGATCTCAATGAAATAGTGACGGCCCATCTGGTCTACCAGGAACTCTGCAGTTCCGGCGTTCCTGTAACCCACACTCGTTGCGAGCTTGATGGCATCGGTAAGGATGCTTTGCCTGACTTCCTCCGGAAGGTGTGTTGCAGGTGCCACCTCTACAACCTTTTGATGCCTCCTCTGGACGGAACAGTCGCGTTCAAATAAGTGAATGGTGTTGCCTTGCGCGTCGGCCAATAACTGCACTTCGATATGACGAGGTCTTTCGAGGAACCTTTCGATGAACACGGTGCCATCACCGAAAGCAGATTTCGCCTCGCTCACTGCACGCTGGAACGCGTCTTGAAGCTCAGATTGTTCGCGGACAACTCTCATACCGCGACCTCCGCCCCCCATTGCTGCCTTGATGATGACTGTGATTGCGTTCAGCATGTCGAAAACACATACAGCCTGCGGGAGAGAGACACACTAGGGAACCCGTATTCTTTGATGAAGGCTTCTGCATCGGTATACGCTGCGACAGGACCGGGGGTTCCTGGTACTACGGGAACCCCGACCTTTATGGCTGTGAAACGGATGGTGAAAACGATATTGACACCAGAGCGTTAAGGGAATGCCCAGCTATACGGACCGATGTCCCGAGCCTTAGTCTTATCTCCGAGTGAATCAATGACTTCCGGGGAGGGTCCAACGAATGCGAGTCCAGCCTGTTCTACCTTGCGCGCGAATTCCGCGTTTTCAGAAAGGAAGCCGTATCTACGGCAGCGAATGAGGACTCGGAGCAAGAAGCACGGGGGATACGACGTACCCCGGGTGGATCATGTCCACGCCATGCTCCAGGGCGATCCTAATGACATCGTCCTGGGCAAGGTATGCTGCAACTGGTGTGAGACCCTTCCCAACTTGATAGGCCTCATCAGCCTGCATCCGTGAGTTGAGGTGCGATTGGCGGATGGACGGCGACAAGCGCACGAACCTTCTGACGATGAGCAGAGAGGCGATCTTCAAAAGAATAGATAGCGACGGTATGCATCGCCAGCTCATGGGCCGTACGGAAAACGCGGATCGCAATTTCCTGGGGGTAGATCGAGTCAAATTTGATCATTTCGAGAAGGGTGCGGGGGCTTACTCCTCTATTTGCAACGAGGATCTTGGTCAATGGACCGGAATGACCAGCAGCTTTTCTTCGTACAGTCTGGATGGAGTGCACGGGGGTGCCTGGTGCACTCGGTGAGGTAGCAAATATTGGAGCCAACCTAGGAGGGTGAAGTATCTGGGAGGATGGCATGGTGGTGGTTGTGAACAAAGAGTTGGGGGATCGGAATCAGAGAGATGTGTGCTTCGATGTCGACGATATCGCGATGGTCTCACGCGCACGTGAGAGATAAATAGATGACATTCCACTGGCTGACGGTGGATAAATACGCCTTTCCTCTGAGAGTTCGTGCAGCTTATGCAACTCTCTGCTGATCATCGATCAGTGTGATCTACGTAATCTATGGCTTTCTCGTCGCCGTCGCCGTCAATGGAAGAATTGCGTCTGCTTGTGCACGAGCACCCTCGGCTTTCTTCTGGTTGTTCTTAGCCACCGCATACACGATCCCAGCAAAGAACCCGATCGACACGGCTGACACAGATCCGAATGTAACTGGGTCACCGAAGAAAATCATGCCGGATGCCGCGATCGGGAGTTTATTCAGAGCGCCAACCATGCTGATCTCAGATGAGTGGAGCAAGCGAGGAGGAAAACCGGGTACGACAAACCTGTATGTCGTGCTGCTCGTGACTCGAACACACCAGGCGGTGGTGTAAGAAATTCCAACCGCGGCCGCTCCCGAGAACGCGATTGCAAACAGAAGGAGGTTACGGGTTTCTAGAGGGCTAGAGAATTTTCATGAGCTTTGTTGCCTACGAGAGCTTCGGAAAGCTCACAAGTTTCGGTTGAGGTTTTCCGAACCCCAGTCCTCAACGATAATCGAAAAGACTGCAAGAACAGGTATGGAGAGCAGATTGTTGTAAAACATGGTATCCCAATCAGAAAATCCTGTGGATTTGATTCGTTTGCGCATCGCAAGTACCTGTGAAAATGGAGGTTAGAGGCGGGGTACGGTTGCAGTAACGACTTGAGATCACATAGGCGGCAGTGGTAGCACAGTTGACCATCATCCAGAAGTAGCCGACATTCAAGCTCTTCATAACGTTGGTGACCTGAGGAAGGTCGATTAAGACTGAACTTGCACCATCGAGATCACCGGTGGTCGAAGCGTCGGTCATAGCGGCGATGATTGAGGATAAGACCTAAATATGCCGATTAACGCCTTGAACAGCCAGCAAAGAGGCACTGAGGCACCATGAAGCAGAATGAAACAAGAGTCAAGCCGGTTACACGGCCGCCGAACCAAACCACCTCCCCATATGCCTGTGGGAGACTCAGATATGGAATAGTCGCGTTGTTGACGAGGGGCGTACAATCAGTATAATCGTGAGATTCTTGAATATGGTGTAGATTGGGATACTGAGATATTGCTGTTAGGGTGGTTAATGGTGCGCTGGGACTCAGATCGGTGAGTGAAACTTACCAAGCTTTTCGAACCGGTGTAGATGACACTGACGAGCAAGAAGCTGATTGGAAACCAGTGCTTAGCATCTTGAACGTCAAAATCTCGAAAGGATATTATTCCCAGTCTTTTGACGGAGGCAACGCAGGCGCAACAAACAGTTGATTGGATGCACAATAGGAGGAAGTTCATGGAAAAGTTTTGACCTGAAACGACAAACTGTGGGTCCGTAAACATCTTGCATTGACGAGGGGGAAAACATTGGGGACCTTGTTTACAAGGGTCATTAGGATTGAGGCCAGGCAATAACATGCGATCGACAGGACTTGGAAAAGTGGGGAATGTGAGCTGGATTAACACGGAGTAGAAGACACGACGACCTACTCGCGGTAGACGACGCAGCAAGTTCCTTGTCTGCGCTGGAGGTTGCGAGGGCTTTCTTGATCTCTGCGACATCCGTTTCTTCGGAATGGGAAGATGCCCTATCCTTGAGGGAATGGTGGCTCATTTGTGACGAGTTTCACGGCGAGGTGAAATTGGTGGTGAGGTGGGAATGGCGAGACTCGTGGGCAATGTTCGCGCAAAGGTTTTTCGGTACGCCTCTAGGGTATCTGGGGAAAACGTGCGAATCGTCCAGCGGTGGAAGTGGGGAGTGTGCGGAGGGGGTGAGCAGTCGCAATCCCGGTCGTTGGGCGCTCCAAGTTGTCGATCCGCTGGTTGATCACGCTCATACTGAAAGCAGCACACAAGCTCATCTTTTGGGTCTAACGAGGGGGGAATACGATAGAAAAAGCTATGCTGGGTGTTTACGTCGAGGAACTATTTCTACCAGCGGTCGTTTCTCAGCAAGACCGCGTCAGGATCGATGTTCCCATGCCGAGGCGCCGAATAAACAAAATAATTATCCAGAAATTCGAGGGAAAATAAGCTAGGCAGTATTCGCCACGCCATGCCGGGAAAGGAAACACGCTATACCTTGGAGAGCAAAGGTTGAATCAAGGGGCGGTTCGGGTCAAATAAACCCCGGATCGGCGTGGCCGGTGCCACCGTTCCCCCGAACGAGCTATCCTTGCGGCTCCCGGCACCGCTACATTCCTCATCCCGACCAGTTCCCCCTTCGTATGCTTGCCCCGAAGTTTTGAGTTATTTGCCCCCTGTTGGTTTGCTACGTCAGTAGCACACCCACCATCATTCGTCTCCCTGGTGTACCGCCATCAGCTTCTTTTCAGTTTAGTTGACCATCACTGTAACCCTCTGGGAAACAACCACGGCAAATCATCCCAGTTGTACCGAGGTGCTTACCGTAGGAAGGATCAACCGATCCCTTCATCGCAGCGCTTGTGGCTGCCACTTGTGCCTCACTCGCCCCACCCGCCGCTAGACGGCAGATATGGTCCCTGGGCGAGGAACCAATGAAACGAGAGAGTGGATATAGCCACTACTCAGTTACATATACTATGCCACCCATCTCATGCTTCCGAGTTCATGCAACCCGCAACTCTTTGGATATGTATCCACCATGGAATCAAACGGACATCATTCTGTCAGTCCCACCCTGTGCCACTGACGGGGCCAAACCCAAACCGTCCATTCTCATCAGAAGGGTCTGTGAGAAACCTGTCCATTCTGTGCGCTAAAACTTTACTGGCAATCTCACCCCACCACTTTGGCACTGCCACCACGGACCCAAACCGATTCCCGGCCCTTCAGCCAGCTAGGGCAGCGAGAGAGTCGATTGAGAGTCAACGTGTTGGCAAACAAGGTCACATCTATATCGAATGAGGTACACGACGACAGTGCTAAGTAACCAGGCGGCCCTCGGCCCCTCATTGGTGTTCCCCAGGATGGGCGGCAAAACGGTGATGATACAATATAACGTGAGGAATATATAAAAAAACAAGCGGGAATGAAAAGCACGAAAGGTGTGGTGGGAGGAGTGGCGTTTGTGTGCAGGTGCAGACGTGTGGATGGAGTAGGTAACGTCCGTGATGATATAATCGGGCGACAGCAAGAAGGCGTATATTCGGCTTCAAGGGGACGGTGGGCGTTTTGGCGGATAACCCAAGGCCGAGTGACGAGAGGCAGAGGGGGATGCGAGAGATATGCAAGGCGAAGGCGAACGAATGCAGCAATGACAAAACATCTATGAGAGGAAAATGAAACAGGAAATGCATGACGGGGAGGGAGCGGAGGTACATCATGAAACATAGCGGACGGCCTTCCTGCCTCGGCTCTTGAACGCTGGGTGGAGTTCCTCCACCAACGTTTCGAGAACAGAGGAAGAATCGGTGTCGGAGGTGCACGAGAACGAGCATGAGATCGTGGGACGGGGTGTTGGAGTTGGTGAGTGCCGACCCAAGGGTAGATAATCACCCTCTTCCGCATCCGAGCGGACGGGTGACGGGTTTTTCTCGTTCGCCAGGTTCCAGTCGAGCTTGATCATAGAATCCACAATGTCGTCTTCCTCCAAGTACAAACAAGATCTAGAAGCGAAATGCTGGTCTACGCCCACGATTGCAGGCTGAGGGGGGGTCGCGACCCACGAACGAACGTGGCTAGCGATTTGGGAGAAAAAGGAGGAAGGCTTCGTTTGGGGGGTCGAAATAGAGTTGGTGAGGATAGACGAGGTTTTGCATGACTCTGACAGGACGCGCTCCCTCAAAAGCCGTGAGATGGGCCTCTGAGGTGTGTGGATCGGAAGTGAGGGAGATTGGGAGCAGGATGGTTTGAGGGCGGAGGTGCAAAGCGTGGGAGGGAGCGGCTTTTGGTGAGGGAGGAGGAGCTTTGGTGTTCGCGGGGGTTGAGGTTCGAGGAAGCCGGAGGATGAAGATCTGATGGAAAACGAATCGTCCTCGTCTTGGTCGCAAGGTTCACATTCAGCATCGGCGGGAATCTGAGAAGCCCAAGCACGAATGCCGTCGTCGTCAGTTCCCTGGAACGTGTGGTGGGGTTGGGGGATTGAGTCTGGATCATCCAAGGCCTGGCACTCGCGACCACAGTAAGGGAATTCACCCTCCTGACGGAAACCTCGTGGTGAGAAGCGCCGGGAGGGAGGAAGGAATGGAGATGACTTACGATTTTGGTTTCGCAGTACAAGCACCAGTTGGTATCCATGAGTTCTAGAGGGAGGAGGAGGAGGGGGAGGAGGAGGAAGGGGAGGATTCGTCGTCGTCGCCGTAGTGGGTGTGGAAGGGGGACGGGCTGGAGGCGTTTGGATGTTATATAAAGTGGCGAGGACCCCAAATTCGCAGTATCAATGGGACTTTCTTCGTCGAATCTCAGATCCACTCGATCATCTTCATCAAATACGTCCATCAAGAAGTTTTCTGTCTTGGGGATAGCTTCCACCGGAGTTATCCCTGCTATTGAAAAATAATAATTATTTATTTTAAGCGGGCAATTGGAAACCATAATTAATTAGCAACTCGTGATTCGACAAGGACTCGCCATAGGTATTGAAGACCTCGTGGGCGGGGTGGATGACGGCGTTGGTGACCATCTCGACCACATCCTCCTCCTCCTCCTCTTCTTCTTCCGAGTCTGATGAGCGATAGTCGGAAACCAGGGGAGGTCCCTCACGTTTGTCATCGTGAATGCATTCCTTGACGCTTCCGCATTCCATACAAACATCAAAATCACTCTAAAAATGATTTGTCAGGAAACCAGCCACACGCTCGAAACGGGGGTTGTGCTCTCGTAACGGTCAGGGTACCCAGCCATGCGCGCCCGATCGAGGCGGCCAAAAACCGGATGCCGTGCCAATCTACCGCCTGCTGTAACCTTTTCCGACTCACCTCGAGGTGGATCTGGTTCCGGCGAGAGTGATTGAAGCTGCAAAATGAAACAGGTCAATATCAAATTTTAACGAACGCTGTGGAGATGAACAAGAACAGAAGCCAGCGTCGCCAAAGGGAAGAATAGCCAGAGGGATCAAGAAATTTTCAACAGGCTGACAGACAGCAGGCACATCGATCACCCACCGCCACCACCGGTACCGCTACTCACCTATCCGCGATGGGAACCATGCTCAACCCGTGGTATCCATCGACGAGGAACGCACGCGAGGTCACCAGAGAATATGCGTGATGATACCCCCTCAAATTCACCTCCCCCGCTGACGAGGATGACGATAAAAACGGTTCCGCAACCCTTTCGTAAAATCCACGAATTTCAGTCTGCAATCACGAAAGATTCCAAGTGGCATCAGTCGGGCGCGGACTAACATCCAAATTGAGAAGACTTGCCAGTCTCTCCACCTCTGTTTCTGGATTGACAAACAGTTGTCTCAGGTCGCAATTGCCCCTCCAGTCAATCGCTTCCCTGTCAGGACTGTCTTCTTCGGAATATTTGTACCCCCAGAGGAGCCCTATTGGCACCGTCTTCTGGGGCAGAGATTGCAGATAGTCAGCCCACTCCGACCGTGACCCAAGCAAACTATAGTCTATGTCGTAAGAACTCCACACCCTGAACGTTGAGATTGAGTACGTACAACTCGTTGTACAGCGCCAAAGCGAGCGCCAGCTGGGCTTCGTGACCGTAAACCGGGACGTGAATCCCATTGCCCACAAGGCAGGTGATCAGGGAGTCAGAGGGAGCACAGGTCCGGATGGATATCATCCATCGCCTGGGTATCGTAACCACTAACGGCATGTTCAGAAGACCGACAAATCCCGAACATAATCAGGGTACTCGCGTGTTTGAGATACCGGAATCGCTCCCTCAGTCAGATTGAAAACCGATAATTCCCCCATGATTTCGTCTTGGATGACAGACAACCGGCTGTCAATGTGTATCCCTTTCGAGGAACACCATGACAGTAGCCGCTGAACCGAGTCAGAGCGAGAGTGCATGAGGGTGGAAAGGGTCGTGACCAACAATGGTATTGAAACAAATAAATAAACAGGGCGTATGGAAAAACAACACAACAGCTGTTTACTCTGACTTGGCCGCCTTGGTCTTCTCCTTCTCCGTAGCAACCAACTCCTTGGCTTCGGTGCGCTTCGCGTACTCTTGCCCACCCTGAACGTAAAAAATATTCAGCCCGTCATCGCCGCTCTATAAACGATCGTGCGACGCACCTGCATGACAAGAATCAAGACTAACAGGCCGGCAATAATCGTGTTACCGGCACCAATCAGCCCAAGGTTTTGGTCGAGGGTGAACTCGGGATCCGCCTCGGCAGGGTTAACCACGGCTCTCAGAGCGGGGATAGTGACAGTCAAGTAAACCGCAATGGCAAACACGAATACAGCTGTACGGAACCAGTCAGTCGGGAGTGTGATCGAACCCATATTGTGAATCTTTCATACCGAGGGAAGATCCATCGAACCAAACCGCGCTCTCATCCCATCTGTGAAGTTTTCCCAATAGACAGACGATACCGATTCCCATCATCGAGTGAAGAAACGTCTTTCGCACCGTTTATCAGTGATGCGACAGCAACGAACAAAGGCGAGTCAACGCACCTTAATGGCGGGTGGGGCATTGTAAAAGAGGGTGTAAAAGTGCGTGGCGTCCTGAGTGGCTTCGGGTGTGATTTTGACATGCAGGATGCGGTAGTCGATGGTGAAGCACATAAATATAACCCCTGCAGCCAGGTTCTGGTCAATGCGAGGACGCCAGGTGAAATCGAAAGACGATACCAAGGAAGAAACCAACTGCGGCGAGGACACCAGCCTGGCGGAAGCCCATTGTCGTGTGAGAGTACTCGGGATGCGGGAGAAGCGGGAGGGATCGCCTTTCGCTGGCACACTCCACTTTTGGGAATGCTCAACAGGTTGAACATTTCTACTCACAAGCACTCGATCAAGAATGGCTCAATGGGTCATTTCCCCTCTACAAAACGCCGACTTATACATGTGGACTGCGACCCCCACACGCTGTCCCACGTTCCCCCTCATTGCTGGCAATGATCCCTTTGGCGTCCCTAGGGTTTTCCTTGCCAACCTCCTTCGGCAAAGCCTGGTTCCATCCTCGCTGTTGTCTCGATGACTTGCCAAATGATGTGCTCCTCGATGGAGTACTTCACATACTCAGGGTTCAGGATATCCTCAGGGTTCGTATGGTCAACAAGCGGTTCTACGCCCTTACCCACCACGCTTCCATCTGGAAACGCCTTCTGCGGAGGCTGGACCTTCCAGTTCCGCCTCTTCCCCCGACTTCACGACGCTCGTTTGCGAAACTTAGCGGCCTCGAAGCGGAGCGGCTGTTTATCCGCTCTCTCTCGTTGTCCAGGAACTTCTCATCCCGAAACCCCACTCCATACTGGGCACGACCGGTCGAAGCTTTCCACCACGTTCAATCCATGGTCATCCTTCCCGGAGGCACTCACCTCGTTGCATCTGTCAGAGAAGAAACTTGCAATTCCTTTGCCCTCATGGTTTTCGTTCTCGACTACAGAAAAGGCGGAGCTCTACCTTTGGCGAAGACCGACACACCGACGCAGGCATATAATCTTCAAGCGAAATACATGAGATTACGCGGCCAGAACGGTATCGTGATCGCGTGTACGATCAAGGATATTCGGTCTAGGAAGTACAAGATGGCTGCTCAAGGGTAAGTATCAACGATCAACTTGCATCTACTGTCATTGACGATTTTCTAGGTTCGACATATCCGACCTCAACCCCACATCACCGGTCGATGCGCCGGTTCCACTCAAATACCAATGTTATGCACTATTTTGCCCCCTCGCCGCCCCCGAAGAACTCGGGGACCCAGACCTCTACCCCCCTGGTTCAAACGAATTTCTCGAGCATGCCCTAAGACAGCCATCCCCTTTCAGACTCGTTGCAGAACTCAGCTCTGCATCTCCTCTGGGGCCGATCAATCTCGCGGAGATGTTCGGCTCTCCGTGTATGGCGGTCGTCAAAGGCACTCGCAAGATTCTATTCAAGAACCTGGCGTTGCCCGGCTATTCCGTGATTAATTGCCCACCCCTCAGTCTCCCAATCGAGGTACCCGGCCTTTCCATTCACCCCCGCCTTTCTATTGCTGATTTGTTGGTCTAGAACTCCGCCATCAATGCCATCCGACTTTTGCCTTCCGAGGCAACCATATTTGTCGCCCAGACCGACAAGGTCCACGGAGTCATCTTCGCAATTTTCAACATACCCGTGCTCGACACTGTCTCTAACGAGCAGCCCCCCATTTCGGCCATAGCTCTCAGTCGCAGCGACGTCGAATCGATCAACATCACAGACAATCCCCCGCTCTTCTCCACATACGCAGACTTTGATCTTGATCCCGAATCACCCCCGAATCTGGTCGCGCAGACTTCCAGAACAATATCCGTTCTCTGTTCGTCCACAGAAGACTCGGTTACGAAGCGGAGGGTATTATGCAGGATCAGTTTGCCCTCCAGACCCTGGGCTGAATCGAACCGGCCCTTGCCTGTCGTCCCATTTCCACTTCCGAAAGAAATAGAGGACGCCCCGGGCGGCAGGGAGGCCTTCATCCGCAAGCACGCTACCCATTACTTCCTTTTGGCCCCTAACAGGGATCCCTGTCCCTATGGGTTTACTGGGATAGACGGAAAAATAAACTGCCTCCCAGGCTCAAACCACTCGCTCGTCTATTGGAAGGCCGATTCCATACGGGAGTCTTCTCCCCTTCAAGGTTTTGCAATATATTCGGCACCGCCGCCATCCACGATCGAAGATGGGGATGACCCTGAGAACGAAGAGGTCGAAGCCATTGTTAACGGCATCCCGATGCGGAGGAAGAAGTTGAGGGTTAAACTCGTCCACATGTGGGAGAACCTGTCGAGTACTATAGCTTCCGCTCCTGCACGATGTGTTGCGTGGGATGAATGCATCGGAAGGATGTGCGTTGCTCTTGAGAACGATTCAAGAATCTTCGTGGTCGACTTTGCCCAGGCGCCGAAAGAAGGTATGCTCCTTATTCTCGCTCCGATGACCCAAACAGCTTTGAATGTTAAACCCCCCCTTACAGGCGATGATGGGGAGCGTTTGCCCGTTCCCGTAAGATCGTATCAGAACCCAACTCAGTCGGGCTTCTTCGGAAAGCTGCTGAAGACCTTGAGGCTGTGATGACAGCCAATACTTTATCCCCATCGGCGGAGGTCGCCGCTATTTCGTTTTCGGTTTTTAGGTACCCCACTGCATTGGTATTAGGGATTAAACTTGTTTGAAACCCATTCACTCCGTCTGTAAAATTCCAGCTCATCCAACCGCATCCAGGATGGCCATCAAATCTTCGGTTGAACGCAATCAAGGGTTGTCCTATACTCTCTAGTTACAGTGACGGATTTGAAAACACAGATGCGAAGATTTTACTACACGGCGTGCACATTGACCAACTGAATGCAGGAACCCTATTGGGGGGGAGGCTGGAAGCTATAAATGTCAAGTCAGACTGAGATTGAAGGGGGAATCGTACTAGATTCGCATACCCAGGCGGAGGTCCACCGAAACCAGGTGGGGGACCAGGTGGGAATCCAGGGCCAGGCATACCAGGAGGGAAGCCTGGAGGTCGGAAGCCTGGAGGGGGCCCTTGCATTCCGGGGGGGCCAAAACCGAAGCCGCCAGGGGGACCTAACAGTCAATTCAGTGAGGCATACCCGACAGGTTCGTTATACAACATACCTGGGGGCATCATTCCTATGCCGCGACCAGCAGGCAGACCGCGGCCAGGTCCGCTAGGTAACTGCGATATGTCACACGAATAGATAACTTGATCAGCGACACGTTCAGAAAAACTGCTCTCTGGGGTAAAAGACACGTACGGAAGATTTCTTATCCTCGTCGACGACAGGTGGGGGCCCTTCCACACTCAGGCTAACCACCGTCTCTCCCCGCAAAATCACGAGACCCAACGTCCTCTTCATCTCCTGCATGGCGGGGGTCTCAGTCTCCCCTTGCTTCTTTTTTGGCCTAACCTGTCTGAACTCTTCACAATCAGCCAGAACGAGGTTCATGTGCCTGTCAAACGCGAGCATCTGGCCGACGAAAGAGCGTCCATCGTTGATCGTGATCTTCATCCGCCAGTTGATCAAGCTGAGCATTTTTCCACCCTTGGATTTTGGAGGAGGCTACAAAAACGCGTGAAACACATAAATATCCGTCATCCAAAAGGCGCGTGGTAGACTGAGAGAGACTTGCCATGATTGCTGAACGCCTCTCTTTCTGGTCGAGTGATGAAAGGGTTTGACAAACAGTACCAAATAGCGATCGAGCACCCTCGAGACTTCCATATTCATGCCTGGTCCATGCTCAGAAGGTATTGGAACACTTGTAGTTTTAACTGTAGCGCATTTCCCCGTAACAGACACTTATCGCAAATTACACGTCGTGTGGCCATGTGTTCTCGCCTCGCGTCACCATAAAAGGGTCCGTGACTAGCCCCCCACCTCATGTTTGGTCGGAGGCAAGCTCCGACTGGGAATAGTGGCTGTTTAATCTCCGGTCATCACAATGGTGGTCAACGAACGTTCAATCCTTTGGCACCTCCGTAGATTATGTCGCCGTTTTACTTAGGGCGACGGAACATTCCTACCCTATCACTGTGGATCACCCAGGGGAAGGATCATTCGGGAAAGCGGAGCCACTACACTGGTAAGCTTCTGTCCATACAGGTGGTGATCCCACGAACTTGGTTCAGGGATTGTATTGGTCCCTTCTCAGACTTCGCCGTTCGCGAGCCTGGCCCAGTCTTTAGTTGCGACCCCAGGTCTCCGGACGAAACCGACGCCCACGCCGCCGTGCGAAGGACCCAACGCAAGTGCAGAAGTGCCCACCCTGAAACCTCGGACTGCCCGCCGCCGGTTCCCCCATTGACATCAGCTGCCCACCGTAAGATTCGAGGAAGCCCGTGTCCTTAGGGACGGGAGAAGATGGATAAGTGTTGACAGAACTCGCTAAAATATCTCAGGTTACTGAAAACTCCCTAGTCTCAGTAAAATCATACATCGTGAGGTCACCATCATGTTTGCTATTGGCATCATCATACTTCCGCTCTGATAAAGTTCAAGGCGGACAGGATGGATACCCTATCTACGCTCAATCAACCTTTCCAGCGAGCTACGCTATCTATCGATCGGCGGTATTTTCGAATAGTTAGGGCGTTTATAGCAACTCATGGGAACGATCTCACAGAACCTGCAGCTGCCTGGGCCGTCGGAAAACAAGACGTCACCTCTCGTCATGAAGGCAGAGATAAGGTCAATTTACTCCCCGACGGAAATGCCCCTGGAAGAGCAACCCGCTGGCTCTACGAATCATTCAAGGGGTCGGCAGGACAACCGGTGAGAGCGTTGGGATTCCAAGCCACAATTCCTGGTTGTTTGGCTGTCGTGTGGTGACCCTCCCCACTGGTCTTATTCCTCAGGGTGGTATCCACTTTGCAATCCGTGCCATGACGAAACTACAAAGCGGAGATAAGGACAATTCAGTCAGCCACGCCGGGTTTCGTCATTCCCTCGAATGAATGGTGAAATTTTTCTGATCATGATCTCATCCAAGGTTTTTTTTCGTAGAATGGTTGTGCTATCTCGCATTGACACAGGAATTGATCCTGTGGGGTCGAGATTCCTGTCGGATGCATTCCTGCTAACCGTTGCATGATTCGCGCCCGAACAACACAAACAAATTGGGTATACCTCGCCTTGACAGTCTCGATACGAAGATATAGCGACAACATGTCAACTGAAACACCGCCCTATTTTTTTTCGTGGATCCTCCACACCTGCTACTCCTTTGACCCTCGCCAGGTGCAACCAACGTGGTTCAGCGGCATTCTAGACAGTCCGTTCACAAGCTCCTGTTCCGTCATCCATCTCTGTGCCATGCTGTCCAGAATTTGTTTTATCGCACCAACGAATAGCAAATCAAAGATAACGCGAGCCCAGATCTCCGACCGGGATTCACGACCGCTTTGGAAAGTGCGTAAACCCTAACTTTGTAGAAAGCCGCTTGCTGACAGATAGGGGCAGGCGAGGCTGGTGGATGCATGTCGGAATATGGTGGCCAAGGTCGAGAACTTACGGATCCGGCAGTGGTGTCGGTGGGCTACGTGATCCTTCTGGTAGATCTTTCGTCCTACCCTCTGATATTCTCAAGCAAAGTTACGACCTTCTGAGTCCGCCGCGTTCCCTACCCTCATTTCCGTCCGACCCCCCGTCCAACAGGGGGCTGCGCACTGCTATCGGACTAGGCTTTTGATCGCTGTCTCGCCTACTAGAGCATTTCATGCTTAGCACCCCTTCCGACTAACAGTTTCTAACAGAACAGGCATCACGGGTCATATACATCTCATGGGCCCGGCGCTTGGTTCTCTGGATCCAAGTATAACCAACAACCTTCCGACCTCCCCCCACCCCTCTTGTTCCGAGTAATCTCCGGTGTCAAAACTGACGGTGGGCCTTTTGGAACTCGATTGGAGGAATGTGTGCTTCACTGGCCGTGGTTAGAGACGAGCCAGTAGGTCGAAACTAATCAACCGGCCCTCCACTTGCATCTGTTTCGTCAACTACGGAGCGCTTGAATTCAACTGCCTCGCCAACATCACTGAGTCGCCGAGTGGACCACTGGGATTGTGCGTTCCGTGTTCGACCCTACCTGCGTGCTTGCGGGTAGTGTACCTTATGCGTGCAAAAAAAGGATATCAACCTACGAACGAACATCTGTCTTGGGCTGAAAACAAGGAGAGCGCTCAGAAGAAGATTTTTATTCTATGAGGGTGCCTGTACACCGTCTGTGGAACAAACATATCCAATCTGGCTGAACGCCATTGTAGCATAAGGTCAGGTACGGAGCCGTCGGGAATAATATTCCCGAGTGCAGCAGTGGTGAACAGTCGGCCAGGCATCCGGTTGCATTCGGATTGAGTAATATCCACATCCTCCGGGGCCCCAGAGGCACGGATATTGAAGCTTCTGACGAGAATCCCAGGATTCTTGTGGTCGCTTCACTGGAAACGTCATCTGCGTCTGATTGGCGGCCACGAAATATCCCTGACAGGTGCCACCCTCGACTCAGAGGTCCATGGTCAGTTTGTTTGATGAAATTTCCATGAACAGCTGGCTACTTAAATTTGCGCTTCTGACCTGAAGTTCCGTGATCCAATAAACACGAGAAGGGGCAAGCGGGAGAACGAGTGCCGTCGAACTTTCGACGTTCATTCCATACACACAAGGTGTACCGTCACGTTGGAAATGA
>Ga0307515_10004188_pt1 | contig 30009 bp, 30 predicted proteins | sample 17_EM_MG_FD_194513 | JGI IMG/M metagenome (GOLD analysis project Ga0307515, IMG submission 194513) | Populus trichocarpa ectomycorrhiza microbial communities from riparian zone in the Pacific Northwest, United States - 17_EM | ecosystem: Host-associated > Plants > Roots > Unclassified | place... | reverse complement strand
CACCGCGATGAACCCCGACACGATCGCCCCAGCCCAACCCTGACCGTCCAGAAACGCCTTCGGACACCCAACCCTTGACGCACAATCGATCACACTGAGTGATCGCAACGTTGCGCGGAATGGCTCAATCTCACCGGGAACGGTTCTCACCATCGACGGAGCGGAGTGGCAAAACTTCGTCGACAGCCTCAAGTCTGGCGAGCTGCGGCTCGAGGGCTGACTGCCGGGTCGGGTATCGCTCGTACCGCCGGGGCGGCGGTCCTGCTTTGATCGCCCGCAGGTATTCCTCGTTGGCGAATTCCTGAAATCGTTCGCGATGGGTTCTGTTCTGCCCGCGCCGATGCCAGTCGCCGTGCTTCTCGAAGAACAGCCGAGGAATCTCGCTGTCGAAGAAGCCACGAAGGTATTCCCGTGCCTGCCGTTCGTCGATTTTCTTGAGCTCCCACGCCCGGGCCCAACCCTTGAGGATATTGCTGCAATAGTAGAAGAGGTCTTCCTCTATTCCGTCCGGGGCCACTCGGGCGCCCCAGCATTGTCGATATCGAGGATGCTCGATCGCCATCAGGACGAGCGCCTCGTTGAACTCCGCGCGCTTGTCCCGCTGGATCTCCTTCAGCTGCTGGTGCTGAATGATGAGCGAGATCAGCACGACGAACAAGGTCATGCAGGCGACCAACGCGGAAGCCCCACCAAACGCCTGCCCGATATCGGCGCTTACGGAATAGTCACGATCCCCGGCATAGAAAGCGTTCAACAGGACGGGCGAGATCGCAACGCCGACCATGGTTCCGACGAGCAGAATGATCGACAGCGCGGAGATCAGGATCATGAAGGGTCGTCGGGCAGGCCCCTTCGGGACCTGGAGTTCGCCAGCCGCCATCTGGACTCCCCTACTCGGCTCCTTCAATCATTATGCGCATCTTAACAATGGCCCACCTACATCCCTCATGACTCATTCACGCGTTCGCCGTGGTGGTGCATTTGATCTGCCAGCAGGTCATCTGCAATATGGCAGATTGCGTCATCGCAAAGCGCTTCATGGCGAATGTCTCCCCATCTCCGGAAAGCGGGCGCCGGCGGCATACCTGCCGGAAATGCTGTTCTGTCGCCAGCGGTCCGCGTCGACATCGAGGCCGTTGAGGATGGCCGACATTACCCGAACGGGGCCGCCCAGCTTTGACGGCCGAGACCGATTTTGGCCCTGGATCAGGCCGACGCAGCCGGCCGGGACCGCCTGCAGCACCAGCCGGGAGATCGCACAGATTGTCCGATTGAGATCAGTCGTCGCGGCCATCCTGGGTTCGTGGGCAGCTTCGCGTCCACCCACCCCAAGTGCTGGAGGACGAACGCATGGCCGAGATGGATGTTGCCCTCAAGGACGCAATGACGATCGACGGCGCGATCGGTGTCGCGTTGGTCGACCACACCAGCGGCATGGCGCTGGCCGTTGTCGGTGGCACCCGCGACTTCGATCTCAACGTCGCCGCCGCCGGCAATACCGATGTCGTCCGGTCCAAGTTGCGGGCCATGGAGTTGCTCGGCATCTCGGAGCAGATCGAGGACATTCTGATCTCGCTGGAGACCCAGTATCACCTGATCCGGCCGCTGCGGGCCCGCTCCGGGCACGGGCTTTTCCTCTACCTTTCGCTGGACCGTTCCCGCGCCAACCTGGCCATGGCTCGGCACCACCTGCGCCGTATCGAGAACATCCTGAACATCTAAGCGACGCGTCGGGACCTCATTCCGCAACGAGACCGGCCGGCTCCACCCCCGACGGTCCTCACCATTCGGGCGCCACGTCCAGCCGATGTGGCGATTTGATGACTTCGGGTTCGGTCAGCACCCGGGCGTATCAAGATCCGCAGCGTGCGGTCGGCGAGGGCTGGGACTGCGGCTGCTGGCGGCGCCGCAAGCAGCTGCGGACGTTGGACCTTGGTGCGCAGCGGTCTGCTCGACACCCGTGCGCATCAAGGTCGCGGAATCCGGTGGCGATATGGCGCGTTATGTGAGGTTACGGTCCGGGTTGTGGGACGGGTTGCTCAGGATGTGGTGGCGGTGCCCGGTGTGCGGGATCGGGGTCCATCAACTGGACTACCACCGGAACGGGTCCGGACTACCACCAGAGCGGGTAAAGGGCGGAGCCTGCGGGTCGCCGACACCCATGGTGGGCATGACCGCGGCCAGATCCTTGCGGGGGTCGCCGGCCCGGTGGTGGTGTGAGCGGACCGCGCCACAAGATGGGTCAGACCCTGGCGGGAGGTGCTCACCAACATCACCTCTGCCACAAGATCCAGTCGCGGCGCCGAGGTGATCGGCTGGCGAGGCCGTCAGGCAGAACATTGTCCTCGGCTCCCGATACCGGGCGGGTCTCCGCCACCCAGGAGCGATCATCTAAGCGCGTGGCCGAAGGTCCGTAACTGGCGGCTCCCGGGCAGGCCGGCCTGCGGGAGGGCCGCCGGAGATACGGACAATGGCGCTGAGCAGGCGCTTAGGACCAGGAGCGCAGCCCTACCGAGTTGTGGGTGAAGCGGGAGCGGTAGACCGACGCGCTAAGGCCGTAGTGCGCCCGGAAGCGGCGGGCGAAGTAGTTCTGGTCCGGCCAGCCGACCGACTCGCCGATCCGGCTGATCGCGTCGCCGGTGTGCAGCAGCCGGGACGCCGCCAGTTCGACCCGGTGCCGGGACAGGTACGCCATCGGCGGCAGCCCGGTTGCGGACTTGAAGAGCCGGACCAGGTAGCCGGGCGCCAGGTGCAGGGCCTCGGCCAGTTCCGTCAGGGTCCACTGGTGTGCCGGGCGGGCCTCCATCATCCGCATGGCGTCGACCACCGCGGGGTGGGTCTGGCCGGCGCCGGCCTCCACCCCGTCGACCACCGCCCGGGCCAGGCAGCTCAGGAACAATGAGAGCCGCCCGATGATGTCGCCCCGGTGCCGGCTCACCGGCCGGAACCGCAGCCGGTCGAGCGCGTCCAGGTGCTCCACGCATTCCGCGAGCAGGTCCGGGCCGAGCCGGGCGGTGAGGATGCCGCGCCGCTGGTCGGAGTATGGGCCGGTCCAGAGCAGGTAGCCGAGCAGCGGGTCGGCCCGGGTCCAGGCGAGTTCGCGCTGCAGCAGTTCGGTGGAGAAGCAGCAGTTGAACAGGTCGAGGTGCCGGCAGTCGTCGTAGCCGTGCCACACGCCGGGGCGCAGCAGGATGGCGTCGCCGATCTGCAGCTGCTGGCGCCCGGCCAGGCTGTGATGCACGCCGGAGCCGCCGGTCATGACGGCGACCTCGACGAAGCTGTGGGTGTGCACCGGGTGCAGGCCCTCGTGCAGATAATGCCCGGCGTAGGCCAGCGAGCCGTCCGAGAAATACAGCATGGCGCGCGAGTTCTCCACCGGCGGATCGGCCATCCGCCGACCATACGACACCCCGCGGGGGCGGGCGCAGGTGAATTTTGTGCTATCACCGGTGCACTGCGGGCTATGTCACACCCGGCTTCGGTCGCAGGATCAGGAGGCGGACGTAATTTCCTCGCCACCTCGCCGAAACAATCTTCGACGGCGTTCCGCAGCCTGTCGTTGAATCGTTTCATCGAAGTGGGCCGACCCTCTGGAGTGCCCATGTCCCCTGCCGCCGCCCCCGCCGGGGTTCGCTTCGAGCACCACACCGACGACGGACCCGTCCTCGGCATCGGCACCCCCGCGCCCCGGCTCTCCTGGTACGTGCCGACCGCGCCCGAGGGCTTCCGGCAGAGCGCGTACCAGGTGGAGATCAGCCGGGCCCGCGGCCCGGTCGAGCTGATCACCGTCGCCTCCGCCGACCAGGTCCTGGTGCCGTGGCCCGCCGGGCCGCTGGCCGCCCGCGAGGCGGCCCAGGTCCGGGTGCGGGTCCGCGGCGTGGACGACGACTGGAGCGCGTGGAGCGCGCCGGCCGTGGTCGAGCGCGGCCTCGACGACTGGGCCGCGCGCTTCATCAGCCCGGCGACGCTCGGCGGGCTGGGCATGCCCGCCCCGGTGCTGACCGGCGAGGTGGTGCTGCCCGGCGACATCGTCCGGGCCCGGCTCTACGCCACCGCGCACGGCCTCTACACCGCGCGGCTCAACGGCCAGCGGGTCGGCGACCACGAGCTCGCGCCCGGTTGGACCAGCTACCAGCACCGGCTGCGGTATCAGAGCTACGACGTGACCGGCCTGGTCCGGCCCGGCGCGAACCGCCTCGACGTGCTGCTGGGCAACGGCTGGTACCGCGGCCGGCTCGGCTTCCAGGGCCGTCGCGGCCTCTACGGCGACCGGCTGGCGCTGCTCGCCCAGCTGGAGGTGACCACCGCCGACGGCACCGTGCACCGGCTCGGCACCGACGAGTCCTGGAGCGCGGCCGACAGCGGGGTGCTCGCCGACGATCTCTACGACGGTCAGCGCACTGACCTGCGGGGCGGCGAGCGGCGGACGGACACTGTCGAGGTGCTCGACGCGGATCTCGGCCGGCTGGTCGCGCCGGACGGGCCGCCGGTCCGGGTCACCGAGGTGCTCGCGGCGCTGCGGGTCTGGGCCTCGCCCGGCGGGCGGACGCTGGTCGATTTCGGCCAGAACGTGGTCGGCCGGGTCCGGCTGCGGGTCCGCGGCCTTGCCGCGGACCACGAGGTCGTGGTCCGGCACGCCGAGGTGCTCGAGCACGAGGAGCTGGGGGTACGGCCGCTGCGCACGGCCGAGGCCACCGACTCGTACGTGCTGGCCGGGCCGGACGAGGCGGTGCTGGAGCCCACGCTGACCTTCCACGGTTTCCGCTACGCCGAGGTGACCGGGGTGCCGGGGTTGCGCGCCGAGGACGTCGAGGCCGTCGTGATCGGCTCCGACCTGCGCCGCACCGGCTGGTTCGAGTCCTCGCACGAGCTGCTCAACCGCTTCCACGACAACGTGGTCTGGGGCATGCGCGGCAACTTCGTGGACGTGCCCACCGACTGCCCGCAGCGCGACGAGCGGCTCGGCTGGACCGGCGACATCCAGGTCTTCTCCCCCACGGCGAGCTTCCTGTTCGACAGCGCCGGCCTGCTCGGCGGCTGGCTCGCCGACCTCGCGGCCGAGCAGCAGAAGGACGGCTCGGTGCCGTTCGTCATCCCGGACGTGATCCGCCAGCCCGGCCCGGCGACCGCCGCCTGGGGCGACGCGGCGACGATCGTGCCCTGGGTGCTCTACCGGCGCACCGGCGACCTCGGCCTGCTCGCCCGCCAGCTGCCCAGCATGCGCGCCTGGGTGGACCGGATGGCCGAGCTGGCCGGCCCGGGCCGGCTCTGGTCCGGCGGCTTCCAGTTCGGCGACTGGCTCGACCCGACCGCGCCCCCGGACTCGCCGTTCCAGGCCCAGGCCGATCCCGACGTCATCGCCACCGCGCACCTCGCCCGGTCGGCCGAGATCGTCGGCCGGGCCGCCGAGCTGCTCGGCGACGCCGCGGGTGCCCGGCGGTACGACCTGCTGGCCGCGCAGGTCCGGGCGGCGTTCGCCCGCGAGTACGTGACCAGCGCCGGCCGGGTCCTCGGGGACGCGGCGACCACGTACGCCCTCGCCCTGCAGTGGTCGCTGCTGCCCGCCGAGGCCCAGCGGCGGCACGCCGGGCGCCGGCTGGCCGACCTGGTGCGCGCGGCCGGCTTCCGGATCGGCACCGGCTTCGTGGGGACGCCGCTGATGACCGACGCGCTGACCGACGCCGGCGAGCCGGAGCTGGCGTACCGGTTGCTGCTGCAGACCGGCTGCCCGTCGTGGCTCTACTCGGTGACGATGGGCGCCACGACGGTCTGGGAGCGCTGGGACAGCATGCTGCCGGACGGGAGCATCAACCCCGGCGAGATGACCTCGTTCAACCACTACGCGCTCGGTGCGGTGGCCGACTGGCTGCACCGGCGGGTCGCCGGGCTGGCCCCGGCCGCCCCGGGCTACCGGCGGCTGCTGGTGCACCCGGTGCCGAACCAGGCCCTCACCTCGGCCGCGGCGCGGCATCTGACCCCGTACGGCGAGGCCGCCGTCTCGTGGCGGCGGGCGGACGGCCGGCTGCGGCTCAGCGTCACCGTGCCGGTCGGCGCCGAGGCCGAGGTGCACGTGCCCGGCGCGGCGGCGAGCGTCGAGGTGCGCCACGGCACCCACGAGTGGACCGTGCCCGACCCGTACGCCGAGATGCCCGTGCTGGCCGCCGAGCCGACCATCCGCGAGGTCATGGACCACCGCCCGGCCTGGGAGCAGGTCGTCGCCGCGGCCGCGGCGGCCGGCGCCGGCGACGAGGCGCAGGTGGCCCGGCGGCTGCGCCCGTACCTCGATGCCCCGGCGACCAGCCTGATCGACGCCCTCACCGCCGGGGGTTTCATCCCCGGCGCCGTCGAGCTGCAGGCCCGGCTCGCCGGCCTGTCCTTCCTGTAGCAAACCCACTCCCCCGGAGGCACCCGATGAGATTCCGACCCTTGATCCTGCTCGCCCTCACCTCCCTTGCCCTCTCCGCCTGCAGCGCCGGCAGCCTCGGCTCCAGCGACGACGAGGGCGGCGGCAAGGTGGCCCTGTCCTTCCTGGTCGACAACTCCGAGGACACCGTCCGGATCGGTGAGCAGCTCGCCAAGGACTTCACCGCCGCCAACCCCGACATCACCGTCAAGGTCGAGACCCGGCCCCAGGGCACCGAGGGCGACAACCTGATCAAGACCCGGCTGTCGACCGGCGACATGACGGACGTGTTCGAGTACAACTCCGGGTCGCTGCTGCAGGCCCTCGCCCCGCAGAAGAACCTGGTGGCGGTCGACGACCAGCCGTGGGCCGGCCAGCTCGACGACAACTTCAAGACCACCGTGTCGGTCGGCGGCAAGACCTACGGCGCGCCGTGGGGCGGGTTCATCGCCGGCGCCGTGCTGTACAACCGGGCGATCTACGCCAAGCTCAACCTGCAGATCCCGACGACCTGGGCCGCGTTCATGGCGAACAATGCCAAGATCAAGGCGGCCGGGATCGCCCCGGTGATCCAGACCTATCAGGACACCTGGACCTCGCAGCTGTTCGTGCTGGGCGACTTCCACAACGTCACGGCGGCCGAGCCGGACTTCGCCGAGAAGTACACGAAGAACCAGGCGAAGTACGCGACGTCACCGGCCGCGCTCAAGGGCTTCCAGCACCTGCAGGAGGTGCACGACGCCGGCTACCTGAACAAGGACTTCGCGTCGGCCAAGTTCGACGACGGGCTGAAGAAGCTGGCCAAGGGCGAGGGCGCGCACTACCCGATGCTGTCCTCGGCGATCAGCACCATCGTCGCCAACTACCCGGAGCAGGCCAAGGACGTGGGCCTGTTCGCCATCCCGAGCGACGACGCGGCCCGCAACGGCCTGACCGTCTGGTCGCCGGCCGGGGTCTACATCCCGGCCTCGACCGAGGGCGCCAAGCTGGACGCGGCCAGGAAGTTCCTCGCCTTCATCGCCAGCCCCGCCGGCTGCGCCTCGACGGGCACCGCGAGCACCCCGGTCGGCCCGTACGCGGTCAAGGGCTGCGCGCTGCCGGCCGACGTCACCCAGGTGGCCAAGGACTCCCAGCCGTACCTCGACCGGGACGGCGGCTCCAGCCTGGCGCTGGAGTTCGTGTCCCCGATCAAGGGCCCGGCGCTGGAGCAGATCACCGTCGAGGTGGGCTCCGGCATCCGCAAGGCGGCCGACGGCGCGGCGCTCTACGACAAGGACGTGCAGAAGCAGGCCCAGCAGCTCGGGCTCGAGGGCTGGTGAGCTCGGGCGGCCGGGCGCGCAGCCCGTACCCGTATTGGTTCTATCTGCCCGCGGCGGTGATCTACGGCCTGCTGTTCATCATCCCGACCATCACCGCGTTCTACTTCAGCCTGACCCGCTGGACCATCTTCGACTCGCAGTTCATCGGCTTCGACAACTACGTCACGTTCTTCCGGGAGCCGGCGCTCGTCTCCGGCCTGACCCACACGCTGATCTACGCGGCGGTCACCTCCGCCGCCAAGGTCGTGCTCGGCATGCTGCTGGCGATCCTGCTCACCTCGCAGATCGTCGGGCGCGGCTTCCTGCGCTCGGTGGTGTTCTTCCCCGTACTGGTCAGCACCATCGGGGTCGGCCTCACCTTCACCGTGCTGATGAACCCGGAGCAGGGCCTGATCAACGACGCCCTCGCGGTCGTCGGCATCGACGGCCCGGCCTGGCTCACCGACCCGAGGTACGCGCTGCTGTCGGTGGCCCTGGTCGACGTCTGGAAGGGCGTCGGGCTGGCCACCGTCATCTACATCGCCGGCATCGTGTCGATCCCGAGCGAGTACTTCGAGGCCGCCACGGTCGACGGCGCGGGGGCCTGGGACAGCTTCCGGCGGATCATCCTGCCGCTGGCCCGCCCGGCCACGGTCACCGTGATCCTGTTGTCGCTGATCGGCGGCCTGCGCTCGTTCGACCTGATCTGGGCCATGACCCGCGGCGGCCCGGGCTTCACCTCCGACGTCATCGCCTCGGTGATCTACAAGCAGTACCAGGCCGGCTTCTACGGCCTGTCGACCGCGGGCAACGTCGTGCTGTTCCTGGTCGTGACGGCGATCGTGTTCCCGCTGTCCCGGCTGCTCAACCGCAAGGAGGTCGACCTGTGAGCGCCGTGCCGCACCGCAAGCCACGCCCGAACTACCTGCTCAGCGCCGTCGCGATCCTCGCGTCGCTGGTCGTCTTCGTGGTGCCGTTCGGGTTCATCCTGCTGACCGCGGTCAAGGACCGCCGGCAGGCGGCGGAGTTCGACTTCTCCTGGCCGCAGCGGCTGCAGTTCGTGCAGAACTTCGTCGACGTGGTCCAGGCCCGCGACTACCTGCTGATCATCGCGTACATCAACAGCACCATCCTGACCGTGTCCAGCGTGGCCATCATGGCCGTCACCTCGGCCATGGTCGCCTACGTGCTGCAGCGCCGGCGCAGCCGGTGGAACGGCTTCGTCAACTTCCTGGTGCTCTCCGGGCTGATCATCCCGCCGGCGGTGGTGCCGACCATCTGGGTGCTGCAGCGCCTCGGCCTGTTCCGCACGATGCCCGGCCTGATCCTGGTCGAGGTGGCGTTCGGGCTGGCGTTCTGCGTGCTGCTGTTCCAGGCGTTCATCGCCTCGATCCCCCGGGAACTGGACGAGGCCGCGGTCATCGACGGCGCCGGCCCGGTCCGGCTCTTCTTCCGGGTCATCTTCCCGCTGCTGCGCCCGGTCATCGTCACGGTTGTGCTGGTGCAGTCGGTCTTCGTCTACAACGACTTCGTCAACCCGCTGTACTTCCTGCCCGGCGAGCAGAACGCGACCGTGCAGCTGACCCTCTACAACTTCAACAGCCAGTTCAACACCCAGTACAACCTGTTGTTCATGGACATCCTGCTGATCACGATCCCGCCGCTGATCATGTTCCTGGCCTTCAACCGCCAGATCGTGGCCGGCATGACGGCCGGTGCCGTCAAGGGCTGATCGGTGTTAGCGTTTCCCGCATGTTTCGGGACGAACGAATGTTCGTATGCCGAACACTCCCCGGGAGGTGGCCCGTGACCCAGACCAGAAGCCTGCTCATCGGCGGCGAGGAGGTGGCCGCCAGTGACGGGCGAACCACCGAAGATCTGAACCCGCACACCGGCGGCGTCGTCGCCCGGGTGGCCGCGGCCGGCCCGGCCGACGTCGCCCGCGCCGTCGACGCCGCCGACGCGGCCTTCGCCGGCTGGTCCACGACGCCGCCGACCGAGCGCCGGCGGATCCTGAACCGGGCCGCCGACCTGCTCGAAGAGCGGGCCAAGGACGCCGCCACGCTGATGGCCGCCGAGACCGGCGGCACGTTCGGCTGGTCGATGTTCAACGCCGGCTTCGCCGCGAGCGTGTTCCGCGAGGCCGCCGCCCTGACCACGCTGCCGATCGGCGAGGTGCTGGCCGGCGCCGACCCGAACGCGCTGTCGCTGGCCATCCGCCAGCCGGCCGGCGTGGTCGCCGCGTTCGCGCCGTGGAACGCCCCGCTCATCCTGGGTGTCCGCGCGGTCGCCACGCCGCTCGCCGTCGGCAACACCGTGGTGCTCAAGGCCAGCGAGGACGCGCCCCTGGCCTGCGCCCTGTTCGTGGCCGACCTCCTGCGTGACGCCGGGCTGCCGCCGGGCGCGCTCAACGTGCTCACCAACGACCGGGCCGACGCGGCCGCCGTCGCCGAGGCGCTGATCGGCGACCGCCGGGTGCGCCGGGTCAACTTCACCGGCTCCACCGGCGTCGGCCGGCGCATCGGCGAGCTCGCCGCCCGCCACCTCACCCCGGCGGTGCTGGAGCTGGGCGGGAAGAACTCGGTGCTGGTGCTCGACGACGCCGACCTGGAATACGCCGTGAACGCGGTCGCCTTCGGCGCGTACATGAACTCCGGGCAGATCTGCATGTCCGCGGACCGGGTGATCGTGCACCATTCGCTCGCCGAGGAGTTCGGCGCCCGGCTCGCCGAGAAGGCCAAGGGCCTGCCGGCGGGCGACCCCACCGACCCGCACACCGTGATCGGGCCGCTGATCAGCGCCGGCGCGGCCGAGCGGGTGGCCGGCCTGGTCGACCAGGCGGTCGGCGGCGGCGCCCGGGTGCTCATCGGCGGCGGTACGCCGGACGGCGCGCACTACCCGGCGACGGTGCTCGCGGGCGTGACCCCGGACATGCGCATCCACACCGAGGAGATCTTCGGCCCGGTGGCCACCGTGCTGAGCGTGGCCGACGAGGAGCAGGCCATCGCGGTCGCCAACGACAGCCCGTACGGGCTCACCACCGGCGTGCTCACCCAGGACCTCAACCGCGGTTTCGCCGTCGCCCGGCGGCTGCGCACCGGCATCGCGCACGTCAACGACCAGTCCGTGGACGACGACCCGACCGCGCCGTTCGGCGGGGTCGGCGACTCCGGCTACGGCCGGTTCGGCGGCCGGGCCGGCGCCGAGGCGTTCACCGATCTGCGCTGGATAACTCTCCAGCAGCGCCCGAAGCATTTCCCGTTCTGAGCTTGGCCCGCTGGATCTGCTCGTAGACCCGGGTCCGCTGCGCGGTGAACCGCGGATCGGCCCGGGTATGCAGCTGGTCGCGCTCGGCGGGCAGGTCCACGGTCAGCTCGTCCTGCACGACGGTCGGCGAGGCGGAGAGCATCAGCACCCGCTGGCCCAGGTACACCGCCTCGTCGATGTCGTGCGTGACGAACAGGATGGTCACCCCGAGCCGCCGCCACAGCGCGCGGACCAGGTCCTCCAGGTCCGCGCGGGTCTGCGCGTCGACCGCCGCGAACGGCTCGTCCATCAGCAGGATCGCCGGCTCGTACGCCACGGCCCGGGCGATCGCGACCCGCTGCTGCATGCCACCGGACAACTGCCAGGGGTACGCGGACTCGGTGCCCGCCAGCCCGACCGCGCTCAGTGCCTCGGCGACCAGTTCCTTCCGGCGCGCCCTGGGTAGCTTCTTCTGGCGCAGCGGCAGCTCGACGTTGTCGCGCACACTCATCCACGGGAAGAGGCTGCGGCCGTACTCCTGGAAGACGACCGCCATGCCCGGCGGCGGACCGGCGACCGGGGTGCCGTCGACCGTGACCGCGCCGCCGGTCGGGTCGAGCAGCCCGGCGATGCAGCGCAGCAGCGTGGTCTTGCCGCAGCCGGACGGGCCGACCAGGCAGACCAGTTCCCCCGCCGCGACGGTGAACGTCAGGTCGCGCAGCGCCTCCACCTCGCGGCTGCCGGAGCGGTAGACCTTGCGCAGGCCCTTGACCTCGAGCATCGTCGTTTCCTTCCTCAGGAGCGCCGCTGGGCGTCGCGCAGGCCGTGATACCAGGCCAGCACGGAACGCTCGGCGAGCCGGAACAGCTCGGACAGCCCGAAGCCCAACAGCCCGAGCAGGATGATGCCGCTCCACATCTCCGGAATGGCGAAGCTGCGCTGGAACTGCACGATGGTGAAGCCCAGGCCGTTGCTGGCGGCGAACATCTCGCTGATCACCATGAGGATGATCGCGATGGACAGGGCCTGCCGCAGCCCCGCGACGATCTGCGGGGACGCCGCCGGCAGCAGCAGATACCGCAGCCGGGCCGGGCCGGTGATCCCGTACGCGCGGGTGGTGTCGGACAGCACCCCGTCGGTGGCCCGGACGCCCTCGACCGTGTTGAGCAGGATCGGCCAGACGCAGCCGGACACGATCACGATGACCTTCATGCCGTTGCCGATGCCGGCGAACAGCATGATGACCGGCACCAGCACCGGCGGCGGGATGGCCCGGAAGAACTCCAGCACCGGCTCGGCCGCCGCGCGCAGCCGCGGGCTGGCGCCGATCGCGACCCCGGCGGCGATGCCGATCAGCGCCGCCAGCAGGTAGCCGGCGCCGAGGCGGGCCAGGCTGGGCAGCACGTCGGCGCGCAGCCGCTCGGGGGTCCAGGTGTCGACGAACGCGATCAGGATCTGCCGCAGCGGGGGCGCGTAGAAGTTCTCGCTGCTCGCGCTGGCGGCATACCAGGTCACGAAGAGCACGACCGGCAGCCCGAGCACCAGCAGCAATCTCTTGATCATGAGGGCACCTCTCCCCGGACGGACTGGTGCCAGGCCAGGAAGTGGCGCTCGGCGCGGCGGGCGGCCAGGTTGATGGCGACGCCGAGCAGGCCGGTGACCACGATGAGGGCGTACATGGTGGGGATCGCGTTCGAGCTCTGCGCGACCGCGATGACCGAGCCGAGGCCCGGTGCGCCGATGACCAGTTCGGTGGTGACCGCCAGCACCAGCGCCACCGACGCGGCCAGCCGGATGCCGGTGAAGACGTACGGCAGCGCGGTCGGCCAGAGCACGTGCCGGATCCTGGCCCACGCGGTGAAGCGGAAGCTGCGGGCGGTCTCGTCGGCGACCGGGTCGACGTCGGCGACGCCGTACAGGACCTGGACCAGCACCTGCCAGAAGGCCGCGTAGACCACCAGCAGCAGGGTCGAGCCCAGGTCCGAGCCGTAGAGCAGGACCGCGAGCGGGATCAGCGCGACCGACGGGATGGGCCGCAGGAACTCCACCGTCGAGGCGGTGACCGCGCGCAGCACGGGCACCGCGCCGATCAGGACGCCGACGGCCACCCCGGCCACCACGGCGATGGCCAGGCCGATCGCCCACGCGGTCAGGGTGTCCGCGACCGCCACCCAGAACCCGGCGGTGACCGCCTCCTCGGCGAGGGCGGCCAGGATCCGGCTCGTCGGTGGCAGGTAGCTCTCCGGCACGATGCCGGCGCGGGGCAGCACCTCCACCAGCACGAGCAGGCCGGCCAGGCCGGAGAGGCCGAGCAGCGCCCGGCCTCCCGGCATCGTCCGCGGCCCTGCCGCGCCGACCGCGGTCACGGCAGAATCTTAGCCAGGTCGGGTGTGGCGCTGCCGAAGATGCCGTCCTGCGCCCCCAGCTTGCTGAGCGTCTCGACGGACGCCCGGTTGATCTCGGTGGGCCACTTGGGCAGGGTGAGCGCCTCGCGCACCGTCGGGTCGATCTTGGTGTACGAGGCGAGGATCGCGCGTACCTCTTCGGGGTGTCCGTCGGCGTAGGCCAGCGACTCCTTCATCGCGTCGGTGAACCGGTTGACCAGATCCGGGTCGTCAGCGATGAGCTTGGTGGAGGCGAAGTACGCCGCCACGGTCAGATTCGGCGCCGGGTCCGCGTAGCACCACGCGACGACCCGGCCGCCCGCCCCGGTGACCGTCGACAGGATCGGCTCGACCACGAACGCGGCGTCGACCTGACCGTTGTCGAGGGCGGCGGGCATGTTGGCGAACGGCATCTCGACGAAGTTGATCCCGCTCGGGTCGCCGCCGGCCTTGCGCACGGACTCCCGCACGACGGTGTCGCCGATGTTCTTCAGCGTGTTCACCGCGACCTTCTTGCCGGCCAGTTCGGCGGGCTTGGTGATCGGGCTGGCCTTGCGGACGACGACGCCGCCGAAGTCCTTGCCGGCCACCCCGGTCGAGGCGACGCCGTTGGCGACCACCTTGATCGGCACGTTCTTGGTCTGCGCGATGAGCAGCGAGGTGATGTTGCTGAAGCCGAACTGGAACTGGCCGCTGATCACGCCCGGCACGATCGCCGCGCCGCCCTGGCCGCTCTCCATGGTCAGCTCGATCTTGCGATTGGCGAAGAATCCCTGTTTCTGCCCGAGATAGATGGGCGCGACGTCGACGATCGGGATGACCCCGACCTTGACCTTGTCGACGCCACCGTCGGTGGTGGCGGAGCCCGAATCGTCCGAGGATCCGCAACCCGCCCCGGCCGCGACCAGGGCAAGCAGGGTCATCCCCGCGATGAACCGACGCATTTCTCATACCTCCAGTGGGTTGTATTTGTGCGCAGTCCGCACGTACGTTCTTATAGAGAACGTATGGTGTGGTCTGGCTCACGTCAACGACCAACATCGATTTGGAGGTCGCGTATGCGCACACAGGTCGGCATCGTCGGGGCCGGTCCGGCCGGGCTCGTCCTGGCCCGGCTCCTGCACCGGGCCGGAATCGACTCGGTGGTCCTCGAACGCCGCTCGCGAAGCTACGTGGAGCACCGGGTGCGGGCGGGTGTCCTCGAATACGGCACCTCCCAGCTGCTCGACGAGCTCGGCGTGGGCCAGCGGATGCGCCGCGAGGGCATGGTGCACAGCGGCATCGAGCTGCGCTTCGGCGGCGAGGGCCACCGGATCGACCTGGAGGCGCTCACCGGTAAGACCATCACCGTCTACGGTCAGCAGGAGGTCGTCAAGGACCTCATCGCCGCCCGGCTCGCCGACGACCTCCCGCTGCACTTCGAGGCGGAGGTCACCGGCATCGACGGCACCGTGCTGGAGTACGAGCGCGACGGCGTCAAGGAACGCCTCGAGTGCGACTTCGTGGCCGGCTGCGACGGCTTCTACGGCGTAGCCCGCCACGCGGTGCCCGAGGGCGCGCTGCGGACCGCCGAGCGGGTGCATCCGTACGCCTGGCTCGGCATCCTGGCCCGCGCACCCGCCGCCGCCGAGGAGCTGGTCTACGCCTACCACGAGCGCGGCTTCGCCCTGCACAGCATGCGGACCCCGGACATCATCCGGCTCTACCTGCAGGTGCCACGCGACACCGACCTGGCCGACTGGCCCGACACCCGGATCTTCGACGAGCTGCGTACCCGGCTCGACCTGCCGATCAAGGAGGGCGAGGTGCTGGAACGCGGGGTGACCGCGATGCGCAGCTTCGCCGTCGAGCCGATGCGCCACGACCGGCTCTTCCTGGCCGGGGACGCGGCGCACATCGTGCCGCCGACCGGCGCCAAGGGCATGAACCTGGCGATCGCCGACGTCCGGGTGCTGTCCGAGGCCCTGACCGCGCACTACCGGGAGAAGACGGACCAGCTGCTGGACGACTACTCGCGGACCTGCCTGAAACGGGTCTGGCAGGCGCAGCGCTTCTCCAACTGGATGACCACGACCCTGCACCGGCACGACGGCGACGACGACTTCGGCCACCGGGTGCAGCTCGCCGAGCTGGAGTACGTGACCAGCTCCACCGCGGCGTCGACCACCCTGGCCGAGAACTACGTCGGGCTGCCCTGGTGAGCGCCCGGATCGTCCCGCTCGCCGACGCGGTCGCCGAGCTGGTGCACGACGGCGACACCGTCGCGCTGGAGGGCTTCACCCACCTGATCCCGGTCGCCGCCGGCCACGAGATCATCCGGCAGGGCCGGCGCGGGCTGACCCTGGTGCGGATGACCCCGGACATCGTCTACGACCAGCTCATCGGCGCGGGCTGCGCGGCCAAGCTGGTCTTCAGTTGGGCCGGCAACCCCGGCGTCGGCTCGCTGCACCGCTTCCGCGACGCGGTCCAGCACGCCTGGCCGGCGCCGCTGGAGATCGAGGAACACAGCCACGCCGGGATGGCCAACCGGTACGTGGCCGGCGCGTCCGGGCTGCCGTTCGCCGTCCTGCGCGGCTACCTCGGCACCGACCTGCCGGAGCACACGGCCACCATCGCGCCGATCACCTGCCCGTTCACCGGGGAGACGCTGACCGCCGTGCCCGCGCTGAACCCGGACGTCGGCATCGTGCACGCCCAGCGCGCCGACCGGGCCGGCAACGTGCAGTTCTGGGGCATCACCGGCGTACACAAGGAGGTCGTGCTCGCCTCGGCCCGTTCGCTGGTGACCGTCGAGGAGGTGGTGGACGAGCTGACCCCGGTGCCCGGGGCGGTCGTGCTGCCCGGCTGGGCGGTCACCCGGGTCGCGCACGTGCCCGGCGGCGCGCATCCCTCGTACGCGATGGGCTACAGCGACCGCGACAACGAGTACTACCGGGTGTGGGACAAGATCAGCCGGGATCGGGCAGCATTTCAGGAGTGGCTGACGGGAGTCCTCGCATGACCTGGACCAGTCCTCGCATGACCTGGACCGCGGACGAGATGATGACCGTCGCGGCGGCGCGGGCGCTGCGCGGCGACACCCGCTGCTTCGTCGGCATCGGCCTACCCAGCACCGCCGCCAACCTGGCCCGCCGCACCCACGCCCCGGACCTGGTCCTGGTCTACGAGTCCGGCACGATCGGCGCCAAGCCGGACCGGCTGCCGCTCTCCATCGGCGACGGGGTGCTCGCGGCCACCGCCGACGCCGTGGTCAGCGTCCCGGAGATGTTCAACTACTGGCTGCAGCCCGGCCGGATCGGCGTCGGCTTCCTCGGCGCCGCCCAGCTCGACCGGCACGGCAACATCAACACCACGGTGATCGGCGCCGACTACGCCGACCCCACGGTGCGGCTGCCCGGCGCGGGCGGCGCCCCCGAGATCGCGGCGTCCTGCGGCGAGGTCATCGTGGTGGTGCGGCAGAGCACACGCACGTTCGTCGACCGGGTCGACTTCATCACCTCGGTCGGCCACGGCAGCGGACCCGGCGACCGCGAACGGCTGGGCCTGCGCGGCCGCGGCCCGGTGCTGGTCATCACCGACCTGGGCGTGCTGGAACCGGACCCGGACGACCGCGAGCTGACCCTGACCCGGCTGCACCCCGGGGTCACCGCCGAGCAGGCCGTCGCGGCCACCGGCTGGAAGCTGCGCGTCGCCGACGGGGTGACGACCACCGAGCCGCCGAGCGAGCACGAACTGTCCACCTTGCGCGCGCTGACCGCGACGAAGGAGAAGACCGCATGACCGACCTCTCCGTCCACCCACCGCTGTTGTCTCCGGGCTACAAGTCGACCATCCTGCGGGCCCCGCAGCAGGCGCCGATCCTGCTGCCGCACACCCTCACCGAGCTGACCGGGCCGGCGCTGGGCGAGGGCCCGGTCGCCCCGGCGGACGCCGACCTGACCCTGAGCGGCACGGGCGAGGCGCTGGGCCAGCGGATCGTGGTGCACGGCCAGGTCCGCGACTCCGACGGCCGGGCGGTGCCGAACACCCTGCTGGAGGTGTGGCAGGCCAACGCGGCCGGCCGCTACCTGCACAAGTGGGACCGGCACGACGCCCCGCTGGATCCGCACTTCACCGGCGTGGGCCGGACGATGACCGACGCGCAGGGCAACTACCGCTTCGTGACGGTCAAGCCGGGCGCCTACCCCTGGGGCAACCACCCGAACGCGTGGCGGCCCGCGCACATCCACTTCTCGCTGTTCGGCCGGGCGTTCACCCAGCGCCTGGTCACCCAGATGTACTTCCCGGACGACCCACTGTTCGCCTACGACCCGATCTACAACTCGGTGCCGGAGTTCGCCCGCGACCGCCTGGTGGCCGGCTTCGACCTGTCCGCCACCGTCGAATCATGGGCGCTGGGCTTCCGCTTCGACATCGTGCTGACCGGCGCGTCCGCGACACCGATGGAGACCCGATGAGCGCGCCCGGCACGCCGTCGCAGACCGTCGGGCCGTACCTGTCGATCGGGCTCACCTGGGACGAGGGCCCGCAGGTGGTCCCGGCCGACGCGCCCGGCGCGGTGTGGATCCGCGGCGAGATCCGCGACGGCGCCGGCACGGTGATCCCCGACGCCCTGGTGGAGACCTGGCAGCCCGACCCCGCGGGCCGATTCCACACCCCCGGCTTCCGCGGCCTGGGCCGCTGCCCCACCGACGACGACGGACGGTACGCGATCCGCACCGTCAAGCCGGGCACCATCGAGGACCAGGCGCCGCACATCGACGTAACGGTGCTCGCCCGCGGCCTGCTGCACCGGGTGGTGACCCGGATCTACTTCGGCGACGAACCGGCCGCGAACGAGGCGGACCCGGTCCTGGCCCGGGTGCCGGCCGAGCGGCGCGGCACGCTGATCGCGGAGAAATCTGAGGACGGCTACCGCTTCGACGTCACCCTGCAGGGGCCTGATGAGACCGTCTTCTTCACCATCTGACCACGGCGCCGGCCCGCTACCGACCGCCCTGCCCTACGGAGGCCCACCCGACAGCGGACAGCCGGCCGGGACCATCCGCGCAGCCGGATCACCGACCACCCCGCCCACCGGAAGCCCGCCCGACGGGTCGTTGGCCGGGACCGCCCGCGCAGCCGGATCACCGACTACCCCGCTCGACAGCGGACCGTGGGCCGGGAATGTCCGCGCAGCCGGATCGCCGTCTGCCCGGCCCGCCGGAGGCCCGCCCGACGACGGATCGCCGGCCGGGTTGTTCGACGGGGTGCTGGCGGCCGGGGACGTCCGGGCGGCCGTGGGTGACGCGGCGTGGGTGCGAGCCATGCTCGACGCCGAGGCCGCGCTGGCCCGCGCGGCCGCCCGGTGCGGGATCGCCTCCGCCGCCGACGCCGAGGCCGTCACCGCCGCGTGCGCGCGGCTGGAGGTGGACCCCGCGCAGCTGGGCGCCGAGGCGGCCGAGACCGGCAACCCGGTGGTGCCGCTGCTCAACCGGCTGCGGGCGGCCGTGCCCGCGGCGGCGGCGCCGCTGGTGCACCGGGGCGCGACCAGCCAGGACATCGTGGACACCGCCGCCATGCTGGTCACCCGCCGCGCGCTCGTGCCGCTGCTGGCCGACCTGAGCGCCGCGGCCGGGCTCGCCGCCGGGCTCGCCGACCGGCACCGGGGCACCGTGATGGCCGGGCGCACCCTGCTGCAGCAGGCGCTGCCCACCACCTTCGGCCTGATCGCGGCGGGCTGGCTGGCCGGCCTCGACAGCGCCCGCCGCCGGCTGGCCGAGGTCGGCGAGCACCGGCTCGCCGCCCAACTGGGCGGCGCGGCCGGAACCCTCGCCGCCTACCAACCGCCTGGCAGGCCCGCCGCCCACCAACCGGCCGGCACCGTAGGCGCGCACCAGTCGACCGTCGTCCCCGCCGCCCACCAACCACCCGGCACCGTCGGCGCGCACCAGTCAGCCGGCGCCCCCGCCGCCCACCAACCGGATAGCACTCTCGCGGGCCACCACCCGGCCGACGGTGCGGATGTCGGGCTCCGGTTGCTGGCCGCCTTCAGCGCCGAGGTCGGGCTGGCCGAGCCGGACCTGCCCTGGCACACCGAGCGAACCCGGATCGCCGACCTGGCCGGGGCGCTGGGCGCCGCCGCCGGGGCGGTCGCGAAGGTCGCCCGGGACCTGACCCTGTTCGCCCAGACCGAGGTGGGTGAGGTGGCCGAGGGCGGCGACGGCGGCGGCTCGTCGACGCTGCCGCACAAGCACAACCCGATCGCCGCGATCAGCGCTGCCGCCGCGGCCACCCAGGCGCCCGGCCTGGTCGCCACGCTGCTCACCGCCATGGCCCACGAGCACCAGCGGGCCGCCGGCAACTGGCACGCCGAGTGGCAACCGCTGCGCGCCCTGCTCACCTCGACCGGCTCGGCCGCACACCAGCTCCGCCGGGCGCTGGCGAACCTGCGCGTCGACGCCGACCGGATGCGCGCCAACCTCGACCTCACCCACGGCGCGCTGCTCGCCGAACGGGTCGCCGGCGCGCTGCGCCCGGCCCTGGGCGCCGAGGCCCACGCCGTCGTCCGCGCGGCCGTCGCGCGCGGCGACCTGCGCACCGACCCCGCGATCACCGCCCACCTCGACTCGGCCCGCCTCGCCGGACTGCTCGCCCCGGAGACCTACGTGGGCAGCGCCGACGCCCTGATCGACCGCGCCCTGCGGGCGGCCCGCCGATGAGCGCGAGGGTTCGGATCCGCCACGCCGATCACGGCGGCCACGCGCCTAGCACGTGCGCAAGGGTTCTAGACGCAAGGGAGCGGGGCGGGCGTCCGGATCGCGGGCCGTCCGCTCGGTGCGCCTCGCTTCGGGAGACGGTTGCGCCCAGAGGGTGTCTGATCCACCATTTCGCAAGCTTCGATCCCTCGGCAACAGCCTCGGCTTGCGCCGACAAAGCACTCGGACGAGGGCACTGCGTTGAGATCTTGGTAACCAGTGGCCCTCCCGGAGGGTTGTTCGGGAGTACCTCGCTTGCTGTGGGCATCACCCGTGAGGGTGACGTGCGCGTCCAGCAGGGCAGGTTGTGGTGTTCCGGGTTCCCGATGATCTCCGGCGACCGTGGCCGTTGGACCTTGGTGCGCAGCGGTCTACTCGGCGCCTGGGTGTATCAAGGTCTGCAGTATGTGGTTGGTCGGGTGAAGGCTGGGGCTGCTGGCGGTGCCGCAGCGACTGCGGCTGTTGGACCTTGGTGCGGGGCGGTCTGCTCCGTGCCCGTGCGTATCAAGGTCGCTGAGTCCGGTGGTGATATGGGACGTTATGCGAGGTTGTCGTCCCAGGATGTGGTAACGGTTTCCGGTGGGCGGGATCGAGGTCCATCAGCTGGACTGCTGCCTGCTCGGCGCCCGAGGTCGGATGGATCCCCGCGGTGGCGGCCCGGTCGCGGTAGGTATCCGCGAAGCCATTCGAACGTGTGTTGCCGAATGGCGTCGGTTCACTCCCGAACAAGACTCCCCGGGGGCCAAGAACTACCAAGATCTATCAGATTGGTCTCCGATTTGACCAGGATCAGACGCCCTCTCAGATCTTGGAGACCTTCGGCGCGTTCCGCGACACACGTCTCCAAGATTGCCGGTAGTGGCGGCGGTATGAGCCGTTTGCGAGGTTTGGGGCCGAGGTGTGGTCTCTGCGCTCGGTATGCGGGAGCGAGGTTCACCAGCTGGACGCGGTGCCCGAACGGCAGAGACTGGAAAGCAATTCCGACGGGTCGGTCGGGCCAGGCCACACCGAGCCGGCACCGTGTTCCGGGGGCCGGGCGATGAGCGTGGTTGCGGTGCACCATCGCGTGGACGGCCCGGTGGACGCCCCTGCCCTGCTGCTGATCAACTCGCTCGGCGCGGATCTGAGCATGTGGGAGCCGCAGATCCGCGCGCTCACCGCGCGGTTCCGGGTGATCCGGTACGACGCGCGCGGTCACGGTCGTTCGCCCGTACCGCCGGGTCGTTATGCCCTTGCCGATCTCGGGCGTGACGCGCTTGACCTGCTGGACCGGCTCGGGGTCGCGCGGGCCCACGTCTGTGGGCTGTCGTTGGGCGGGATGACCGCCATGTGGCTGGCCGCGCACGCCGCCGAGCGGGTCGACCGGCTGGTGCTTTTCTGCACGTCCGCGCTGCTTGGGCCGCCCTCCGGGTGGGTCGAGCGGGCCGCCCTGGTCCGGGCCGAGGGCACCGGCGCGGTCGCCGACGCCGTCGTCGCCCGCTGGGTCACGCCTGGCTATGCGGCCACCCACCCCGGTGAGCTGCGCCGGCTGCGGGATATGGTCGCGGCCACCCCGGCGATCGGGTACGCGGGAGCGTGCGCGGCCGTCGAACAGATGGATCTGCGGGCGGACCTGCCCGGGATTGTCGCGCCCACGCTGGTGGTCGCCGGTGCCGACGATCCGGCCACGCCGCCCGCGCACGGTGCCGCCATCGCCGCCGCGATCCCCGGCGCCCGGCTCGAGGTCGTTGCCGAGGCGGCGCACCTGGCCAGCTACGAGCAGGCCGAGACCGCGAACCGACTCATCCTGGAGGCGCTCGATGGCTGACTACTACGAGGATGGCATGGCCGTGCGGCGCGAGGTGCTCGGCGACGCGCACGTCGACCGGGCGGTCGCGGCCACCAGCGCCTTCACCGCGCCGTTCCAGGATTTCATCACCCGGACCGCGTGGGGTCAGGTGTGGACCCGCGACGGCCTGGACCGGCGTACCCGGTCCTGCATCACCCTGGCCCTGCTCACCGCCCTGCAGTGCCACGAGGAACTGGCGATGCACGTGCACGCGGCCCGCCGCAACGGGCTGACCCCGGACGAGATCGCCGAGGTTCTGCTGCACACCGCCGTGTACGCGGGCGTGCCCGCCGCCAACGCCGCCTTCAAGATCGCCGAGGCCGCCCTGGCCGACGGCGGATCCGCGGCGTGACACCGTGACGCGAGCGATGAGCGGCGACGAGGCCCGCGAGCCGTACTTCGTGCAGTCCCTGGAGCGTGGGCTCGCCGTCATCCGGGCCTTCGACGCCCACCACCGGGAGCTGACGCTCAGCGAGGTCGCCCGGATCTGCGACCTCACCCGGGCCGCCGCCCGGCGCTTCCTGCTCACCCTCACCGACCTCGGCTACGTACGCACCGACGGGCGGCTGTTCTCGCTGACCCCGCGGGTGCTCGAACTGGGCTACGCGTTCCTGTCCAGCCTGTCGCTGCCCGAGGTGGCCGAGCCGCACCTGGAGCAGCTCTCCGCCGAGGTGCACGAGTCATCGTCGGTGTCGGTGCTGGACGGCGACGACATCGTCTACGTGGCCCGGGTGCCGACGCGGCGGATCATGGCCGTGGCGATCAACGTGGGCACCCGGTTCCCGGCGTACGCGACGTCGATGGGCCGGGTGCAGATCGCGTACCTGCCGGCCGAGCAGGTGGCGGCGTACCTGGCCCGGGTGCGGATCGAGCGGCTCACCGCCCGTACCGTCGGATCGGTCGACGACCTGCGGGCCGAGCTGCGGCGGGTCCGCGAGCAGGGCTACGCGATCGTGGACCAGGAGCTGGAGGAGGGGCTGCGCTCGATGGCCGCCCCGGTGTTCGACCGTTCCGGCGCCGTGACCGCCGCCGTCAACGTCTCCGTGCACGCCAGCCGCACCTCGGTGGCCGCGATGCGGGCCGAGCTGCTACCTCCGCTGCTGGCCGCCGCCGAACGCATCACCGCCGACCTACGAATCACGGCGCCGGCACGCTAGACCGCCGCTTCTCGCGGTACATCGCGGCGTCCGCGGTCGGGACCAGGCGGGAGTAGTCCTCGCCGGCGCGGCCCAGCGCGTAGCCGACGCTGGCGCCGATGCGGTAAACGCCCGTCGTGCCGCAGATCGGCTCGGCGATCGCCTCGCGCAGCCGCTGGGCGGTGGCGGGCAGCACCCCGGACAGGTCCTCGCCGGACAGCACCGCTACGAACTCGTCGCCGCCGGTGCGGGCGAGCAGGTCGTCGGCGCGCAGGTGGTGCTGCAGCCGCTGGGCGACGATGCGCAGCACCTCGTCGCCCGCCTCGTGCCCGGCCTCGTCGTTGACCTTCTTGAAGCCGTTCAGGTCGACCACCAGCACCCCGACGTGCGGCGCGCCCAGCGTGGGCAGGGCGTCGATGCGGGCCTTGAGCAGGGCGCGGTTGGCCAGGCCGGTGAGGCTGTCGTGGGTGGCCGCATACTCCGCTTCGGCCTGGCTCTGTTCGAGCTGCGAGTGCAGCCGGGCGTGCTGGATGGCGATCGCGGCGTGCTCGGCGAAGAAGGCCAGGATCTCCTGCTGCTGCGCGTCCGGCCGGCGGCCGTCGTCGGGCAGGTCGACGCTGAGCACGCCCAGCCACGCGCCGGAGGGCGCCATCAGCGGCGCGAACAGGCAGTCCAGCGGGTGCCACAGCGCCGGGTCGTCGGGGGCCTCGATGTCGGGGACCCAGGCGTTGAGCGATTCCGGTACGCCGCGGTGGTGGTCGACGAAGTAGAGCGAGCCCCAGCGTTCGGCGCGGCGGAACAGCTCGCGCCAGTCCTCCGCGGAGCCGGTGCTGCCGAGCAACTCGCGGCGCAGGTCGTCGCTGCCGGCAACGGCCACAGTGGTGTAATCGCCGTTCTCCTCGGCGAGGTTGACGGCGGCGAGGCCGAAGCCGGAGGCCTCCACGACTCCACTCGCGACAGCGTCGAGGGTCTGGGTGAGGTCGAGGCTGGCGTGCACCCGCTTGGTCACCGCGTGCAGGGCACGTAGGGCCCGCAGATGCGGATCGGAGGCCGTCACCCGCGCTCCCTTCGCCACACCGTGATCAACCGACCGTAGTGCATCCGCCTACGGTTCGTGGACCCCGATCGCGGGCGGCTGCCCCGGCGTACTGAGCCGTTTGGCCGCCGTGACCGTGCCGGCCAGCGTGTCGTGCACGGTCAGCCCGGGGCGGGCCAGCCCGAGTTGCACCTCGACGTCGAGCCGGCGCGGATATGCCGGGTCGGCGCCGACCGCCAGCGGGATCCCGCGGGTGGCGTGGACGCCCAGCTCGTACAGGGCGATGGGCTGCACGCTGCCGCCGGGCGCGAACCAGAACAGCACCACGTCGGCCCGCCACAGGTGGGTGTGCTCCCAGGCGATCTGCTCGGCCGCGGCGTTCGGCACCTCCGGGTCGTAGACCGCGCGGCGCGGATCGAAGATTGTCAGCCCGGGCGTGTCGCGCAGCATCGCCGCGGCCTCGGACTGCCATTCCGGGCAGTTCGTGATGCCACCGGCGAGAAAGAGCGCCGGGCCCGGCCCGTCATAGCACTGTGGTGCCTGCACGTATCGCACGGCTGCCACAATATCCGGCGACGCGTCGACACCTCAGGAGATGCCGATCCGTACGGCGGTGGTCGCCAGGGTGGTGTATTGCATGGTGAAGCCGCCGCCCAGCGCGTCGATGGCGGCCCCGACCGCGTGCAGGATGTCGGCCATCTTGTCGGGTGGCAGCCGGGTGAGGCCGCCGGTGGTGGGCAGCAGGGCCAGCCACTGGTCGCGCGTGTACGGCCGCTCCCAGTCGAATCGCCAGTGTTCCGGGTCGCCGAACTGCTTCGTCTCGCGGATCCGGTCGGCGACCATCGCGTAGCCCGCTTGGTACACGTCCAGCGCACGCCGGGCCGGTTGGTTGGTGAACGGTGAGTCCGGCACCGCCCTGCGGTAGGCGGCGGCGAACGGCTCGGCCACCTCGGTGGGTGGCTCGAACACGTGCCCGAAGATCGCCAGCCGACCGCCCGGGCGCAGCACCTGGGCCGCCTTGACCGCGCCGGCGACCGGATCGACCCAGTGCCACGACTGGGCGGCGATCACCGCGTCGAACGTCCGGCCGGCGCCCAGGCCTCGAACGTCGTCACCTCGACCGGCAGGCCGGCGGCTCGCGCGACGTCGGCCATCCGGGCGTCCGGCTCGACGCCGAGCACCGTGCAGCCGGCGGCCTGGAACTGGCGGGCCGCGATGCCGGTGCCGCAGCCGACGTCGAGCACGTCCAGCCCGGGGCTCCCGGCGATAGTTCGCGCCACCAGGGCCTCGGGGTAGCCGGGACGGGCCTGGTCGTAGCGTTGGGCATCTGTACCGAACGACTCTGCCGTCTGCCGGGCGTGGTGCGGCTGGGCCGGGGAAGGCGGTAATGTGGGCATACGCCCACTCTAGTGGGCATGCGCCCACTAGGCAACGGTTGCCGATGTCGAGAGGAGCTGTGAGTGCCGACTGGGGTGCATTTGCGCGATGTGCGGCAGCAGTTGTTCGACGCCGCCGAACGCGTCCTGCTGCAGGCTGGGCCGGACGGGCTGACCAGCCGGGCCGTCACCGACGAGGCGGCCTGCGCCAAGGGCGTCCTGCACCGGCACTTCGCCGACTTCGACGCGTTCCTCACCGACCTCGTGCTCGACCGGGCCGCCCGGCTGGAGACCCAGGCGATCGTGCTGCGCGAGTCCGCCGGGACCGGCACGGTGGCCGGCAACCTCGCCGGCGCGCTGACCGTCCTGTTCGGACCTGTTCCGGTGGCGATCATCCCGCTCATCACCTTCCGGGACGAGCTGCGCGCGCGGCTGCGCCAGGCCCGGCCCGGCGGCGGCATCGCGATCCTCGCGCAGATCACCAGCGCGGTCGCGGCCTACCTGGCCGACGAGCGGGAGCTGGGTCGCATCGCGGCCGATGCCGACGTCGACTCGCTCACGCTCGCCCTGGTCGGTGGCGGGCATCTGCTGTTCGCGGACCGCAACCCCGGCCCGCCGAGCACAGCGAGCATCGCCAGGTTTGTGACCACAGTGCTCGCCGACGTCGTGCAGCGGCGACTGCTCTAACGGCCGAGCACGCGGCCCATCCGGCGGGCGGCCTCCACCAGCAGGTCCGGGGACAGCGCGGCGTAGCCGAGCACCAGGCCCGGCGGCCCGTCGAGCATGCGGTGCCAGGAGAGCGGATGGGCGCGTACCCCGACCTCCTCCACCCGGCGTGCCAGCTCGGTGTCGTCGGCCGGACCGGGCAGGGTGATCAGCAGGTGCAGTCCCGCGGCGACGCCCTCGACCCGGGCCTGCGGCAGGTGCTCGCGCAGCCCGTACAGCAGGGCGTCCCGGCGGCGGACCTGGCGCCGGCGCACCGTGCGCAGGTGCCGCTCGTAGTCGCCGCAGGCCAGCAGATGGGCGAAGACCAGCTGCGGCAGCGCCGGGTTGCCGAGGTCGCTGGCGTGCTTGGCGGTGACCAGGTCGGCGTGCAGCGCGCGCGGCGCGATCAGCCAGCCCAGCCGCATGCCCGGCGCCAGGGACTTGGAGACGCTGCCGGCGTAGGCGACCCGATCCGGGGCCGACGCCTGCAGGGCGGCCACCGGGGCCCGGTCGTAGCGGTGCTCGGCGTCGTAGTCGTCCTCGATGATCAGGCCGGGCAGCGCGAGCAGGGCCCGGCGGCGGGCCGGGCTCAGCACCACCCCGGTCGGGAACTGGTGGGCCGGGGTGAGCAGCACGGCCTGCAGCCCGGTCGCGGCCAGCAGGTCGACGCGCAGCCCCTCGTCGTCGACCGGGACCGGCACCGGCCGCAGGCCCCAGTGCGCCAGCTCGTCGCGGGTGCCGCGCGAGCCCGGATCCTCGATCGCCACCTCGGTGCCGCCCCGCGACCGCAGCGTCTGGGACAGCAGGGCGAGCGCCTGCGCCACGCCGCCGGTGACGATGAGGTCGTCGGTGCCGGCCTGCACGCCACGGGTCCGCGCCAGCCAGCCGGCCAGTTCGGCGCGCAGCCTCGGGTTGCCCCGCGGGTCGCCGTACCCCAGATCGGCGTTGGTCGCGGCGGCGAGCACCGCGCGCTCGGCGCGCAGCCAGGCCACGCGGGGAAAGGCCGCCAGATCCGGTACGCCGGGAGACAGGTCCAGATCGACGCCGGCCGACGGTGGCAGCGGCAGCCGCATGCCGGACGCCGCACGCGGATGTGCCCGCGGTTGGGGCTGCGCCGCGAGCCCGGTCACCACGGTGCCCGCGCCGGTGCGCCCGCTGAGCAGCCCCTCGTCCGTCAGCCGCTGGTACGCCTCGACGACCACGCCCCGGGACAGCCCGAGATCACCGGCGAGCACCCGGGTCGCCGGCAGCCGCGTGCCCGCGACGAGCCGGCCGTCCCCGATCGCGCTCCGCAGCGCCTCGGCCAGCCAGGCCGTGACGCCCTTGGCCGGCGCCGCGCCGGGGTGCAGTTCCCAAAAGTCTATTTGGTCCACTCCTCAGCCGCGGGATTGGTCCTTCTAGAAGGACCATACGCGGGTCGAGCATGGTCTGCATGTCCCGATTCCTACCCCTCGCCGCTGGGTCCGCAGGCATGATCTGCGTCGGCGGCAGCGTCGCCGTCTCCGCCGAGATCACCGACGCGCCGCTGTTCACAATCCAGTCCCTGCGGTACGCCCTGGCCTGCCTGCTGCTGCTCGGCTTCGCCCGGCTCGCCCGGTCGCGGCTGCACCGCCCCCGCGGCGCCGAGTGGCTCTGGCTGACCGGGATCGCCGCCACCGGCATGGTGCTCTTCAACCTGGCCCTGGTGCAGGGCGCCCGGCACGCCGAACCGGCGGTGCTCGGCGTGGCCGTGGCCTGCGTACCGGTGCTGCTCGCCGCGGCCGGTCCGCTGCTGGAGGGACGCGGCCCGGCGCCGGCGGTCCTGGCCGGCGCGGTCGTGGTGACCGTCGGGGCGGGGCTCGTGCAGGGCGTGGGCCGCACGGACGGCACCGGGCTGGCCTGGGCGGTGGTGACCTTCGGCTGCGAGGCGGCGTTCACCCTGCTCGCGGTGCCGGTCCTGGGCCGGCACGGCCCGGTCGGGGTGTCGGTGCACACCACCTGGCTGGCCGCGGCGATGCTGGCCGTGCTGGGTGTGCTCCACGAAGGACCGGCGGCGGCCCGCCGGCTGACCGGCGCCGACCTGCTCGCCGGGGCCTACCTGGCGATCGCGGTGACGGCGGTGGCCTTCGTGCTCTGGTACGCGTGCGTGTCCCGGATCGGCGCCGGGCGCGCCGGGCTGCTGACCGGCATCGCGCCGATCGCGGCCGCCCTGACCGGCGTCGCCCTGGGCGGGCCGGCGCCCCGGCCCCTGGTCTGGGCGGGCATCGCGGTCGTGGCCGCGGGGCTGGCGATCGGCCTGCGCCCGACCCGGGCCCCCGCGCCGCCGCCCGCACCCGCCGGGCGGGTGTCCGTTCTCACCCGGGAGGCGCCCCGATTCACGATATAGTCACCCACGTCGATGCCCTTTCTGAAGGCAGGTCCGATGCGCCTGGTCACCGTGATCGCTGTCAGCGCGGCACTGTTGGCGGTCCCCCAGACCGCCACGGCCGCGGCGGGTCGGGAGTGCTACGACCGCGGCGCACCGACCACCTACGAGGAGAGCCGGATCGAGACCCCGGCGCTGCCCGGCGGGACCCGGGTGCCCTACCACCTGGTGGAGGCCGGCGGCTTCACCCCGTACGCGGAAGGGCTGACGAAGGCACTCTGCCGGAGCCGGTCGATCGCGGACGCCCGGCGGACGCTGCAGCGCCGCGGCGCGCAGTTGTGGCAGGCGGCCGTGCTGCGCGCGCAGGGCAAGCTGCGGATGGGCACGATAGACCGGTACGACGACCGCCCGCTCTACTGGACCCGGCTGATGGGCACCCGCGACCTGCGCCAGTGGCGGCCCGCGTTCCGGCTCACCGAGGCGCAGCGCGCCGGCCTGCTCAAGACCTACGAATACGCGGCCCGCGGCGTCTCCTCGACCGGCTTCGCACCCGGGGTGGGCAAGGTGCTGATCAGCGGCTTCGACCCGTACCAGCTGAACGGCGAGATCCGCCGCTCGAACCCGTCCGGGGCGTCGGCGCTGCAACTGGACGGGCTGCGCTACACCGCCGGCGGCCGCGAGATACGGGTGCAGGCCGTGCTGCTGCCGGTGACCTGGAGCGGTTTCAACGCGGGCATCGTCGAGGACGCCTTCGGCCCGCACCTGACGGCCCGCTCCCGCGACCGCGCCGACCTGATCATGACGATCAGCCAGGGCAACCGAGGCCTGATGAACATCGAACAATGGGCCGGTGCGTGGCGCGGCGGCGTGCCGGACAACAACAACGAGGGAGTGCCCCAGCCGGTGCCGCCGGCGCCCCGCTGGCCGCAGCCGGAGCCGCAGCCGGAGTTCATCGAGACGACCCTGCCGCACGCGGCGATGGTGGCGGCGGGAACGGGCCCCTGGCCGACGGCGCTGAACCCCCGGCTGTGCGAATGGCCGGCGGGCACCCGCCCGGACCCGGCGGCGGTGCGATGCCACAACGCCGGTCCGACGCCCGGCGCGCAGGCGCAATCGGGCGGTGGCGGCAGCTACCTGTCGAACGAGAGCATGTACCGGTCCAACCGGTTGCGGCTGGCGCTGGGCGCTACCGACATTGCGGGCGGGCACCTGCACATCTCGGCGCTGGTCTACCCGGCCGATCCGCTGGTGATCATCGACGACGCGTTCGCGGCGGACCGCGCGGCGACGATCAACCAGACCGTGGCGTTGGTGAAGGCCGCGGGGGCCGCCTGACGGAGACGCGAAAAGGGCCGCCCGAAGGGCGGCCCTTTGTCTGCGATCGATCAACCGATCAGCGTCGGGATCTTCTCGAACAGCTGCGTCGTGAACGTCACCATCTCGTGCAACATCCAGTTACCCGAGAACAGAATCGCCGCACCCACACCGATCGCCTTCGGCACGAACGACAGCGTCG
>Ga0307515_10004187_pt1 | contig 30016 bp, 24 predicted proteins | sample 17_EM_MG_FD_194513 | JGI IMG/M metagenome (GOLD analysis project Ga0307515, IMG submission 194513) | Populus trichocarpa ectomycorrhiza microbial communities from riparian zone in the Pacific Northwest, United States - 17_EM | ecosystem: Host-associated > Plants > Roots > Unclassified | place... | reverse complement strand
CAGCTACCACTGAGTCTTATATATTTTCTGGCAATTTACAGGGTGGCCCAGGCGGTCGTGCAGGACGAGCGACGCAATGCCCATGGATGGTATAGTTGAACGCGCGCAACCTAAGGCGGTTGCGCGCATGTCAGTTGGACGAAGGGCAGCTGGCGTCAATTGTTGGGACGCGTGCAGCCGACCCCTCGGAGGGGTCCGAGAGTGGTGGCCCGAGGTGTCCTGTCCGCCATTCAGGCCAGGCCACACACTTTCCGTGCGGCGAGCAGGCTGTCAACTTCCAGCATTCCCTGACTCCTGCCATCTCTCAGTGCGCTCGAGTCAACCCCCGCTGAATTGTGGAAACCCACCAAGACTCATATCGACCATTCTCCATGAATTCTAACTTCAATTCGCCTGACTTCAACTCGTGCTACCCTGACCCAAGCAATAGCATATCCGCCTTCGTCCTGTCCACTTTCTTCAAACGCCATCAGTCGGTGCCCCATGTGCCCCATGGCAAAAGCGATCATTTGCTGCCTTGTGACGAAATCTATCAGTCGCCGTCTCGTCACAAAGACCGTCATTTCCCTGTAGAAATATTCTCTGAGATCTTTCTGTACACGGTCCAAGATGATCCGCACTCTCAAATGAATTTGATGCTTGTGTGCCAGTACTGGCGCGATATTATGCTTTCCACTCCGGGCATCCACTCTCAATTGAGGATCTACGGTTGGACAGAGAAGAAAGTTGTTGAGAGGTTTGGGAGGAGATGGCTTCTTGATGTGACGGTTGATATACAACATTTGGAGACTGATATGCATGGAGACATTGTACCAGGTGTTGGCCCTGTCGAATCTCATGCATGCATTATGACTGCAGCCGAGGCAGCATCCAGGTGGCGGTCGCTTGCACTTTTTTCGTTCCCACCTCCTGGAGAATACAAGGATTTGCAAGTTGTGCATCCTTTGCAGCATCTTGAGTCCTTCAAACTCGCCGCAAATTGCGAACTTGGCAATTTCTTGGCGCCACTTATCACTGCAATTACCACAACTGTTACCCCACGCTTTACTGTAATGGAGGTCTTTCACCCTGATACTGCACTCCACCTTGTGCAACCTGCTCACTTTCAAATCTTTACATCCCTCAGAACGCTCAGACTTATTTGTAGAAGGATGCAGAATACTGTCGATATCCTCCCATCCCTGAACAAGCTGGAGATCTTTGAGGCCCATCATCTTTCCCTCCCAATTTATTCACCAGGAGTTGATCTTCCCCTAACCCAGATCCTCCGTGTCTTGCATCTGAAGTCTGTTTCTGTTCAATGGATGGAAGGCCGGACCTTTCCTGCCCTCAAAGAATGTTCTATAATATTCCCGCATCACCCTGATGCTCTCCAATCTGTGTATATGCCATCCTGTTCGATTCTGAAATATCATTCGAATAACCTTCGCACCCTTGAACATTTTCACCATCCCCCACTGGCTCGGTTGGAGGTGAAATGTGGCCAATGGAGGACCTGGAGAGGGAATCTGCAGCTCGCCACTCTGCACTCCATTTTTGCTGCTCAGAGTCTGACTTGCCTGCATCTGGAAATCAAATGCAGTGAGCGGCTGTTGGCTTATATGCTGGGACTTGCCCCATCCTTGGAAGAGCTATGGATGGGACTTTCGAACCCCCATGCACCGAGCAGTGCGTTCTTCCTGGCATTTGCTGCTGGAGGGCGCAATACAAGTGTAGGGCCATCAAGCCGGGCCATTGCACCACTCTGTAGGCAACTGAGGAAGCTTCATCTGCACTACAAAAGATGGTCAAGAGACACAGAAAGAAATGGACTCATCCCGGCCTTTGGTGCTATTGTGGCATCACACCCGGCCAAGGAACAAGCCTTCTCATTTCGATTGAGCCTTGGTGAAGGGTCAGAATTGCAGGAATGGATCGTCCATGAACCAGTGGAGAGATTTGATATTGAATTGCCAGGAAACAGAGCCTTCATTGGGGTTTCAAGCCCACTTGGCATAGTTCCGTTATCCAGGGCTTCAGTGGCTGGTCGTCAACGACGTACAGGGTTAGAATATCCTCCACTCCCTAGCGAGTCGGAATATATTGTAACTAATGATTCTTTGGAGCTTCCCATTGATTATTTCTTTTCTTTCCATAGCCTCAAAGAAGTGAGGATGAGGAGATTAGCCCTGGTCATGTGGTCAAACACACAATCTTCGCCAGATGCACCCCTTTTCCATACACTCAAGGTTCTTGTTGTTTCCATCTCTCAACTGTCACCCTTGGCTAGTCAAACCTTCCACCAGCTTGAGAAATACCAGGAAACAGATGCTTCTGATGTGGACGAACCAAGACAGGACCAGTTGACAGAAATGCCTGTCTGCACTAGATTGGTTACGTCACTCTCCAGACTTGCTACTTTGAAACTTCCACAGGTCCGTGAATTGGAAGTAACTGTTCATGATGAGCAGGAAACCGATTACCTCTGGGAAAAGTACGTCGCAGTCAACACACAGCTATCAGGATTGAAGCTCCTGAGCTTATTAACAACTGGGGATGATAACTCACATTTCAATGATATCCCAAGGATCCTTGGATCATTACCAGCTCTGGAAACCTTGGTTCTCTACCACGGGAATCCAATTTTTCCAAATATCACCTTCTTTGAGGCGTTTATCCCAGTGAATGCACAGAGTACTTCTGAACCGATCTGGGAGGGCCAGATACCCGAAGTACTTTGCCCCAGGTTGGAGAGTCTGCAGATCGATTATTTTAGTCCCACTGACCAAGAGCTGATGCCAGTTCTCAAAAACATCGTCACTCTGCGTGCTATTCTTGGGTCTCCTTTGAAGAGTTTCACCTTCTATAATACGGATTGGGATTCCGACTCCCCCCAAAAGTGGGAGCTGATTGGGAGAGATGGGAATTTTATTATGGAAGAGGTTATTCCAGCTGAGAGCTTTAAACTTGACATTTGACCTGAGTAATTCTGGCCTAATCACTGCAATGATCATGTTTAGAACGATGTCAGAAGTATGTACATTGGAATGTTTTTACATGCTTATGCAAGTCTCTATTCCTAAGAGCGAAACTGTTTTAAATAATTAAGATGAATAATTCACCCACATGTTTTTATTCTAATTTCTCTGTGCCTGGCTCATGCGTGTGCAGCACCACTCTGCGGTACCCATCCTTTGGACACCGGTCTGCAAGAGGGAGGAGTGGACGACACATATACTGGGAAGGGAATGAATCTCATCCTCCATTTGCATCCTCCTAATGCTCGTGAGCTTACCCCGTGTCCGCTGGTCAGTCTGCAATGTGCGACGCGGTTTCGGCAAATTCTGGGAGGCAAAGTGGGACCATGGGAGATCAATCTTGTTGGTTCCCACGCATGCCATTGCCTGATTTTGTCATAGCGTTGACCTTTGTGTTTGGTGTCAAGTTCGGCTCGTCGGCCAGGACATTTTGTGAGATATGTTACGCCTTCAAAGGATGGAATGGACGCGATGTCACCAGAGCAGGCGGAATATCACAATATATATCCACACCATGGTGGAGTCAGAGTGGAACAAGCTAAGGCATTGCTGATTGTGGACAATGTGGATGTGTCTTCGCGATATGGCCGAAAATGACCGACGGGGTTTTGGCTGTGGTGCACGTGTGAGAAGATGTCAATGCCCCTAGCGGCCTCTTTACTCTCGTGGTAAGAGTAGAGCCGTCGATGCAGCCAGTGTCGATGCGGCATTACTACTTCTGCCCATGGGAAAAGTTAATTCTGCCCATGGTGAAGAACACTGGGTCTCGAACACACTGCAAGAGGCCACCGCCACTCTCGAGCCCGATCCATCCCCCGCGCTTGGCCTGATCCAGGCATCCCAGATGACTTCATTGGTCAGCGACAATTTGATGGGTGCATCTTCGAGTTTTTCGACGCCGCCTCAATAAAAAGTCCTCATGTGTCGAAGCAGACGAGACGCCACAGGCTCGCTTAATCTCCTCGATGACGACAGTCGAAAACCCAAGCGGAAGTCAAGGACGAGGGAGTGGATGCTGAGTGATGGTCATTGGTTTATCTGCGACCTCGACGGGCAAGCGATAACCAGCGGGACGACCGGAACGGCGGGAATGTTCGAACCGGCAGGTGGGCCGACATCATGAGTACGTTCAATATGTCGAAGGGTGTAACATGACAGAGGTGCGGTCCGATTTCAAAGGACACTCGCCGACCGTATATAATTAATTGTAATTTTCATCGCTAGATCAGATTGCCGACTCTGAAGCCGGTCTCGTGTTGCTACATTGCTCACAAATCACCTCTGACCCACCGTCTCTCAAAACCGGACGCACCCCGTCGCTAGTGCCGCGTCACTCCCCAGGAGAGGACCCTCACGGTCACGGCGGTCGTGCGTCGCTCGCTTACTATGCACTCATGGCAAGTCGCGTTGGGATGTTCCTTTCACTCCAGCGTCCTCGAAGCACTGCACGAGGCTCGCATATCCCTGCCTTCACTACACCACACGTAAAAGAAGGTCCCCCCGCCGTCAGACGAACCGCTGGTTTGCAGTGAGTGGATGGGTGCTCCGTACAACCCCCGCTTTCTGGTGAACACGACCCGCCGATTAGGTGTTCCTTACCAGAGGCTCGTTAACGAGTTGACAATCTCAATCACCCTTCGTGGGTTCTAGTTATTCATTCGTTGTTCTCGCGCATGAGTTATTCACCCATACCGACTCTAATCATTGCTCTCGAATCTCAGTATATTCTTCGTGTATATACGTCTTTTCTACCAGGCGCATGAAGCATGAAAGGCGCCGTCAGTGCCGTTCGCTGTAGTCGAGTCCCTCCGCTGCGGTGGATTCCGGCTAGCGGCCTCTTTACTCTGGTGGTAAGAGTGGAACCGTCGATGCAACCAGTGGGGAAGAAGTTGATTCTTGGGTCTCGAACGTTGCAATACCATTCTCGGTTCCGACGGTAACAAAGGACATCATTCTCAGAGCCTCTCCCCACTCGGCCTGAGCCAGGCATCCCGAATGAGTTCATTGGTCAGCGGTCAATTGATCGGCGTATTTCAACGCCGTCTCTTGTGCACCGGAGCAGACGAAACGGCGCAGGCTCGCCTAATCACCTCGATGATGACAGTCGAGAACTCGCAGAGGACGAGGACAAGGATGAGGGAGCGGATGCTGAGTGACGGTCATTGGTTCATGTGCGCCCTCGAGGTGCAAATGACGAACAGCTGGACGATGCGAACGGCGAGTGTGTGAACCGGTACATGGGTCGAAATCGTGAGTGCGTTCATTACGATGAAAGGATGCCAGCAACGAGATCGATTAGACCCTCACACGGCAGAGGCGCAGTCCGTTTCCGCCTTCGAAGGACGGGTTGTTCATTCTCGCCCGAAAGGTCAAGAGCAGCGTCTGCTCAGCATAGGCTCATGTCTTTCGTCTAGGACAGGGTTTCCTCCTTCGTTCAGTGATCCATTCTCGTTTACGTCGCTCTTTCTTATTTCACCTCCGCTTCCCCTACTTTCCGAGTCGAATGATCTGCTGACCATTTGTTTCTTGGCTCATAGGTCAGCCTATTTTAGACGTGCATTGCCGATCACGTTTACGACGATCGCGTGAAGTCGCACATTCCTCTCCAACGAATATCGCCAACGGCCCTCCCCTCGCCCGACCCATTGTCGCTCACCCGTCGACCCTTGCGTCGGTTTGTAGCCCGTAGTGATTTTGCGTCGAGAGGCACCTCACCCTAAGCCGCGAATATCCCTTTGTGGCGCGCAAAGAAGTCTCGCGACGAAGACGCGGCGGGTGCATGAAGAATGCTTCGCGTCCCGAGTCTGGTAGGTCATTATAAAGATTGTTCCTGTCGAAGCAGTCGTCTATCAAGATACCAAGCTCACCCACCCATTCTGTAGAACCCGCTCGATGGCCCACATCGCATCCCCTCACTCTCCTGACCATAATTTTCGTCGCTGGATCAGTTTTACCGACTCTAAAATCAGTCTCGTCTTGCTACTTTGCTCACAGATTACCTTCGATCCATCGTCTATCAAGACCGCACACGCTACACCAACTGAGAAGAGGACCCCGTCGTTAGTCCCGCGCCACTTCCCAGTACAGGACCCTCATGGTCACTGCCGTCGTTCGTCGCGCCTCATTTCATTCCATTTCGTTCGTCGCTCGCCCATTACGCCCTCATGGCAAGTCGCATTGGGTTGTACCTGCCCTCGAACTCACTCCAGCGTCCTCGAAGCACTGCACGAGGCTCGCATATCCTCACCTTCGCTACACAGCGCGTGAAGGAGTCTCTCAAGGACCTCTCCCCGAGGGGCGGAACCGCTGCCTGCAGTGAGTGCGCGAGTGCGTCGTACTACCCATTTGTGTGCACCGGCCAAGGTGGTGGTACAACCATTCGTTCCCGCTTCTGGTGAACACAAGTCGTCCGTCCAGCTCCCTCGATTGAGTGTCCCTCCATCAGTGATGTAGGGCGGCGAGTGAGTGGGTGATGGATGGTTTCATCACGAGATCAATACAGAGCCAATTAATCAACACAGTTATTGTTCTCGCTAAGAAGTATCTGGACGCTCACACCATCTAGAGTGGTCGGCGATGTACCCAAGCACTAAGATCCTCCGAGTCCTCTCAGCATTTGTGTTCTTGTCCTTGAACACCTTTATCTACATATCCTAAACACTCAGCTAACGCTGGTTCACTTCACCTCCGCCATCTCCTAAAAGACCCACCGCTCGACGGAGATTAGAGCACCCGATTCCCTTGTTGAGCTTGAAGGGGTCTAAAGAGCAGGACTAGAGAGCCCCTTGGCCTTCTGTATTTGCCTTTAGTGTAACCTGGATTATCTTCTCTAAACGAGGATGACCGTTTGGGGGCATGCAAAGTGCTCGAAGGACAAGTGAAAGAGATATCTTAGTTACCTCGATATGTGGATTGAAGTCGCTTAGACCAATGTACGATGAGGCGATGAGAGTTGAGATGTCACTGTTCGAAGGTTAGAGTTTATTCATCCGTTGTTTTCGCGCGTGAGTCCCGGCCAACCCTTACCTTCGACAGGGCTGTCCAATAATGTGGCTTGTTGGTACAGTCACGGCTATTAAGTTTCTCCAAGGGCTCGGGTGGCAAGGCCCAGGCTCAACTGCTCTTGACCTCCATCTCGCCCGACGAACGCGACTTACTTGTGGACTCGCTCCTATATTTTGCAGTCAACACGCGTAGAACGCCTTTGCAAGATGAATTCGCGTACAAGTGCGACGACTGGCTGTTCGCCTTGCTGCAGTTCGCGCCAGTATATCCACAAGTGCGGATAAGACGAAAAAAAAGACCAAATTTACCGCATGATGGCATCCATCTCGTCACGGACGTTCTCAGAGGGCGGTGGGGTCGGACGCCGTGAACTGTGCCTCCGAACTGGTGAGCAACAACACCAAGCTTACTATCGGAGGGGCGGCGTGCTGATCATTGATAATTTTGCTGATAGCCCGAGGGCGGCAGCTATCATCTGCTTCGCATCCGTTACCACTCTGCAAGATCGACCGCCCGCTTCGATGAGCATTCACTACCACTCTACAAGGTCACACGCCCGCCTCGACGAGCATTCGCAACTTGGTGTCCTCTGTCTTTCGTACGGCGCTGTCAGCACTCTGTCTCTTGCACCCATTGCAATACCCTGTTCACGATCCCCGCGATTGTCATTCCTCTCTCCCACAACACCATGTTCGTCTCTCGAGCGTCGAAAAGCACCTGCTCTCGGACTCGTCTCACCGTCCTCTCGAATCTCAGCACAGGCTCTGCGTATATACACCTTTGCCACCTGGTGCATAATAGAAGTCGTAATTATCGTTCGCTGTAGACAACACCCCTGCACTGCAGCCGGTTGCGCGAGAGAAATCGTGATACCACCCCATTCGTCCTCAGCTGTGGCGAAGGTCAGGATATCATCGTGGTCACCGCCAACCTCCGTGGAGTCCCACCAGAGTGATACCATTGGACGCAGAAGAGACGGGCAAGGGAGCGATGCGTCGTCTTATCACGCACTCCATGCGCTTGCTAAAAGATCACACGAGTACCATTTTTCAGTGTAGAGTACCTGGACCTCGAGCAATCGACAAATAACTCAAGCTCCGCATCCACGAAATCCTCTAGGCGCTCGCACGCTTACCCTCGTACGCCTCTCTTTACATTACTTGGAATCCCCCGCTTACTCTCCCGCTTACTGCACCTGCACACCCGCGCGGTACTCTACCCACGTCCGGAATCGACCAGCCCCTCAGTGGCAGCCATGACCTCTGGGTCAATTGGAACCTCTTCTATTAACACCAGCCCTGTTAGGGAGCATTCAGGAAAGAGGACGAGTGACCTTGCTGTTGTCCCAGAGTTCTATGGTGTAAAATCTCTGAAACAACAGGACGCAAAGAGGCTCCTTTGGACTGGACAGCCAGAAATACAACTTTTGAATAATCAATGTATGGATTGTAGCTAGTTCGACTACTACGCCTCTCGGCGTTTGAGCCCTACATGGGACGAAGTCGTTATTTCGTAAGTACAGAGGATGCGTGAGCCACTGATTCGTCCCTACCTAATCCTATCGATCGTAAATCCATTTCAACTGGTGGGGCCCCACGCTTCCATACCAGCCACGTGCCCGCTTCGCGAACAAGGGCAGCCCGGGAGTCGGGCTAAGGGAGAATGGAGATCTGATTCGCCCCACCAAAGCTTCTCGAGGGGGCACATAATTTATCCCGTCCAGTCTGCGCTTATGGGGAGCCCGGCCTGAAGAGGCTGTCCTGTCTTCAAGGCCGCACGCTTTTCGGTGCGGCGAGCGGATTAGCATTCTCTGACCCCCGCCATCTCTCAGTAGCACTCGAATCAGTCCCCATTAAACCACGGAAACCTCCCAGACCCATTTCCATTATTCGCCATGTATTCTGACGACGATTGGGCTGTCCTCCGTTCGCTTGACTTTGATCGGTCTAGGACACTCTCCCTCTTCCACAAGCTGCCCTGTCACAAAATCTATCAGTTGTCCTGTGACAAAGCCCACCTTGTCCCAGTAGAAATATTCTCTGAGATCTTTCTGTACACGGTCCAAGACGATCCGCACTTTCAAACAAATTTGATGCTTGTGTGCCGGTACTGGCACGATATTATGCTTTCAACTCCGGGCATCCACTCTCAATTGAAGATCTACAGCTGGACAGAGAAGAAAGATTTCGAGAAGTTTGGGAGGAGATGGCTCCTTGATGTGATTGTTGATATAGAACGTTTGAACTCTTATGGCGAATCGTATTTCAAACCTGCCCAATTTCATGCATGCTTTATGGTTGCAGCCGAGGCAGCATCCAGATGGCGCAAGCTTGCGCTTCTTTCATTTCCACCTCCTGGAGAATACAAGGATTTGCAAATTCTGCATCCTTTGCAGCATCTTGAGTCCTTCCGGCTCGTCGCAAGTTGCGACCTTGGCAACTTCCTGGAGCCACTTCTCACCGCAATCACCGCAACTGTCACCTCACGCTTTACTGTAATGGAGGTATTTCACCCTGATGCTGCGATCTACCTTGTGCAACCTGCTCACTTCCAATTTCTCTCATCCTTGACCACCCTCAGACTTATTTGTGGCAGGATGCAGAATCCCGTTGATATCCTCCCACCCCTTCACAAGCTAATGATCTTTGAGGCCCATCATCTCTCTCTCCCGACTTATTCACCAGGAGCTGATCTTCCCCTAACCCAGATCCTCCGTGTCTTGCATTTGAAGTCTGTTTCCGTCCAATGGATGGCAGGCCGGATCTTCCCTGCACTCGAAGAATGCTCTATCATATTCCCACACCATGCTGATACTATCCGATCTGTGTATATGCCCTCATGTTCAATTCTGAAATATCATTCCAATAACCTTCGCACCCTTGAGCATTTTCGTCACCCCCCGCTGGCAAGATTGGAGGTAAAATGTGGCCAATGGAGACCGTGGAGAGGGAATCTCCAGCTCGCCGCTTTGCATCCCATTTTTGCTGCTCAGAGTCTGACCTGCTTGCATCTAGAAATCAAATGCAGTGGGCGGCTGTTGGCTTATATGTTGGGACTCACCCCATCCCTGGAAGAGCTATGGATGGGACTTTCGAGTCCCCATGCACTGAGCAGCACTTTCTTCCTGGCATTTGCTGCTGGAGGGCGCAACGCAAGTGCAGTGCCACCAAGCCAGACCATTGCACCACTCTGTAGACGACTGAGGAAGCTCCATCTGCACTACAAAAGGTGGTCGAGACCTGCAGAAAGAAATGGACTCATCCCGGCCTTTGGTGCTATTGTGGCATCTCAGGACCAAAATTTCTCATTTCGGTTGAGCTTTGAGTCAGAATTACGGGAATGGATCATCCATCAACCAGTAGAGAGATTTGATTTTAAATTAAAAAGAGACAGAACGTTCATTGGGGTTTCAAGCCCACACGGCATAGTTCCTTTATCAAGAGCTCCATTGTATAGTGATAGTGATCTTACAGGGCTAGAATACCCTCCACTGCCTAGGGAGTCGGAGTATATTGCAACTCATGAATATTTAGAACTTCCCCTTGGTTATTTCTTTTCTTTCCATAGCCTCAAAGAAGTGAGGATGGACTCATTATTTTTGGACATGAGGTCAAACACACAATCCTCACCAGATGCGCCCCTTTTCCATACGCTCAAGGTTCTTACTGTTTGCGCCTCACAACGGTCACCCTTGGCTATTCAAACCTTCCATAAGCTTGAGAGATACCAGGAAGAAGATGCTCATGGTGTGGACGAACCAAGCCAAGACAGGTTGACAGAAATGCCTCTCTGCACTAGATTGGTTACGTCGCTCTCCAGACTTGCTACTTTGAAACTTCCACAGGTCCGTGAGTTGGAAGTAATTGTTGGTGAAGGGGAACCTGATTACCTCTGGGAAAAGCACATCGCAGTCAATGCAAAGTTATCAGGATTGAAGCTCCTGAGTTTATCCACTACTGAGTATGGAGGCTCGTCTTTCATTGATGTAACAAAAATCCTTGAATCATTACCAGCTCTGGAAACCCTGGTTCTCAATAGCGTGCATCTAGTTGATCCATATATCACCTTCTTTGAGGCGTTTATCCCAATGAACGCACAAGGTATTTCTGAACTTATTTGGGAGGGTCGGATACCCAAGGTACTTTGCCCCAGGTTGGGGAGTTTGCAGATCGAAGGTATTAGGATATCCGACCAACCCAAGCTGATGCCCGTTCTTGAAGACATCGTCACTCTGCGTGCTATTATTGGGTCTCCTTTAAAGAGTTTCACCTTTTATCATTGGAATTCATATCCCAAAGAAAAGTGGGAGCTGATTGGGAGGGATGGGAGTTTTATTATGGAAGTGGTTGAGCCAGCTCTGGGATTTCGACTTGATATTTGACCTGAATGGTCCTGTCCTAATCACTGATATCATCATACACATGTTGATGTTAGAAGTCTGTACATAGGGATGATTTTTCACGCCACTGCATGTCTCTATTCCTAATAAGGTCTTAGATATGCTCTCTCACGAGTGTATAGTGGTCGCCAAGGTAATCGCCGGATGTGGATCAGGAGTGGTCGGGTCTAACAAGCATGTAATAAATAAACTAGTAGCGAAGACATACAGCAGTAAACTAAATGAGAAAACACAAATCCCGACAGAATGAAACTGATTCAAAAAATTAATACTGATAACTCACCCACCCTTGTGATTCTAATTTATTTGCGCCTAGCTCGTGTGCGTGCAGCATCGCTCTTACAGCACCCAGTTCTTGGGCTCGCTCGGATCTGCAAGCAGAAGGAGTGGGCGGAGCATACCGCCACTCTCGATCGAGCCCGATCCATTCCCCACGCTTGGCCTGACCCAGGCATCCCGAATGACCTCATTGGTCAGCGGCAATTTGATGAGGGCATCTTCGAATTTTTAGACGCCGTCCCAAGAAAGTCTTCGTGCGTCGAGAAGCCGACGAGACGCCACAGGTTCGCTAATCTCCTCAATGACGACGATCGAAAACCCAAGCAGAGGTCAAGGACGACGGAGCAGGCCCTGGGTGATAGTCATGAGTTTATGTGCGACCTCGAAGAGCAAGCGTAACCAGCGGGACAACGCGAACGGCGGGTGTGCGAACTGGCAGGTGGGCCGACATCGTGAGTGTGCTCAATATGTCGAAGAATGTCACATGACAGATGTGCAGTCCGATTTCAAAGGACACTCGCCGACCGATTGTAATCTTCATCGCTAGATCAGTTTACCTACTGTAAAGTCGGTCACGTGTTGCCACATTGCCCCCAAATCACCCTCGACCCACTGTCTCTTAGAACCAGACCCACCCCCGTCGTTAGTACCGCATCACTCCCCAGTAGAGGACCCTCACAGTCACGGCTGTTGTACGTCGCTCGTCTATTATGCACTCATGGCAAGTCGCGTTGGGATGTTCCTGCCTTCGTATTCACTCTGGCGTCCTCGAAGCACTGCATGAGGCTCGCATATCCTCGCCTTCACTACACCACACGTAAAAGAAGGTCCCCCCGCCATCAGACGAACCACTGGTTTGCAGTGAATGGATGGGTGCTTCGTACAACCCCCGCTTTCTGGTGAACACGACATCTCCCATTATCACCGCCGATTGGGTGTTCCTTACAAGAGGCTCGTCAACGAGTTGACAATCTCAATCACCCTTCGTGGGTTCTAGTTATTCATCCGTTGTTCTCGTCCACTAACAGGACTCTTTCTTTTTTATAAATACGGTATGTATTATGTCTATCTTACATAAAATTGGGAGCTCCCCTTGCCTCCACCAAAAAATTCTAGAAAATAATCAGCAGACACTAGTTGACGGCAGACACCCGGTGGCTGATAGTAGCGAGGAATTCCGAGAGAGGTGTGCATGCGACGCCCAGGGGATCGCGAGGATGTAGAGCTTGGGTTCCTTGCCAATTCCTCGAGGTCCAGGCAGTCCGCACAGGGAAATGATACTGGTATGAGCGCATATCGAGTCCGTGATGAGACGACAAACGGCGATTACGTCCATCTTTGCTGCGCTCAGTTGGTAGGACTCCGCGGAGGTCGGCGGTGATTGATGTTTATGCTAGCTGAACGACCACAGGCAGTGCAGGAAGGCCTGTACCGAGCTGGCTGATGTTCAGACCACTCTGGAACTCATTCACCCGTTGTTCCAACGCTTTGAGTTGTTCACCCATCGCGACTCAATCCTTACCTTCAACAGAGCGGGCACAACCATTACGTCAGATGGGCATTGTTCCTGAGACACAGGCTCATCTCAGAGCCTACATGATACAATGTACTCGTATTTCATACACAGTCATTTGGCATATCGCCTGGAGTTATTTGGTCATGCTTAGGTCAACTTGTTTGGACAATCCTTTTAACTTGCACACTCCTTAGTTTCAGCCATCTCTCACTATGTACAGGGATTCGATCGTACTCGGAGGATTTAAGTGTTAAGTGACCTAGAAGGTTCGGATACCTTAAACTACGGTGAAAACTGGACGAAGACATTGAAACCGGAAAGTTTTCTGCATCGCTTTTGACCTCCATCTCGCCCGAGGAACGCAACTTAGGGTGGGTGAGTAATTAGCATTGATCTTTTAAACCAGTTTCATTCTTACAAATAGAGACTTGCATAGTCATGAAAAATTATCCCTATGTACATACATACTTCTGACAATGTTGTAAGCATGATGATATCAGTGGGTAGGACAGAACCATTCAATTCAAATGTCAAGTTGAAATCCCAAAGCCGGAGCAACCACTTCCATAACAAAACTCCCATCCCTTCCAATCACCTCACACTTTTCCTTGGAGTGGCGATAAAAGGTAAAGCTCTTCAAAGGAGACCCAATATTAGCACGCAGAGTGACAATGTCCTTGAGAACGAGCATCAGTAGTTCTGGTTGCCCAATGAGCCACATATGCCCAATCTGCAAACTCTCCAACCTAGGGCAAATTACTCCGGGTATCTGACTCTCCCAACTTGACTGATTCAGTCTGGAGGTCCACGGTTCATCACCTGGAACAAATGCCTTAAAGAAGTCGACATACGGGCCAACTAGATATTGGAAATCAAGAGCCAGAGTTTCCAGATTAGGTAACAATCTAAGGGTCTTGATGACTTCAATTATAGGCAAGGAAACACGACCGCTATTACCGCATAAATGCAGGAGCCTCAATCCTGACAGATTTGTGTTGGCCGCAATGTAATTTTCCCAGATAAGATTGAAATTTTTGTGATCAATGATTACACCCAACTCACAGATCTGTGGAAGCTTCAAAGTAGCAAGTCTGGAGAGTGGCGCAACCAATCTAGTGCAAACAGGCATTTCTGTCAATGGGTTCTGTCCTGGACGATTGTCGCGACAATCACTATATTCTTCCTTGTATCTCTCGAGCTTGTGGAAAGTTTTTCCAGCCAAGAATGCCGATGGAACGTCGTATATAGCAAGGACCTTGAGCGTATGGAAAAGGGGCGCATCTGGTGAAGATTGTGGGTTGGGCCCAATTTTTAGAGATGACATGCCCATCCTCACTTCTTTAAGGCCATGGAAAGAAAAGAAATAATCACTTGGAAACCCCAAATTTTCACGGGTTGTAATGTATTCCGACTCCCTAGGAAGTGGAGGGTATTCTGATATTGCAGGGAAACCACCACCTGAGGCTCTTGATAAACAAACTATGCCATGTGGACTTGAAACCCCAATGAAGGTTCGGTCAATCCTCAATTCAACATCAAATCTCTCCACTGGTTCATGGACGATCCATTCCTGCAATTCTGACCCTTCAAAAAAGCTCAATCGAAATGAGAAAATTTGTTCCTTGGACGGGTGTGACGCCACAATAGCACCAAAGGCCAAGATGAGTGCATTTCTCTCCGCCCCTCTCGACCATCTTTTGTAGTGCAGATGAAGCTTCCTCAATTGCCTACAGAGCGATGTAATGGTCCGGCTTGATAGCCCTGCAGTTCTATTGCGCTCTCCAGCAGCAAATGCCAGGAAGAAAGCGCCGCTGAGTGCATAGGGGCTCGAAAGTCGCATCCAAAGATCTTCTAGAGCTGGGACAAGTCGCAGCATATAGATCAATAACCGCTCACTGCATTTGATTTCCAGCCGCAGACGGGTCAACCTCTGGGCAGCAAAAATTGGATGGACAACGGCAAGCTGCAAATTCCCTCTCCATTTCCTCCATTGGCCACATTTTATCTCCAACTCGTCTAGGCGAGGGCAATGAAAACGCTCAAGGGCATCAAGGTTATTAGAATCATATTTCAGAATCGAACATGAGGGAATATCCACAGACTGGAAAATATCAGCATACTGTGGGAATATGATAGAGCATTCTTCGAGGGCAGGAAAGATCTGGCCTGCCATCCATTGGATAGAAACACACTTCAAATGCAAGTTGCGGAGGGTCTGGGTCAGAGGAAGGTCAACGGTTGGCAGATGAATTGGGAGGGAGAGATGATGAGCCTCCAGGATCTCCAGCTTGTGAAGAGATGGGAGGATATCAACAGGATTCTGCATCCTCCTACAAGTAAGTCTGAGGGTTGTGAGGGATGAGAATGCTCGGAAGTGACCAGGTTGCACAATGTAGAGTGCAGCATCAGGGTTCAATACCTCCATTACAGTAAAGCTCGGGGTGACAGTTGTGATAATTGTGGTGAGAAGTGGCTCCAGGAAGTTGTCATGGTCGCAAGTCGCTGCGAGTTTGAAGGACTCAAGGTGCTGCAAAGGATGCATAATTTGCAAATCCTTGTATTTTTCAGGGGGTGGAAATGAAACGAGTACAAGCGAGCGCCATCTAGATGCCGCCTCGCTTGCAGCCATAAAGCATGCATGAAATTCCACAGGATTAAAATCCCGTTCACCGACAGTCATATCAACTGTCACATCAAGGAGCCACCTCCTCCCAAACCTCTCGATGTCTTTCTTCTTCGTCCAACTAGTGATCCTCAATTGAGAGTGGATGCCCGGAGTGGAAAGCATAATATCGCGCCAGTGTCGGCACACAAGCATCAAATTCGTTTGAGAGTGCGGAACGTCTTGGACAGTATACAGAAAGATCTCGGAGAATATTTCTACAGGGATAAGATGGGATTTGTCACAGGACGACAGATGGATTTTGTCACAGGGCAGCTTGTGGAAGTGGGAGGGTGCCCTTTCGATTTCATGCAAATCGGAGCCAGACAAATCGGAGTCAGACTTAGAATCCATGGGGAATGATGGATATGGGTCTGGGTAGGTTTCCGTGATTTAATGGGTATCGATTCAAGCGCACTGAAGCGCACTGGGAGAGAGCAGGGGTCAGAGAATGCTAATCCGCTCACCGCACGGAGAGCGCGTGGCCTGGAACACACAGCCTTTTCAGGCCGGACTCCCCGTAAACGCAGACTGGACGGAACAAATGATGTCCCCCCTCGAGAAGCTTTGGTGGGGCGAATCAGTTCTCGATTCTCCCTTGGCCCGACTCGCGTGCCCCTGTTCGCGAAGCGGGCACGTGGCTGGTATGGAACCGTGGGGCTCCACCAGTTGAAATGGATTTACGATCGATGGGATTAGGTAGGGACGAATGAGTGGCTCACGCATCCTCTGTACGTACGAAATAACGACTTCGTCCCATGTAGGGCCCAAACGCCGAGAGGCGTAGTAGTCAGACTAGCTACAATCCATACATTGACTATTCAAGATGCATTTCTGACTATCCAGTCGAAAGGAAGCCCTTTGCGTCCCGTCGTTTCAGAGATTTTACACCATAGAACTTTAGGACAACAGTAAGGTCACTCGTCCTCTTTTCTGAATGCTCCCCGACTGGGCTGGTGTTAATAGAAGAGGTTCCAATTGACCCAAAAGTCATCGCTGCGATTGATGGGCTGGTCTATTGTACGTGGGTAGAGTACCGCGCGGGTGTGCAGGTGCAGTAAGCGATAGAGTAGCCGAGGGATTCCAAGTAATGTAAAGAGAAACGTGCGAGCGTAAGCGTGCGAGCGCCTGAGGATGCGGAGCTTGAGTTATTTGTCGATTGCTCGAGGTCCAGGTACTCTACACTGAAAAATAGCACTCGTATGATCCATTAGCAAGCGTATTGAGTACGTGATGAGACGACGCATCGCGCCCTCGCCCGTCTCTTCTGTGTCCAGTAGTATCACTCTGGTGGGACTCCACGGAGGTCGGCGGTGACCACGATGATATCCTGACGTTCGGCACAGCTGAGGACGAATGGGGGTGTATCACACTCTCTCTCGCGGAACGACAGTCGGCTGCAGTGCAGGGTGTTGTCCATAGCGAACGATACTGACGACTTCTTTCATGCACCAGGTGGCAAAAGCGTGTATACGCAGAGCCTGTGCTGAGATTCGAGAGGACGGTGAGACGAGTGCGAGAGCAGGTGCTTTTCGACGCTCGAGGGACGAAGGTGAAATTATGGATGAGCGGAATGACAATCGCGGGGGTTGTGAACAGGGTATTGCAATGGGTGCAAGAGTCACAGTGCTGACAGCGCCGTACGAAAGACAGAGGACACGAAGTTGCGAATGCTCGTCGAAGCGGGCGTGCGATCTTGCAGAGTCGTAGCGGACGCAAAGCAGATGATAGCAGCTGGCCTCGAGCTGTGAGCAAATTTACCAACGATCAGCAGGCCGCCCGTCGGATAGCAAGCCTGGCGCAGTTGCTCACCAGTTCGGAAGCCCAGTTCACGGCGTTGGACCCCACCACCCTTTGAGAATGTCCGTGACGAGATTAATACTACCATGTGGTGGATTTTGGGGGTTTGTTTCGCCTTATCCGCCTTTGTGGATGTACCGGCGCGAGCTGCATGCAGCAAGGCGAACAGCCAGTCGTCGCACTTGTACACAAATGCATCTTGCAAAGGCGTTCTCACGCGTGTTTACTGAATAATATGGGAGCGAGTCGACCAGTGAATTGCGTTCGTCAGGCGAGATGGAGGTCGAGGCTTTTCCCGCGTCCGAGTGTCTTCGTCCATGGACTTTGAGGTGAGCCTGGGTCTCAGGAAAGATGCCACCTGAATGATAGTACGACCCCGTGATCCAACGTGGCATTATTGGACAGCCAACGGTTGACTAAACTCTAACCTTCGGAGAGTGCTTGAGATTTAGCCAACATATCTCGACTCTCATCTTGGCCGATCTCACCACCCCATCGAATATTAGTCTAAGACATATAGCGAGGCAACAAAAATATATCTTTGACTGATAGTTGAGTACTTAGCGTCCAACCTCTCATTTCCTGCCCGAACAAAATAACCCGGGTCACACCATGAAACGCTGGTCCTGCCCTCTATATTTTCCTCAATAGTTCCAACGGCTACAGGATAAGTTCCAGGATCCCGTCGAGCGTTGAGCATCGGTATTTAAGTATCCCCGCGAGGGTGAATCGCCCGTGAGGACCGTGGCACGTGAAATCACAAGATATGGAATCGCAGATCGAACGGAAGATTCTGGAAGACACCCGTTCGGCAGCGAAATACAACCATATTTCCAACAGTGAACGAGGGTTCAGGACTGAGCGGCGGGAAGTGGGTGCTTCTGACTGCTCTAACGATGCGGGCGTTCAGATACCTCTTAGAGAGTACTTGGTTCATTAGAGATATGTTGAGTTCGTAATGGAAGCGACCCCACACACCCAACTCTGCTGCAATCCAGTAGCGTACGTACGAGTTTCACTCTACCGGGGGTAGTGCAAATCAAGCCCCCGTGCACTTGCGAGCAGCTGTTCGTCTACTGCCCTAAGGCTCGAATATCCCTATGTGGCACGCAACCGGGCCGTCATTATAAAGATCGTTTCTGCTGTAACCAGTCTCCTGTCAAGATACTAAATCTCGCCCACTCAGTCTCTAGAACCGATTCGATGATCCATACCGCCTCCCCTCATTCCGCGAACCCAATTTTTGGTGCTAGATTCTTTGGCGCCAGATCGTCGCCGAGTTCGGCCTGGTGCTGATACATCGCACACAACTCGCCTTCAATCTATGGTCTCTCAAGCTCGCCAACCCTACTTCAATTGAGAAAGGTCCCCGCTCTTAAATTAGTCCTCTCCATTAAATCTTGGTCCCTATCACAGGACCTCATTACTCTGCCAATCACGGCCTGTCATTTGTCGAACACGCATCTCCTTCGTCGCTCGTCCGTTATCCACTATGGCAAGTCGCGCTGGGATGTACCCTCTCTCGCACTTATCCCAGCACTCTCGAAGCTCTGCACGAGGTACGCGTGTATTAACCTTCTCCATACGGGCGTGCCTCTTGACGCAATGTCGCCCCGGGCCATAGACTGACGCGTGGGTCGACAGATGAGACGTGGGATTACGGGACTGCGGTCGGGCGACGGAAGGCCCGTTGGCGATATCTCCTCCCCATAGGTGTGGTAGTCGACATCCTATAGAGAAAGGCCGTCGCCCATCACGTAAAAGTAATACTGCCACTGCTCTAGCACCAGCTGTGCTGACGGCTCCACTCTCACTACTGAATTGAAAAGGCCGCTAGGAACATTAACAGCATCTCAATTGGCGAGAATCTCCACACAGGAGTATTACAGGGAATACTCCATCGATTACTTTTTACCCATATTCCGAAGACACGTCCACATTGCCTACAATCGGCAATGTCCTCGCCCACCAGCCGACCTTGTTACCAAGCACAGAGGTCAACGCTTGACCAAATCGGGCAATGGTATGCGTGGGAGCTGACGAGGTCGATCTCCCATGATTCCACCGCCCCTTCACGGAATTTGCGGGAACCGTGTGACATGCATACTAGACCTCAGTGCACACAGATCGGCGGACAGGGGGTAAACTCATCAGCATCAGGGGATGATAATGGCTCACTGTTAAAGAACGGTGCTCCACCAAAGTGTGGACACACACGCATTGCCGGTCAGAGCATCGCCGGACGCGCACCCGGGTGGTCAGGTCCAAGTCGCGTGGATAACAAAAAGCTAGCCACAGATACAAGAGGCTAACTACCATGGACATTACAACAGAATACATGGAGCTATTCAAATTCCGACGCTCGTGGGCGTCATTCCCTTCTGAAGACGATCCGCCCGCTCCGATCCTCTTTGCAGACCTTTTGCAACGGCCTGTAGGTAAGAAAACTCCAGGCACGTAAGTATGGAATGCATCATCGAATGAACACGAATAGGCTTACCCGCAGCGTCCGCTTCCAACGAAATCGCTGAGCAGTTCAATATCGCAAGTGCGAAGATAATCAGAAGAGTTCATGGGGTCCATGCGCATGAACTGACCTCTGTAGGTCGGATGCCCTATGGCCTTGCGATGGCTGTTGCTATGGTGCTGCACTGATGAAAGGACTTGTGGTGATTGTGTGGTGAATTTCACCAATGCAAAACACCACAGGTTTCACCACAAGTCATGGTGTTTTCTACCAATATATGACTTGTGGTGGTTTTGTCCGATTTGTGGTGTTTTCTAATATAAAGTCATACCGATTTGTGGTGTTTCCCAATAAGAGATTTGTCCGACTTGTGGTGTTTTCTTGGACCTAGATTTGTGGTGAATTTCAACTTGTAGTGATATTTATAGTGATATTTATAGTGAATTCTATGATACAGATCACTAAAAATATAAGAAAACGAGACAAGAGGGGTTGGAGAGGGAAACGAATGGCCTTGGGTGCCTTGGATGCCATGCTCAGTCCTTTCCTTGTGTACATAATGCGTGGGGGGTATCGATTGGTGTATCTAGTATAGTGCAGAGGTTGACTGATTGCCATGGGTGTTCGAGTGGGTCCCAAAGTGGTGGGTCTCGTATGTGGTAGGGAGTATTTTGTGCCAATAGAATGGATAGCCCAGTTCACAATACCGCAAAGTGTGACTATATATGGACTGAAAGTGCGATGGGGGCCGTCCTTGCGCTTAGGGGGGCATCAGCAATTGACGAAGAGCGGCAGAGTGTGAACATAGGGAACAGTACGCACCGTCAAAAGGGTCAGAGTGAAGACAATGGGAAACAACCTTATGATGAACAGAGAGGACGGATACCTAAAAGAGAGTGGGAGAAGGCACTTACGAGGAATAGTGTAGTACATTTCCATGATGACTTCCCGCTGCTCAGTTGGTTGGGTTCACGAAGACAGTGCCCATCTATGTTGATGACTATGGCTACCTCCTGCTTCTGAGTAGTAAGCACTTTGATTCTCTGAACCGTGGTACACACGTGGCCACATCCATGACAGGGCAGAAGGTCAAGAGCGACCCACATAGACGAAGGTCCTAGTGCAAGAATGTGTATATGAATGAATCAGTCAGTGCAAAGTACCTACCTTTGTGCTTGTGCTAGGTAAACTCTCATATCGACTCCCATGGATCAAGGCCCTGGCTTTTGTGACAAGTCAACATCACCTTTGTGGACAACTCATTCTGTTCAGGGCACCATGTGCAAAGTGATGAACATAGCATTGGACAGCCCGTGTCATCGTTGATAATAACATTGGTTGTGGATGAAGACAGAGGGGTGGTGTAGCCGTGGTCCTATCAATCTGGTTAGGGATGTTTGTGTGGTGATGCCCGCATCAGTGGCTGACACGATTGCTCACTCACACTCATACTGTGCATATGTGTCCTACATTGGGTGGAGGAGCAGCCTTCTTGATCTGCACTGGAGGTAGATTGCAGACAATTTGATCTGCAGAGTATGTTTCTGCTCCTGTGACCTTGTTGCTGATGTCCATCAGTGAGATTATTGACGTGTACAAGTGAAGCGGAGTTGAAGACTCACTGTCAGCACTGCTGTGGCCGCTCCCTGAGTTGGAACCATCAGGAGAAGTTGCCCTCTCCATGGGGCTTCTGCTTGGCAGCTCAGGGAGACAGAGCGCATCATGACACCTGTTGCACCTATTTCAATGCACAGAACATGTTAGCCAGCCCCGGAAACTGCCCCCTGGCTGGCAGTCCCAATTGGGGTCACGCATCCTGGCAGTAGGAAAACAGTACCACACTTACAAATATAGGAGATAGATATGTGGAGAGTAAGGATTCGGGGAAACTTGAAAGGAGAGTGTCTGTCGGTGGACAGTTCAAGGTTGGCTGGTTCCAAGTTGTGACTTGTGGTGATTCGAACTTGGAGAAAAATTTTGGTTTGCATTTTCTTGGTCTGACAACATTCCTCAATTCCTTGTAAAAACACTCTAGATACAATGTACACATGCTATCGAACATGTTTTTGATGTTCTCATAGTGCCCCCCGACCTTTGACCCAACTTCGAACAAATCACCACAAATACTTGTGGTGATTTGGACTTGTGGTGAAATCAGCACACAAATCACCACAAGTATTTGTGGTGATTTAGACTTCTGGCGAAAAACACCACAAAAAACACCACAGCAGGTGAGAAACACCACATACCCTTTTATCAGTGGCTGCTGTGCGAAACCAGGGCCAACAATCCCGAGTGCAAGAACTGGGTGCCGCAGGAGTGATGCTGTACGCATATGAGCAACGGGTGCAGAGAACTTAGAATTGAAATGAGTGGGTGAGGTATTTGTATAATTATCTACGCCAGGTATAAATTTTGCATACTTGTAGCCTTGTTGCACTCAGTAGATTACCCGAATTCTATCGAATCCCTTTATATAAGAGGGAGACAGAGTGTATAAATAATGAATTATGCTGAGATAGTGGATGAGGGGCTTAAGTATGATGATGCCCAAACACTAGCTATCCGAGATGGGCTAAATACGAAAGTGCGGGTAAACCAAATACCTTACACCAGGTTTGAATTGAGATCTGCATGGGCAAGGAAAATTATCTCCATGTACATAGACTTGACACCACCTAAAGCATGACTATTGCAGGAAATTGGCCAGAATCACTCAGGTCAAATGACAAGTTGAAACCTCAGAGCTGGGACAACCTCTTTCATAATAACACTCCCATCCCTCCCAATCAGCTCCCATTTTTTGGGCGAGGGCCAGGTAACAAAAAAGAAAGTGAAGCTCTTCAAAGGAGACCCAATATCAGCACGCAGAGTGACAATGTCTTTGAGAACAGGCATCAGCTCCGGTAGCTCAGCGAGCTGTGGACATATAATCTGTAAACTCTCCAACCTGGGGCAAAGTACTTCGGATATCTGACTCTCCCGAGTTGACTGATTCAGTCCAGGGGTCCTTGGTACGTCACTTGGAACAAATGCCTCAAAGAAGTTGACATACGGGCCAACCAGTAATTCGATATCAAGAACCAGGGTTTCCAGAGTAGGTAACAACCCAAGGGTCTTGATGATTTCAATGATAGGCAATCGAGGATGATTAGTAGTACTGCACAAATGCAGGAGCCTCAATCCTGACAGATTTGCGTTGGTTGCAATATGATTTTCCCAGATGTGATTGAAATTTTTGTGATCAATGAATACACCCAATTCACAGATCTGCGGAAGCTTCAAAGTAGCAAGTCTGGAGAGTGGCACAACTAATCTAGTGCAAACAGGCATATCTGTCAACAGGTCCTGTCCCGGATCGTACCTCCCATCATTCCATTCTTCCTTGTACCTCTCGAGCTTGTGGAAAGTTTTACCAGCCAAGATGTCCGAATCAGCGCAATATAGAGCAAGGACTTTGAGCGTATGGAAAAGGGGTGCATTGGAAGATTGTGTGTTTGGCCTGTTTATCAAACATGACGCGTCCATCCTCACTTCTTTGAGGCTATGGAAAGAAAAGAAATAATCAATGGGAAACATCAAATTTTCATCAGTTGCAATATATTCCAACTCCCTAGGAAGTGGAGGGTATTCTAACTCTGTAAAGGGAGCGCGAGTACCACCGTCATCATCCAATGAAGTTCTTGATAAAGGAGTTATGCCATGTGGGCTTGGGACCCCAATGAAAGTTCGGTCACTTTCCCATACATCATCAAATTCCTCTACAGGTTCATGGACCGACCATTCTGGCCCTTCACCACAGCTCAACCAAATTGATAAATCTCGTTCCTTTGGTGCATAAGATGCCATAATAGTACCCAAGGCCGGGATGAGTGTATTTCTTTCTGCGCCTCTCGACCACCTTTTGTAGTGCAGGCGAAGCTCCTCTAGTTGTCCACAGAGTGGTGCAATAGTCTGGCTTGATGGTCCCGCACTTTCATTGCGCCCTCCAGTAGCAAAGGCTAAGAAGAAGGCACTGCTTAGTGCATGGGGGCTCGAAAGAACCAACCATAGCACTTCCAGAACTGGGGTAAACCCCAGCATATAAGCCAATAGTCGCTCACTACATTTGATTTCGAGGTGCAGGTAGGTCAGACTTTGAGCAGCAAAAATGGGATGTAGAGTGGCGAGCTGCAGATTCCCCCTCCAGGTCCTCCATTGTCCACATTTTACCTCCAATCTAGCCAGTGGTGAATGGTGAAACTGTTCGAGGGTGCGAAGGTTATTGGAGTGATATTTAAGAATCGAACAGGAGGGCATATACACGGACTGGAGAGTATCAGGGTGGTGCGGGAATATAATAGAGCATTCTTTGAGGGAAGGAAAGATCCGGCCTGCTATCCATTGGACGGAAACAGACTTCAGATGCAAGACACGGAGGATATGGGTTAGGGGAAGATCAACTCCTGGTGAATAGATTGGGAGGGCAAGATGATGGGCTTCAAAGATCTCGAGATTATGAAGACATGGGAGGATATCGACAGGATTCTGCATCCTTCTACAAATAAGTCTGAGGGTTGTGAGGGATGAGAAAGATTGGACGTGAGCAGGCTGCACAAGGTGGAGTGCAGCGTCAGGGTGAAGGACCTCCATTACAGTAAAGCGTGGGGTAACAGTTGTGGTGATTGCAGTGAGAAGTGGCTCCGTGAAGTTGCCAAGGTCGCAACTTGCGGCGAGTTTGAAAGACTCAAGATGCTGCAAAGGATGCAAAATTTGCAAATCCTTGTATTCTCCAGGAGGTGGAAATGAAACGAGTACAAGCGAGCGCCATCTGGATGCCGCCTCACTTGCAGCCATAAAGCATGCATGAAATTCGACAGGGTTAAAATCCCGTTTATACCACTTATCGTCAACAGTCATATATCGTGTATCAACGGTTACATCAAGGAGCCATCTCCTCCCAAACCTCTCGACATCTTTCTTCTCCGTCCGACTGTAGACCCTCAATTGAGAGTGGATGCCCGGAGTGGAAAGCATAATATCGCGCCAGTGTCGGCACACAAGCATCAAATTCGTTTGAGAGTGCGGATCGTCTTGGGCCGTGTCCAGAAAGATCTCGGAGAATATTTCTACAGGGAAGGATTGGGCTTTAAGAGGCGGCAACTAATAGGGGTACGGCAGCAAATCATGGTTATTGTAAGAAGTGGGCGGGGAGAGGCTAGTCAAGGGCAAGCCAGGGTAGCGCGAGCGGACGTCAGACCGAGTGCGGTGTGAGCCGAAGTCAGAATCCTCAGACATGGATGGACGAGGGTCTGGGTAGGTTTCCGTGATTTAATGGGATTGATTCGAGCGCACTGGGAGATGGCAAGAGTCAGATAATCGACCATCAACCGTCGGCCATCCGCTGGCCGAACAGACAGGACAGCCTTTCAGGCCGGGCTCCCTGTAAACACAGGCTGGACGGGACAAAATACGTGCCCCATTGAGAAGGTTTGGTTGGGCAAATTAGATCTCAGATTTCTTGGCGTACTCTTGTTCGCGATCGATCGCGCGAAGCAGACCGGGTGGGATGACATGTTGCACGCTAGCTCCGCGGTCACATTGCTAGGCCATTCGAAATGGATTCACGATTGAGAATATTGGAAAGGGACAAGTGAGCGGCTCACGCGTCCTCAGTGCGTACGAAGTAACGACTTCGTTCACCGTATGGCTCAAACGCCGAGAAGCGTAGTAGTCGAACTAGCTTCAGTTCATACATTGACCTATCCAGGATGTACGTCTGGCCGTCTAGTCTCACGAAGACTCTTGCGTCCGTTTTTCAGACAAAATAACTTAGATTTTACACAATATAAATATGTGGACAGTAGTAAGATCACTCGTCCTCTTCTCTAATCTTCCCCAACAGGGCTGATGGTAATAGAAGAGGTTCCAATCGACCCAGAAGTCATGGCTGCTATTCAAGGGATGGTATGTGAGTAGAGCGCCGCGTTGGTGTGGAGATGTAGTAAGCAAGCGATAGCGAGGGATCCTAAGAAATGTAGAGAGAGATGTACGAGGGTAAACATGCGAGCACCCAGAGGATTTCGAGGATGCAGGGCTTGGGTTCTTTGCCGATTGCTCGAGTTCGCACAAGGAAATAGTACTAGCATATTCATTAGCAAGCGTATCGAGCTCGTGATGAGACGACGCACCACTTCCTCGCCCATCTCTTCTGCATCCAGTACCACTCTGGTAGCACTCCACAGAGGTCGGCGGTGACGACGGAATCTTGACGTTCGCCATAACTGAGGACGAATGGGGGGCGTATCACGATCACTGTCGCGGAACGACTGCAGGCATCTACTGCGGTGCAGGGCCTTGTCTACAACGAACGGCACCGACACCTTCTTTCATGCACCAGGTGGCAAAGGCGTATATATGCGGAGCCTATGCTGAGATTCGAGAGGGCGGTGAGACGAGTTCGAGAGCAGGTGCTTTTCGATGTTCGAAGAAAGAACCTGGAAATGCGGGTGAGAGGAATGACAACCACGGGGCCGTGAACAGGGTATTGCAATGGATATACCTTGCAAAAGACAGAGTACTGGCAGCGCGGTACGAAAGACAGAGGATACCTCGCTATCTATGTTGCGAATGCTCGTCGAGGCGGGCGTGCGACCTCGCAGAATGGTAGTCTACGCAAAGCAGAAGATAGCAACTACTCTCGAGCTGGCAGTCAAATTATCGCCGATCAGCACGCCACCGCTCGGATAGGACGCCTGGCGCTCACCAGTCAACGAGTCCGGAGTCCCAGTTCACAGCGTTCGATGCCACTGCCGTTTGGGAAGCTCCGTGACGAGATATGTGCCATCATGCGGTGTTTTTTCGTCTTATCCGCGATTGTGGAAACACTGGCGTGAGCTGCAGCAAGGCTAACAGCCAGTCGTCGCTCGCACTTGTACACGAATGCATCCTCCAAAGGCGTCCTAGGTTTACTGAAGAATATAGGGGCGGTTCTACAAGTAAGTCGCGTTCCTTGGGCGAGATGGAGGACAAGAGCGAGGTCAGGATCGGATTTTCCCTTGTCTGGTTGGGCTTGGCCCTCAGGAAGATGCCATTACACCCGAGACCTTGAGAATATTAATACACGTGACTATACCAACGAACCACATAATTGGACAGCCCGTCGAAGGTAAGGATTGAGTGGAGATGGGTGAAATAACTCACGGGTCAGAACAACGGCCGATCGAAATCTTGTAATCTCCTGTTTCGCTACGATGCACACGCGTAGTGATCCTCCGCCGATCTTGGCCCCTGCCTGACATCTTGCCCGAGCCCTGCTCGACACCCCACTCGAACCCAGAAGAACCCGGTACGCCCGCTTAGCCAGAACCCCGAACGTGACAGGATGAGCTAACTATAACCCTCGAAGATTGGCCAACAATGGATCTCAACCTTCAACCTGGCCGATCTCAATACTCCATCGCACATGGTGGTCGAACGAGCTTCTCTTCATACATCGAGGCAACTGAGAAATCTTTGACTGGTATCTGCCTCCAACTCTCCTCGATCTAGCGAGGAAAGGTACGTTCGTGAAAGTAAAGGGGGGCAGTGTGGATCATCGGGCTGTTCGATGGTCCTTGGCACCTGGACAAATAACAGGAACGATTTTTATAATGACCCACCCAGGAACGGCGCACACAGTATTCCATTTGCCGCATCTTCACAAGTTGTGTAGCGGGTGATTGTCACGAGCGTCCTTTGCGCCCCGCAGTACTTGCGCGAGCTGCAGCGAGGCCAACAGCCAGTCGCCGCACTTGCACCTTGTAAAGACGTTCTTACGCGTGTTTACTGCATACTACGGGAGCGAGTCGACCAGTGAATTGCGTTCGTCAGGCGAGATGGAGGTCAAGGGCGATGCTCACGATAGATAAGAATACGTAGAGACGAGTGAGCGGTTCACGTGTCCTCAGTACCTACGAAATAGTGACTTCGTTCCTGTATGGCCCAAACGCCGAAAGGCGTAGTAGTCAAAACAACTTCCGTTCATACATTGACCCATTCAAGACATATTTATGGCCACCCAGTCCAACGTAACCTCATTGCGACCGTTTGTTTTCATAATAAACTAAGAATTTACACAGGCATTCCGAATGACTTCATTGGTCAACGGCAATTTGACCGGTGCATCTTCCAGTTTTCCGACGCCGCCTCAAGAAAGTCTTCGTGCGTCGATGCCGACATGACAAGACGCCACAGGCTCGCCTAATCTCCTCGATGACGACAGTTGAAAACCGAAGTGGAGGTCAAGGACGACGGAGCAGATGCTGAGTGATAGTCATTGTTTTATGTGCGACCTTGACGAGTAAGCGATAACCAGCGGGACGACCCGAACGGAGGGTGTGCGAACCGGCAGGTGTGCCGACATTATGAGTGCGCTCAATATGTCGAAGAGTGTCACATGACAGATGTGCAGTCCGATTTCGAAGGACACTCGCCAACCGGGATTGTAGTTTTCATCGCTAGACCAGTTTACCGACTCTGAAGCCAGTCTGGTGTTGCTACATAGCTCACAAATCACCTTCGACCCACCGTCTCTCAAAACCGGACCCACCCCGTCGTTAGTACCGTTAATTCCCGAGTAGAGGACCCTCACGGTCACGGGCGTCGTGCGCCGCTCGCCTATTATGCACGCATGGCAAGTCACGTTGGGATGTACCTGGGTTCAAATTCACTCCAGCGTCCTCGAGAACGAGCCTCGCATATACTGGCCTTCACTAGACCGCGCGTGAAGGAAAACCCCGCGTTCTGGTGAACACCAGATCTCCCATCATCGCCGCTGATTGGGTGTTCCGAACCAGAGGCATGTGAACGAGCTGACAATCTCAATCACCCTTCGAAGGTTCTAGTTGTTCATCCGTTGTTCTCGCGCATGAGTGATTCAACCATCCCTACTCAATCATTACTATACCTTCGACGGCGCTGTCCAATAATGCCATGTTGAAGTACGGCGAATGTTTTCTCAAGGACAGAGTGCATTTCAGGAGCCAAGCCCCTTGAGAGCCAAGCCCCTTGAGAGCCAGGCCCGCCTCGAGCCTACAGTCTCATCTGGACTGAAGACAAGCAGCCCAATTACTCTTGACCTCCATCTCGCCCGACTCACTCGACTCACTCGTCGACTCGCTCCTATAAATACGCGTAGAACGTCTCACAAGATGCATTCACGTACAAGTCGACGACCGGCCGTTGGTCTTGCTGCAGCGGGCGCGGGTGCTACCCACAAGACCGGATAAGACGAAAAAATGATACTCCGCCGCGTCGTGGCATTCACCTCGTCAGGGAGCTTCTCAAACGGTAGTGGGATCGAACGCCGTGAACTGGGCCTCTGAACTCGTTTTACCAGTGAGCAACATTACTCTCAGAGGGATGGCGGGCTGATCATTGGCAATTTTGCTCACAGCTCGAGAGCCGCTGCTATCTTCTGATCTTTCCTGAGACTCAGACCCACCTCGGAGCCTAAGGACGAAGACACGCGGACGCCGGAAAAACATTCTGGCGTTGATCTCCATCTCGCCCAACGAACGCAACTCACTGGTCGACTCGCTCCCATATCCTGCTGTAAACACGTGTGAGGGCGACTTTGCAAGATGCATTCGCGTACAAGTTCGGCAACTGGCTGTTGGCGTTACTTGAGCCTAATGGCCCCCTGTTCCCGTGTGTGGTATTGACAGATCCGGCTGGCCCGTTGACAGATTCAACAGGCACCGGGGTCAGCTGACCGAGAACGCGTTTTGGTGTGTGACGGCGTGACGAAGGTTGGTGGGGGCAGCCGTATTGAAATGGCACATAAATAAATCAAGAATTATTATGTATAAAAATGGGTGACGGTCGTTGAGTTTGAAGCCGGTACCAACTT
>Ga0307515_10004186_pt1 | contig 30017 bp, 21 predicted proteins | sample 17_EM_MG_FD_194513 | JGI IMG/M metagenome (GOLD analysis project Ga0307515, IMG submission 194513) | Populus trichocarpa ectomycorrhiza microbial communities from riparian zone in the Pacific Northwest, United States - 17_EM | ecosystem: Host-associated > Plants > Roots > Unclassified | place... | reverse complement strand
TTTTTTTTATTTTTTTTAAAACTTTTCTTTTTTTTTTAAAACCCCCCCCCCCCCCCCCCCCCCCCACACACACACACACACACACACACAAGTGATAGTATTGCTTTGTCCTTAACTTAATCTAGCTCTCTCTGTCAACACTGCACTCTCGGGACCATTATTGAGCAGATTTGACATTGTTTTGGTCCTCTTGGATACGAAGAATCCTGAATGGGATGCTGTTGTATCGTCTCACATTCTCAATGAGGTGATGTGGAAATCAAATATGGGTTCAATGTTATGTCATAAAGCAATTGACTCATTTAAAGCCTCACTGTTTTCTGAAACTTATTTGTAGGGTGAATCAAACAAAGGAGATCATGATGAAGATTTGGGTAATATCTGGACATTTTCTATGCTTCGCAGGTAAAATACTCTTTTGGTTCAATAGTAAATGGAGAGAGAGTAGAGCATAGTGGTCATAATTGACTGTCTGGTGACTGGGGACTCAGGTCAACAAGACAACTTTTCTAGGGAATCATTTAACTCCCATGCTTGGAGGGTAACATTGCACCTCTCCTCCCTGTTTTGGAGTGAAATGTTATCATTCATGATTTCCTGTTTCTTTTGTATTCTAAATTAGTTAAATGGGGGATTTGATGTTACTCTGGTAACATTTTGTCCCTGCCAACTTAAAGAGAGAATTCTGGCGTAACTGTCTTTGAGACACACACACATGCACGCACGCACTCACGCACGTACATTTGTGTTTCAATTAAGCACATTATGCTGCATAAGCTGTTCCTGTTTCAGAAAGGCAAGTGCTCAGCTTCTTCATAACATATTGCAGGTATATTCATTTTGTTAAGGGGTACTTCAGGCCTGTGCTTACCAAGGAAGCTGAAAAGGTTATTTCAAGTTATTATCAACTCCAACGAAGATCTGCAACTTATAATGCAGGTTCCTCAGTAAATTACTCTTTCAAGCCTATTATTATTGTTGCTTTTTTATTTTTCCTTTTATTGTATCGTACCATTTCTAATTTCTAATTTGTAGCAAGGACTACCGTGCGCATGCTGGAAAGTTTGATACGCCTAGCTCAAGGTATTTCAATATTTATGTTGATTATTTGTCCATTAAATTATCAGAATTTGACTTCTCCATGTTGCAGCACATGCAAGACTTATGTTCAGAAATGAGGTCACTCGGATAGATGCCATTATGGCAATTTTATGTATCGAATCATCTATGACTACATCAGCCATTGTTGACAGTGTTGGGAATTCCCTGCACTCAAATTTCACAGAAAATCCTGATGAAGAATGTATCCTTGTTAGCAATCTGGGCATGCTTAACTGTACATACAAGCTTGCAAAAACTGTGATTGGCTGGTATCTATCACAGCATTTATTTGTGCATGCTAAATATTATTACTGAGTGAAAGATGTTTGGTTTTCCCAGCATGATGATGCATGAATTTGTTCTCTAGTTAATTATTCTCACTACACTTTCTCTTTTATGACAAATTAGTTCCCTCTTTGACAGCTTTCAACTATTTTGCTAGAATTTTAGACACTTCTTTGTAGAGGCCTATCAAAAGAGTAGGTGGAGAATCCTATAGAAAGTTTTCTCTGTAAAATTTCTTGGTACATGAGCTTGGCCACTTGAACCAATTTTTGTCCAACACCAAGCTTCTATAGTCCTTTCTCTTGTTTAAAGTAGTAAAGTATTTATTTCTTTCTGTTGTTTAAATGACATAAAGATTACTGTATGTTCATTTTACAGATCATGATGCATATTCATGTTGATCCATCCATAGTTATCTAACTCTTAAATGCATGGTATTGAATCTTAACTACACCTACTACCTAGATGCCAAGCAGGAGGGACTAATACTTGAAAAGTTGAGATCGTTTGATGAGTTTTCTGATGTTAACATCATAGAAGGATTGTCTAGATGACAATACAGAAAGCAAAAGCATCTTCACCAGCAGTATGATTTCATTCCCACCTGCTTTTCATAATCAAGCATTTATCCTAAGGTGACTGCCATTTTGTTTTGTAGCTTTTTCCGTGACTATATTACTGCTTGACATACATTTCATTGAAATGTTAATTATTGTATAGAGTTTGGCAATGGTCAGATTAAGTAGACGTGGAATTGCTTTTTATGCTTATTTAACAAAAGTTATAATTTGAGTGCGTAGTAGAACATGGAAAATCATATTTGAATTCACAGGAGGGGTTTAACCTGATTTCATTCCATTTTTTCTAGGAAGACAAAAAAGTAGGATGCAGCACGTGGAATTTCAAGGAGCTGAAGTGATTTTCAGAGAATACTACATTTTGATTGAGGGAAACTATGTGTGGGAGAAGTAGAAGCTGGGAGGAAAGAAAATGAAGGAGAGGAAAACATAAAATCAATGCATCTCTCTTTTTTGGAACAACCATGAGGGAAAATAGAGGGAGAAGATTTTGCCCCATAGGTTCACATTTACCATTGTTTAATTTCCAAGCGAGAGGAAACCTAGTAAAATTTCTAGTGTCATTGATAAATTACAACTTTGTAGTTTAAATTAAGGAATATGTTAGTAATTCTATATCTTGTCAATTGTTTCCTTGAAGTATTTATTGTTTCGAGAGAAAACTACATGCAAACATAGCTTGCATTGAATGAGAGATGTCTAACCATATGATATAGTATCTTACTATCATTTGATTGAGCAGTTTTCCTTGTTATTCATCTGATTGATTGATGATTTTGGATGAAGGTTTCCTTGTTTGTTGTTGTGTTAACTTCTAGTCAAATCATGAAGCTTTGTGTGATCTTTTATTGAATGTTATTGCCAGGTTGAGGAGCCACAAGTTGTCAATACCTTCAAGAAATTAAGATCAATCAGAGAACAAGATTTGGTGATAAGATTGTACTCCTTCCAATATCTTTCTTGGAATATCTTCCAGTAAATGCTTGATTTACATGTAGATTAGACCGAGACCTCGCAAAAATGTATGATTGTGATCATAATAACAAGATGGCGTACTAAAAGTACACTAAGTAAAGGTATGATTTACTAACCATAAATTTCACCATGTTTCTTGTTTATTTCTCGTGAAATTTTTTCTCATTACTATAGAATTCGAAACCATGATTTTGAATGTTAGATGTAGCTTTTTCTGTTCTAAGTGCTATAATCCAAAGTATATTTTTGTAAATGTTGGCGAATATAATAGAAGCCTAAAATTGCATGGACCCAAAAGAATACGTTGTCAGGTTCAGGTTTGTAAAAACGCTTAACCTGAGATACAAGGGTAATGGTGTAGGTTAATGAAACCATGAACATAAACGACGATGATTGGACCCCAGAGAATGAAACAGTTGTGCTTTGAGGAATTTTCTCCTTTTTATTTTCCTACGTTTTTCTCTTTCCTCAGTTGTGGTTTGAGCCTAAAAGAGAAGGCTTTAGCAGTGTTGGTGCTTGTCAGGCCATGAGTTTGTGCAAAATTTTGCGTGATCTTTATTCACTAGGGCTGTTGTGTCTAATTCGATTTCACGAAAACCTTGGTAAAGAGAAATTGTGATTTGTCGTTTGTTGATAACAGATAACCTAAATGCAAAATGCTAATAGCTTGTTAATGGCACTGTTCAATTGCAGTTTCCAGATACCAATTTGTAGTACGAGAGGAAATATACTGGTTTAAGATTTTTCCCAGCCCAGTGACTAAGTTGCATTGTAAAAAGCAGAATGTGAATTATAATTTCTGTTCTGCATGTTTACATGTAGAAAAAGAAGAAGAAAAACAAGGTGAGGATGAATATGGTTACGTGGTATGGAAGTGGCTGGTTTGTGGTCATGTTGGGATGGCCGAAGTGAGGTTGGTGGCGGCACTAATAGTGAGGACACGACGAAGGAAGAGAAGAATAAGGTTGGCAGATAAAGAAAAAACTAGGAGGCTGATTTTTCACGTACTTTGCACTTCAATTTCTTGTCATTCAATACTCGAAATCCACTCATATTTATAGAGGATGGAAGAGAGACATCTTATTTTTATCGAAAATCAATCTTGGCTCTTGATTTAAGCGGGAAGAATCCCAATCGTTGACTCAAAGATGTAATCATGATCTTCGAAAAGTTACGCTGCTAGGGATGCTCAGGATGACCTCTTTAGGGCGGCGCTGCATCGGTTGCAAGGGCAATTAACCTACAAGAATTACCCTGGGATGCAGTACAATGTCAAGCCATCATAGTGATGTATGGTTTGTCAGGTTTAGTTGAGAGATGAAGCATTAAATGCTCTGAAAAAGATAGGGGATGATGAACAATCTTTTTTGTTTTGCTTTTGTTTGTTCAAAATGACATTATTTTGGTCAAAACATGCCGTTTCATTTAAATAAAACAATATTGTTTTGGCTTTTTTGGGTTTTAATTAGGGATTTGACTAAAATTCAATTTAGTTCTTTGATTTTTGATTTCTTTTAATTACATCTCTAATTGATCTCGAACTTTTAATTTTATATAATTTTATCCCTGCCAAACTTCAATGTCAACCCTGAATTTCAGAGCCTTTTTCATTGTGGTGCATGATTTTGGATTTATGCAAATTGACCCTCAATTGACCATTAAACATTTAATTTCTTCAATTTCACCCATGTCTTCAATAGAATTAAGTCTCTGAACTTTAGTGTCCTTTCTAAAAAGATCATTGACTGTGAATTTTTTCAATTTAACCTCTAATTGATCTAAAACTTTGATTTTTTTTTTTTGCAAATTTACCCTTGATTTCAATCAATTGACTTTGTAAAAACTAAGTTTTGTTCTCTAAAATTCCAATCTTTTTGATTAAACCCAAATTGGGTTCCAAAACTTAATTTTTCACCAATTAAGTCTCTAATAAAATTAATTTGACATATTAAAAGTATAATTAAGTCCTTGCACCTAATTAAATCTTTTAATTTGATCCAAATTAATTTTTAAGCATAATTAAACTTTTAATTTAGTCAATGATTAAATAAAATTGGTCTATTAAAAATCTAATTATGTCCATGGACATAATTGTTTTATACAGATTCATCCAATAATCAATTAATTTGACCTTAAATCTTCATAGTTTTTACGGTCTTGGGTACAATGAGATATAATTAATGATTCTTCTATATATATATATATATAATTGAGAATGTTGTATGATGAATCAACATTGAATACTTTATTGAATGGAATAAACATTAGCATTTTTAGAGGCATGATTTAGATATATATATAAAAAAACACATATATTTTGACTGTCACATATATCTTTGAACTAATTTATATGTCAATGGAGACATATTATTAAAAAATCTTATCGTGTAAAGTGTCACACAATTATAAATTTAAAATAAAATATTTCCTTGTAACTAAATTTTCATAGAAATTAATTTTAATTTTTCTTTTCTTTTATTTATATGTGGTACTTTTTTTAATTGATAGACTCCAACCACAGAATAACTAGACAAATTTATAGGAAATTTATTTTCTATACCATAATTTGAAATTAAATATTTATAGTTAAAGATCAAATTCACTCCCTTAACCATCGTCACCAAGGTAATGGTGTTGCTTCGATATTAGTTTCCAAGCTTACAGAATAGCGCAAATCTCCTGATGAGGGAATGCTTGAACAACCACTATAAAAGAGACAAATGATAAAAAAGTGCAGAAGACAAAAGGATTGGAAAGAAAAAACTTTAACAAGAAAAGCACATTCTTACCGTAAGGATTTAAAAAGAAAAGCATTCATAATAAAAGAAAATTCGTGTCATAATATTCTTGTCCGAAGTCTATATATACACACACGAATAGAATCAAGTCATGTGAAACACATGCATTATAAATATAATTTACAAATACTAAATTTGGAGGATGTACACTACGTAATTAACATGGAAAATCTATCAAAGAGTCCTTGTAAATGAGTTTTTTTTCTCGATCGTATAATTTTATAAATTCAAGCTTCAATGTTTTAATTTACTCATGTTTCATAGGTAACTGATCTAACGATACCAATTCTCATTTCTTTTGAGAGTCCATAGAGAGACTACTGAGGAGTGTTCAAAGCAGCAGAGATTGGTCTCATGATGACTAGCTAACATGGTGAATATGCTTATTATCAATTTGTTTTTCATTTAAAATATCCGATCGCTCTTTTTACATATTCTTGGGAAGGATATTTAATTTAATTTATAACTAAGCTATTACGTATAATAATTGTTGCTGTTAATTTTGATGGATTTTTTTTTGACGAATTGGTATATTAGAAAATATACTCGACCTTTTCTTCTCTACCAAAGTGATATGGGAATTGAATTTCTTTATTATTTTGATCATAACCTATTTTGGGTTATTCCCTCCAAATCTACTCTTTTTTCTTTTCATAATAATAATAAAATAATAAAATAATAACAACAAGGGGAGACTGGTTTTATGGAGGAATCAAGGGGGCAATTTTGGATGAAATGAGAGTTTAATTATACCAAACATTGAAAAGACAATGCAGATTGAAGGTTAAATTAAATTATTATTGAACGAATTTGCATAAAAATTAAGCTCAGAGACATAATTAGATTTTTAATAGGTCAATTTGATTTAATCATGGGCCAAATTAAAATTTTAATTATATTTAAGAATTCATTTGGGTCTAATTAAGAATTTAATTAAGTGCAAGTACTTAATTATACTTTAAACATGTTAAATTAATGTTATTAGGGATTTAATTGGTGAAATATTAAGTTTGGAAGCCCAAATTGAGCTTAATTGAGAAGATGAAATTTTAGAGGACCAACTTAATTGTTATAAGTCAATTGGTTCAAATCAAAGGTGAAATTGGAAGAAAATCAAAAGTATAGGGCAATCAGGGGTAAAATTAAAGAAAATCACAGTCAAGGACCTTTCTATAAAGGTGTTGAACTATAAGGATCCAATTGATTGAAATCAGGGATGGAATTAAAAAATTAAACGTTTAATTGTCAGTTGAGGGTCAATTTACATAAATTCAAAACAAAGAATCAAAATAAAAAAGGCATCGATATGCAGGAGTGATGTTGAAGTTAGTTAGGAGCAAAATTGCACAAAATTAAAAGTTTAAAATCAATCAGAGGTGTAATTATACAAAATTTTAAATTAAAGGACTAAATTGAACTTTAACAAAACTAGGCTGTTTTGGTTATCGTTCATATCTTCTTCTTTTTTAATCTGAAAAAGCTATTCAAACAGCTATTTTTCATGAGTATTTAATGCTTCTTCTCCCAACTAAACTGGTCAAATCATATACCAACGTGATGACTAAACATTTTAAAAGCATAATGTAGATTAAAAAAAAAACACACACATGTATAGATATGTGTGCATGTATATATATTTTGACTGTCACTTATATCTTTGAACTAATATATATGTCAATTAAGACATATTATTACAAAATCTTTTTGTGTAAAGTGTCACACAATTATGAATTTAAAATAAAATATTATATATATATAATAGTACTATAGAAATTATAATATTAGAATAATCCTCTACATATAATTAATATGGTGTTGCTTAAATATTGTGACGAGAGAATGCTTGAACAACCACTATACAAATCATCTAAGTAAAATGAGACATTATTACAAAATCTTATCGTGTAAAGTGTCATAATAAAATAGTGTAAATCTTAAAATAGTGTAAATCTTATCGTGTAAAGTGTCACACAATTATAAATTTAAAATAAAATATTTCCTTGTAACTAAAATTTCATAATTTTTTTTTTCTGTTTTGATTTTATTTATACGTGGTACTTTTTTTTAATTGAGATTCATATATTAAGATAAAATTAAAATTCTTTAGTCTGGTTAATTTTCTCCAAGACATGTTAATTAATATGATTAAAAAAAGATAGATATGATTACTTCAGTTAAACAAACCTACAAATCATCTATTTTAATTAATCCTCATATATGTGTGTACCACGAGAAGAGAGAAATGATAAAAAAGTGCAAAAGGCAAAAGGATTGCAAAGCACATTCTTACCGTAAGGATTTAAAAAGAAAAGCATTCATGTCATAATATTCTTGTAAGAAGTCTGTATATAGACACGAATAGAATCAGGTCATGTGAAACACATGCATTATAAATAAAATTTATAAATACTAAATTCGGAGGATGTACACTATGTAATTATTAGTTGTTTATTAATTTTTAATAGGCCAATTTAATTTAATCATGGGTCAATAAAATTTTAATTATATTTAAGAATTAATTTGGGTCCAATTAAAGGATTTAATTATGTGCAAGGACCTTTTCGTAAAAGACGCCAAACTATGGGGGCCTAATTGATTGAAATCAGGGATGAAATTAAAAAGAATTGAAAGTTTAATGGCAGTTGAAGATTAATTTGCATAAATTCAAGATCAAGGAATGAAAAAGATATCAAAATACAGGGGTGATGTTGAAGTTAGGTAGGGGCAAAATTGCACAAAATTAAAATTTTAAAGCCATTCATGGAGTAATTGAATGTAATTAAAAATCAAAAGACTAAATTAAACTTTGACCAAACAACTCCGAAAAGACTACTTGGATGGTACTTCTCAGGAGAATTTAATTCTTCTTTTCCCATAATTAATAACATGATTATTTAACATTTTTAGAGGCGTGATTTAGATAATAATAATAATAATAATAAAAACAATATTTTGACTGTCGCATATATCGTGGAAATTGTCACACAATTATGAATTTAAAATAAAATATCTCCTTGCAACTAAATTTTCATAAAAAAATAAAATTTTCTTTTCTTTTTTCTGTTTTTATTTTATTTATACGTGGTACTTTTTAATTGGAATTCATATATTAAGATAAAATAATTTCTTTAGTCTGGTTAAAAATAGACTCCAAACACTGAATAACTAGACGAATTTATAGGAACTTTATTTTTTATACCATCATTTGAAATTAAATATTTATAGTTAAAGATGAAATACACTTCCTTAACCATCGTCACCAACGTAATGGTGTTGCTTTGATATTAGTTTCCAAGCTTACAGAATAGTGTAAATCTCCTGACGAGGGAATGCTTGAACAACCACTATAAAGTGAGAATTAAATCATTTTTTGTTCAATTTTCTCCAAGACATGTTAATATGATTAACAAAGATAGATAGGATTACTTCAGTTAAACAAACCTAGCTACAAATCATATATGTTAATCCTTATATATGTGTGTAACACGAGAAGAGACAAATGATAAAAAAGTGCAAAAGACAAAAGGATTGGAAAAGAAAAAGTTCTAACAAGAAAAGAAAATTCTTACCGTAAGGATTTTAAAAGAAAAAGCAATCATAATAAAAGAAAATTCATGTCATAATATCCTTGTCAGACGTCTTTATATATACACGAATAGAATCAAGTCATGTGAAACACATTCATTATAAATACTAAATTTTTATGTTTCTTATTTTATTTTTTTAACTTTCCTCTTGAAACTAAAATACTTGAGAGTTGTTGGATCCTTTTGTATTTGACTTTGGTGCCTTCCTATTAAATACACTCTTCAACCACTTGACATTATACCACATGGTTGAGAATAATAAAATGGCCTAGCTTGTGCCTTAGCCAACCTTTCTTATTTATATATATATATGTGGCAGAACACGACAGTAACTGTAGGGATTACAACATTGGAATAATCCTACATTAATTTTCTATTCAGATATATACATGCTATACATTCTATAATATGCCTCCTCAAGTTGAGGGTGGAGGATCGACTCGAAACTTGAATTGAAAAGCTATACATTCGCGGAGAGATAGGTCGCGCCAAGGTTATCACACCAAATGGAGGGAACCTGTAGATCTGTTAACAGATATTGAAGCTAAATGACCTCAGTAGTACCATCTGCTAAAGCTTTATACTCAACTTCAGTAGATGAGCGAGCAAGTATTGTAGACTGAACCTCAATACCTAGAAAGCAGTGAACTGCGCCTAAGTCACGAAGTTTGAATTCAGAGCTGAGTAACTGTATTAGGCGATGAAGCATAGCAGAGTTGCTACCCGTAAGTAGGATATCATCAACATACACCAGAAGATAGAAGATGTTAGTGCCATCAGACAAAATAAATAGGGAGGTGTCAACCTTGGAGGCAAGAAAACCAATGGAGAGCAAAAAATCACTCAAACAAGTGTACCATGCCCGCAGTGTTTGTTTTAAACAATACAATGACTTTCGCAATCTGCACACATGAGATGGGAGAGTAGAGTCAACAAAACCTGGAGGTTGTTTCATGTAGACCTCTTCAGTAAGAACACCATTGAGAAAGACATTACGAATATCAAGTTGATGAATCTTCCAATTGCGCGAGACCGCAATGGAGAAGACTAGGCGGACGGTGGCCTGCTTAATAATCGGGCTAAAGGTTTCAGAATAATCAATGCCTTCCTACTGAGTAAAACCTCTAGTAACGAGGCGTGCTTTCTAACGCTCAACGCTGCCATCGACACGACGCTTGATCCGATACACCCATCGGCTGCCAACAATGTTCATCGAAGGATGAAAGGGAACTAAAGACCAAGTGTGATTAGAGCGCAAGGCCTTGATTTCATCACACATCGTATCATGCCAAACAAAATACCTGTCAGCAGCATAGAAAGCAAGAGGTTCTGAAGAGGGAGAGTGCATTACCCGAGGGGGAGCAATACAGCGGCAGGGGAAGCAACTAGATTGGCTGTCTTCGGCTACCGCGGTCGAAGAACCATAGGGTGTTTGCTGATCAAGGGCAGCGATGCAGGAGAAGAAGATGGCCATAAGATGTTCGGCTGCAGCGGATAGGAGGATAAATCGACCACAAGATCCAGGCCAGTCAAAGTGGCTGAGGAAGAATCTGTCGCAATAAGGGGATTGCCTGCAGAAACAGGATTGTCAACAGAGGCAGAGTCGGTAGCAGCTGAGACGCTGGCCGAATGAGGAGGAGCAGAGGATGAAGTAGGGGATGTCCCATCACCAGCAGAGGATTCATGCTGGAATATGGAATACACTGATTTGCAAGCTGTATCTGCAGCAGATTGGTTAGATAAACATGCATGTGATGATGGGCAAAGGAATGGTGGATGTTATGGCGGGTAGGCTGTAGGGGATGAGAGGGCTGTATGGGTGGGGAACAACGATGAGTGGAGCAGATTTTGGAGGACAGTAGTGGCGGGTTAGGGTTGGGGAGGGGAGGAGACCTTTGCAATCTGTTCAAAATTTTTAAATGGAAAAACATGTTCATGAAAGCGGACATGACGAGAGATATAAATATGTTCAGATGCAATGTCAAAACACCGATAGCCAAGGTGCGAGGAGCTGTAACCAAGAAACACACATGGAGAGGAACGAAAATCCAATTTATGATTGTTATATGGACATAAAAAGGGAAAGCAGAGACACCCAAATGTGCGTAAAAAATGATAATCAGGAGACCGTATAAACAAACAATCAAATGGAGATCTATTTGCAAGAATATGAGTAGGCATGCGATTAATAAGATAAACTGAGGTTTCAAAAGCATAATTCCAAAAGCGGAATGGTGCTTTACATTGCCCTAGAAAAGTGAGTCCTGTTTCTATAATATGCTTATGACAACGTTCTACTGTGCTATTTTGTTCATGACTGTGAGGAAAAATTAGACGATGTTGAATGCTAATGGTGTTAAAGAAAGTGGACAGTTTGCGGTATTCACCACCCCAATCAGTTTGAATAGATTTTATTTTTAATGAAAATTGACGCTCAACGAGAGTCTGGAATTGGTGAAAGAGAGAATAAACATCAGACTTGACAACAAGAGGATAATACCATATATATTTTGTGTATGCATCAACAAAGATAACAAAATAATGATAGCCATCCAAAGAAAAAAGGGGAGCAAGACCCCACACATCACTAAAAATTAATTCAAGCGGAGCAGAAGTTTTGTGACCCATAGGTCTTAAAGACAAACACGATGTTTTTCCTAACAGACAACTTTGACATTGAAGATTAAGACATTTGTTGTTACAAATAATCTTATTTTTGGAGACTAACAAATGAAAGATACGAGAGGTAGGATGACCTAGTCGACGATGCCATAACTCGACAAAAGGAGAAATACAGGGAGACCAATAGGCTTGAGGAACGGACGTGATGGAAGACCTGGATAAGACATAGAGACTATCTTGACTCTGACCTGAGAGCAGGACTTCATTGGTGTTTCAATCCTTAACATAAAACACAAAAGGGTGAAAGTCAAAATAAACATTGTTATCAAGATAAAATTTTTGAATAGAAAGCAAATGTTTCCTGATGGCAGGAACATGAAGAACATTAGACAAAGTGAAAGAATGATGAGGTGTATGTATTTTTGTATGACCAATATGAGATATGGGGAGTCCCTTACCATCACCAACATGCAAATTATCATTACTGAGATATGGTTCTGAGGCAGCCAAACCTGCAAGGTCAGGTGTAACGTGTTGATTTGCATTGGTGTCTGGAAACCAATCGTCAGTACCGGTTGAGGAAATATTACTCAGTGTCATATTTGCACTAGGCTGTTGTCCATAGCCCCGATGCTGGAGTTGAGGGTAGTGAGGGGTTGTATGGCTGAATGTTTGGCATAACTGGCAGTGGGGATTTTGCCCCCTGTTGCGTTGCTAGTTGCCTTGCCAGTGGCCTTGCCTATCGCTGTCATTGTTTGAGGAGTTAGGGAGGCTGTGGAAATCAAGTCTGGATGCAGCAGATCTGTGGCCTCTACTGTTGAACTGGTTGGGACGCCATCCTCCATGGAAACGACCTCTGTTGCGACCAAGGTTTCCAGGAGACTGACGGTTAGAGAAGAAGGCTGTGGGAGGAGTATTGGGCATGGGCAGCAAAGGTTGATTGATGACAGCAGACCCCATGGAGGACAAGGACATTTAGTGAAGGAATTCGTGTGTTAGGAGATGACTATGAAGATCAGCATACAAAAGAGGTTCGGCTTTGGTCACAAGACTTGTTACTAAGTCCTTGAACTCTTCTCGAAGGCCACGAAACATATAAAAGTTGAAATCCTCTAGCGATATCGGCTGGCCAGCAGCGACTAATTCATCAAATAAGGCCTTAGCTTTTTGCATAAACTGAGTTACCGACTCATCACCTTGTCGAAGATCTTGAATGGAGCCATAAAGTTGCATAATTCTGGAATTGGATTTGGAAGCTAGAGCTTGCTCAAGGGTGTGCCAAACAGAGCTTAAAGTTTGGCAGTCAACAACAAGATGGAGAACTTCCATGGAGAGTGAAGAAATTAGAGCACTTAGAATGAGTTGGTCCTGATGTTTCCAACGAAGAAAGAACGGATTTACCTGAAGATAGGTACCATCGGCAGCAAAAACATGTGGAGAGGGACAATAATTTGAACCATCAACAAAGCCAAAAATTCCTTGGCCTAGGAGATATGGTTTCATCTGCATTCGCCAATATAGATAATTGATGTTTGTTAACTTGAGAGAGATGACTTGGTGAGTGTGGGGGAGAGAGACAATGCTGGCGGCAAAATCTGTAGTAGCAGCAGAAGAAGGTTGCGGCAGAGGAGAATGAATTTGGTTGAGAAGGGCGTGGCCACCATTTGTAAGCTGTGGCCACGATAGAACATAAGCGTTGGAGGAGGCAGGGATTGCGGCAGCAGAGGAGGTAGGCAGCTTGCGACTGGTTTGAGAAGTCCATGGTAGAGAGAAGAGGAAGTGTTTTAATTTGTTTAGGGCTCTGATACCAAGTTGAGAATAATACAATGGCCTAGCTTGTACCTTAGCCAACCTTTCCTATTTATATATATGTGGCAGAACACGGGAGTAACTGTAAGGATTACAACACTTGAATAATCCTACATTAATTTCCTATTCAGATATATACATGCTATACATTCTATAATACACATAATATTGCACAATATTGCATAAAAGGCTAATTGGTTAAAGAAAAAAAAACCTTAGAACTTTTGATCAAACTCAACCACGCATTTGGCTTTTTAATTTTCTGATTTTGGTCCATCAAACTATCTGATAAAGGCACTCTATTGTTTCTATTAGGGTTTGTTAGATTTCTATTCATTACAACTTGTTAATTAGACATGAGGTGTACATGTATGACTATTCCCTCCTGATTCTTATAAACCTAAACTAAAAGACCTAATAGAGATGGTGGATTGCATTGAGATCAAATTAGAGGTGAAATTAGAAGAAAATAAAAAATTTAGGGTCAATTAGGGGTCAAATTGAAAAACATTATAGCCAAGGACCTTTCTGAAAAAGGCACTAAACTATGGGGCTTAATTGATTGAAATCAGGGGTGAAATTGAAAAGAATTGAAAGTTTAATAGTCAGTTGAGAGTCCATTTGCATAAATCCAAGACCAATGATTAAAATGGAAAAGACGTAGAAATGTAAGGGTGATGTTGAAGTTAGGTTGGGGCAAAATTGCATAAAATTTAAATTTTAAAGCTAATTAGGGTGTAATTGAATGGAATTAAAAACCAAAGGACTAAATTGAACTTTAGCAAACGGTGCCATTTTGGTTACTGTTCATCATCTTCTTCTTTTTTTTACTTGAAAAGGCTACTTGGGTAGCTACTTTTTAGGGGCATTTAATGCTTCTTCTCCCTACCAATACCAAGCAAACCACACACCAATAGGACGACCTGAGATTGTACTACACCACAAAGTAGCTAGGTCTCGTTGGCCAACTATTCCTATGACCATTGCAGTGCGCCTTAAAGTGGCTAACTCGGCCAACCTTTTTGCAACCATTTTGATAGTTCATGATGGCTACTTTGAGCCAACTATTAGGATCCTTTCAGGTCGAATCAAGGGCCAAGATTTGGCATTAGTAATGACAAAATATCCCTCTTCCTCCTATAAATAAGGGTGGATTCTATGCATTGAGCATAAAAAAATCAGTGTGCAAAGTTGGAAAAAATTAATCTCTTCCTTATTTTTTTCTTACAATTTTATTCTTTCTCTCTCTCTTCACCGCTTCTTCATCCACCGACCATCTCACCGCTAGCTTATCCACTTACTGCTCTACCACGAGCTGCCAAAACAACCACTAGTCGGCCACCCCCACTTTAGAAGGCAACCCTTCCAATAGTGGCCATGCCGCTACAAGTTTCTTTTTCTTCCTCCACCACAGCCTTTGTGGCAACCACCACCATCCTCACGCTGACCCTCCTAGACCACCAGCTGAACCTTCTAATCACTCTAGACACACCCTCCACTCCAGGTAGCTTCCTTCTCCTTTGTTCTTCCTCTTCCCCCCTCCCATGGCCACTGCATATAGAATGAATTCTGCATGTAGCGACTAAAATAATTAACATGGTTGCTGGGCTAGGTTAACAACCATATGGGCCGTGAGCTAAACCTGTTTCAAAACAAACTAGATGGTTGGGTCGGGCCTAGCCCTAAAAAAAGGAGAGAAGGCTATTAGGCCACTAATCAGTTGAACCCGACTAAGTCGGGCTGGACCCATTCCAGCCTAGCCTGGATGGTTTGGTTAGGCCGGGTGCAGCCCAATATATATAATAAAATAATATTAAAATATAATAATATTAAAAAATAAAAAAATAAAAAACTTCAAATTTTTAGAGGGCATTTTAAAAACATTTGTGGGTGTCTTGTATGTTTTTCTAAAAAGTTTGCATAATATCAGGCTCTATATTTACACTGTAAGATACAAATCTAGTATCAAAATACCTGGTTTTATCCGAAATTTTTCTTAAATTTTTTTTGAAAATTTTAAAAAATTAAAAAAACCTTTAAATTAATTTCCTTTAAAAAAAATATATTTTTTTCGTGCATACGGTCAAATCCTAAAAGTTTCCAAGCATACTTTTATAAAAAAAATGCATTTTTCTAATGTTTTAAAATGCAAAAATATATCATAACTAGTTTATGATTATTCGTTAGGGTTTGGTCAAAATATCAAAAACCCTTCACCAATCATTTTGTTCACTTTATATTTAAAGTGTTAGGGTTTAGCTGTAGACTTTAATATTTTAGGGTGTGAAACTACATGGTAGAGTACACCCTCGGTTATTAAAGATACAAAGATACAAATGCAATGCTAAAATTTAGACCTCAGAATGATTAATATTTAACTCAATAAGATAGAAACTTACTCATGAAAGGAGATCTACCTTGAATCTTAGATAAGATCAATGGATAGAAATGCGACTTAGAATAACAATCAAACAATAATACAGCTTACCTTAGGTAGGGTGCACTAGGGGTGATGCATTTTTTCCTTGCACAACCAGTCCCTTACTCGGGCACTGCAGACCATAAGTTTCCTAGTAAACATAATATTAGGTGGCGACTCCTAAACCTTATAATCATAACTTTATGATTATACCCAAACTCTCTTTTCAACACGCTTCTTAGAAGGCACACCCGACATTCTTGACACCGCATGCCCTACGAAAATTTTGTCACAATTGATTTTATTGTATTAGCTCTTAATTCTTAAGATTTTTTAGGTTTTGAAGATTTTCAAACAAGTCCAACGCGTAGTCTAATAAAAATAGACCTAACTTTTGATTCAACTATTGGATCAGACATAAATTTTATTAAATTGTTCTAAAAACCTAATTATACAGGAGAAGATGCTTGTTCTCTAGGCTCACATTAGTCCTAGAACACTAGTTGCTTTTAAATTCTTTTTCCTATTTGATTAGGAGTACTCTTAATTTAATTAGGATTTTACTAATTAATATGGTTATATATATATATATATATATGCTATATTTCGGAAGAGAATTTATAAAAGAAATCTTTTGAAATGTATTAGAGTAATGTTTTCTTCGATCTTCTCTATAGTTATGGGTTGAAACCTTAGGCTTGAGAACACTAGTTTTTTTCTCTATAGTTTACGGTTGTAAAACTTTAGTTATTGAGAAACCTTATCCATACTATATGTTGCATCAATTGGTAAGAATATGTTAGTCTCTTCGATGGATGGAGATGATAACAACATCCTACCCCTATGATGTAGGAGTTAAGGCCATCTAGGATGTTGCACTAAGAACAAGCAAAGAATCATAGTAATGTTAAATAACTTAGAACATCTAATTCTTATTTTAGGTAAGGGCTTAAAAGCGCACTCAAAGGAAAAAGAGATAGGGTTAGAAAGCGCACTATCTGAAAGACGAGGACTAGAAAGCACACTCAAAGAAAAAAGGAGATATGGTTTGTCAAGAAAAAGATGATCTTTGTGAAAAACTAAAAGATGTTTTTTAAAGTGGTATAGTTTTACCAGATAATCTACTTATTGGTAAAATTCAAAAAAATTAAAATGGTCAAATTATCATTGGTGACCTGCCTAGATGAAGAATACAAAGATTTTTCCAAATGATCTCATTGTAATGAAGAATACAAAGTGGTCGCATTGCAATGGGTGACCTGCGTAGGTGAAAAATGCAAAGATTTTTCAAAGTGGTCGTATTGTAATGGGTGACTAGCTCAGGTGAAAAATGTGAAGATTTTTCAAAGTGATCTCATTGTATTGGGTGACCTCTCTAGGTGAAAAATGTAAAGATTTTTCAAAGTGATCTCATTGTAATGGGCGACTTGCCCATATGAAAAATACGAAGATTTTCAAAGTGGTCTCATTATAATGGGCAACCGGCTTAGGTGAAAATGCAAATTTTTTTTCAAGTGGTCTTATTGTAATGGATTACCTATCTAGGTGGAAATACGACTAACCTTGAAAAAAGGTTTGGCTAGAGATGTCTTGAAGGGATGACAAGATAGGGCTCAAAGGTGCGCTATCTAGAAGATGAGAGCTCAAATGAGCATTTAAAATGAAAAGAGATAGGGCTCGAAGGTATATTATCTGAGAGATGAGGGCTCAAAGGGGGATGAGAGCTAAAAGACGCACTCAAAAGGTGGTAGGGTTAGAAAACACATTACCTGTGAGATGAGGGCTCAAAGGCATACTTGAAATAGGTAGGGTTAGAAAACACATTACTTGAGTGATAATGGCTTAAAGGTGCATTCGAAAGGAAGAAAAATAGGGTTAGAAAGCACACTATTTAAGAGATGAGGGCTCAAAGACACACTCAGAAGGGATAGAGATAGGACTAGAGGGCTCAAAGACACACTCGAAAGGGATAGAGATAGGACTAGAAAGTACACTATGTAAGAAATGAGGGCTAGAAAGCACACTCGAAAGAGATAGGGATAGGTCTAGAAAGCACACTATCTGAGAGACAAGGGCTAGAAAGCGCACTCCGAAGGAAAAGGGAGATAAGGTTAGAAAGCACATTATCTAAGTTGAGGGCTAAAAGACACTCTCAAAAGGGCAAGAGATATGGCTAGAAAACTATAAACCTATCAAGGATTATTTTCCTTAGCTTCTCAACAAGGACCCAAGTGCAATGCATTATGATGTGTGTATACTTACCGGAGAAATATAGGTCCATTTTCTTCATGGATTACCCATTTCTGAAGTTGGATCTCTATTAACTAGCTTTAGTGGCTTCTTATTTTTTCTTACTCGAGCCATCACTTATGGTATTAATTTATGGAAATAACAAATCTTTAGATTGTATCTACATTGCCCCCGCTTAAATTTCTTTATCTTTAGTTTTGTTCAACATCCTCTATTTTCTCAAAAAGAGAGCCATCCCTATTATGTTCATTGGATTTCCCCCCAGCCTGATCATGCCCCTAATTGTTCAATTTTGGTTTTTATTCAGTTCAAAAGAACATTATAGGTCTAAACACTTTTACAGATATGATCAAGCAACTACATTTTGAACATAGTAGGGACAAACTCCATCTTCCAATTCTAGTACACTTTCCTCCAGCTAACCTCCTCATAAGCGCTCTTGTAGGGATCTCATCAACAATGTAGACATAAAATTACGGTAGAACTTCATCCTCTATTTCTATCATGAACATCTTTTTAAATTCGAGCCCCTCAAGAATTTATGTTGCCTTTTTCGCACTTTGCTCTTACTATTGGTGCTTTAAAACTTTTTGGGCATTCTGTATCTAGTGCATTTACCAATCCACTACCTGAAGCATGATTGGGTAGAGGGTTCGCACTCATGTTAAGAGTTTCTTCGAACGTTATCCACTTATCTTTAATCAACTACATGAGCTTCTTCTTAAATGCACTGCAAGTATGAATGCTATATCCTACAACACTAGTATGGTACTCATAGATGAGGACTAACTAGTACTAGTTGGGGTAAGGTGGCTGCAGAGGTGCCAAGGGTTAGGGAGCTACATGTCTAATGCTTAGTAACTTTTGAAGGAAACGGTAATGGGGGTAGCTATTCTTAGATTATTTGAAAACTCTTAGTTTGGTTCTTAACTCAAGGCTCGAGTTTTCTGACAGGAAATGAAGAGTTGATGTAATATCCCATATCGACAGATGAGGATTTGATAGCTAACCTTATTAGTAGTTCTGGTTGCTGACTTCTGAAACGTGTTTTGGGGCTCTAAAACGCCACCAATAACAAATCTGTGAGGGCGGTAAGACCCAAAGTACATAATATCTAGCAAGTTCGGTCGGGCTGTGACATTTGATATTAGAGGTGGCCTCACTGGTTGTCTAGTTGTGTCGACGAGGTCGTCGGGCTCTTTGAGGGGGGTGGATTGTAATATCCCACATTGGACGTGTGAGGATTTGCTAGCTGGCCTTATTAGTAGTGTTGGTTGTTGACTTGTCAGATGTATTTTGGGGCTTTGATAAGCCACCAAGAACAAATTCGTGAGGGTAGTAAGGCCCAAAGCATACAATATTTGGCAGGTTGGGTCAGGCTATGGCAGTTGAAATTGTTGTTGGCAATTTGGGATGAAGGGGATGGAGTGTGGTAGCTTTGAAATTGGTTTTTCTTACTCCTGTAGTCATCATTAATATGGTCGATCTCCTTCCTTTTCCCTTCAAAGCTCTTTTTCTTTGTTGGCGTCGAAATTCTACCACTCTTGACTTCTTACTTTATGTGCTCAACTACTGCCACAGTGTTAGTGGATTGTTGTGCCGAACTACCTATCACATGCTCGTAGTATAGCGCCTTGAGCGTGTTGGCAAATAGAGTGACCATTTCTTTATCCAATAGTAGGGGATGCACTTGTATAGCTAGATCTCTCCACCTTTGGGCATATTCCCTTATGCTTTTTTTGTCCCTTTTTTCCAGATTGGACAAATTGGTTCTGTTGGGAGCAATGCCCATATTATACTTGTACTGATTGACAAAAACATCCATCAGATCTTTCCATCTTTAGAACTTTGTGTTGTTCAATCTCATGTACCAGTTCAAAGCTACCCCACTTAAACTATCATGAAAAAAAGTGCATCAATAGTTTTTTTATCGTGTACTACTTTTTCTATCTTATTGCAATAAGACTTAATATGAGTCATGAGACATTGAGTTCCAGTGTGTTTGATAAACTTAGGAACATGAAACTTTTTTGATACAACCACATTCAGGACCAGACACATCTCTACAGCTTGTACTGGGTCATATAAGTCTACCCCTTTAATAGCCCTGATTTTAGCTTCCAGTACTACCATCTTATCTTGATCAATGTCATCATATGACTTTGTCTTATGGGACTCATAGACGAATGCATCTATTACTATAAGGGTTAGTGTCAGTGCTATTGATTGCCCATTCTTTCTTTGGACTCAGCTATTGTCAGGGTATGAACATAAGTGATGGGTCAGTTGGAAAGACCTTCACTAGAGGCATTTCTAAGTGCTTGCTCAAGTAAGCTAGTGAGGTAAGCCACACTACCTTTTAGAGAATCCAATACTTCTTAGAAGTGAACATCATGATGAGCACATTCTTCATCTTCCATGTTTCTTAGTTAGAGTCGGGTGTTATAGACTTTGCGGATTAGAGCTTTTTAGGGACCTATATGTCAACCTGGCGCATGTATGTATGTCATTTAAACTGAATGTATATTTATGCAAATGTATGTACATGCATATTAGGTATGGATTAACCTGTTCGAAGGGCTAATCCATAACTTTTTTTTATTATTAAATATGGGCAAAAACTCATAGTTTGATTAATTTGAAAGGATCTTTCCTAAGTGGAGAGTTCAAAACAAAAAGGCAGGTCTTCCTAAATACGCGATAATTTTGAACTTGGTCTTTAGGAAATGTCCCCAACTAATCATCTCAAATTCTTACCAATATTCAAAAAACAAAATCATGGTCTTAGCTCAGAAAATCTTGCGGAGTTCAGGATTATTGATTAGGTTTGCCTTGATGAAAATGAATTATTAAAGAGTCCATACCCTAAAGGAAGGTTCTAGGACATTACATGAGAGTAAGATTTCTACTTGGTATAAAAAGGTCTAAGAACTACCTAGTGATCACTTTAGATGAAGGCAGTATAAGGGTTTACAAGAAATGTTTAGGGCACGGTGTGACCACTATTACCAAGTAAACACTCAGTTCATAGTTGAATGTTTCACAAATTTTAACCTCGACTGAAAGTCATGAGGCAAACTGCTACTCCTGACCTAACCTAAAAATGAGTTTATTCACAAAATCAAAATGCATGAGGGTGTTAATCCATACCGGATGTCCCTATGCATGAACATGAAGTAAAAATGCAAGATAAAATTAAATATTTAATTCAACAAGCAAAGTTTAGTCTAACTAGACAAGGAGTTTCCTAGTGGAGTCGCCATCTTGTCACGGGGCATCGAGCGACGATGAACCTGTCTCTTGAGAGTGTGTGTTGAAGAGTTTAGGTATAATCATAAAATTTTCATTATAAGATTCAGGAGTCGCCACCTAATATTATGATTATTAGGAAACCTATGGTCTGTGAGAGTCCAGGTAAGGGATTGGTTGTGTAAGGGAAAGACGCATCACCCTGAGTGCACCCTACTTAAGACAAACTACATTGTTGTTTGATTGTTTTTTTGGGTTAAATTTCTATTTGCTGGTCTTGTCTAAGTTTTAAGGTAAATATCCCTTCGTGAAAAGGTCTCTACATTGTCGAATTAAATCCTAATCATTTTAATTAAAGTTTAAATTTTAGCATAGTATTTATTTTGCTCTTTGTGCCTTTAATACCTGAGGGCATACTTTATAATATAATTTTATACCTCAAGTATTAAAGTCTACAGCTAAATCCTAACACTAGAGATATTAATTAAACAAAATAATTTTTGAAGGATTTTTCATATTTTGGCCAAACTCTAATGGATAACTATAACCAGCTGGTTATGATATCTATTTTTTTTTTTTTTGCATTTTTTGAGAACAATGAATTGTTTTTTATTTTTTTATGAAAATATGCTTGGAAAACTTTTAGGCTTCGACCGTATGCATGAAGAAAAAATATTTTTTGTTTTTTTTTTAATTTTTTGAAAGAGGAAATTAAATTAATTTTTTTTTGAATTTTCAAATTTTTTTTAAGTTTTGGAGAAAATCAAGTATTTTAATATTAGATCTGTATCTTACAATTTAAATATGCAGCCTTTGGAATTTTTTTGGAAATTTTATTATTATTATTATTATAAATTATGTTGAACTTGGCCCAACAAACCATTCTTCTTCTTTTTTTCGGGTGGGTTGGACCTAGCCCATCCATCTAGGCTGGGTTGAAACGAGTCCAACTCGGCTTGGTTGGGGTGGCTGACAACCCAACAACCTTTTTTCTATTTTTTTTTAAATTGGTTGGACTCAACCCAGCCTTATCTGCTGGGCTAAAACGGGTCTAGCCCATCATATTTTCTTAAGTAAGCCATCACTGCATGCAAATTTTGAATGCAGTGGCTGGGGGGGGGCAAGAAGAAAAAGAAGAATAAGGCTCACTTGGACGAAGGAGAGGAGTTGTCAATAGTGTTCCTAGTGGTGTTGGGAAGTCCAGCGTGTGGTTGGTGGTCGCAAGGATGGCTGAGGCGCGGCTGAGGGAGTGGCGGAAACTTGGTGAGGAGAGAAGAAAATGGAAACAAGGGGAATGACTGTTTTTTTTTTCAGACTTTGGCTTCGAATTTCTTCATCTTAATTCCTAATTGACCCAAAAACTTTGATTTTCTAGTGATTTTACCCCTGATTTGAACCAATTAACTTTGTAAAAATTAAGTTTGGTCTCTTAAAATTTCAATCTTCTCAATTAAGTTCAAATTAGGCTTTCAAACTTAATTTTTCACCAATTAAACCACTAATAAAATTAATTTTACAAATTTTTTTATAAAATTAAAATATAATTTGATATGATGTATAAAAGTTTACTTTTAACTTCTTGTTATAATTTAAAAGTTACTTCTCATAAATAATTTATGATAAGAATAAATTAAATGAGTTTAAGTTAAAAGCATTATTTATTTTTCATAAACAATTTGTTTTTTTTTTTAAATAGTTGTGTATTTACCTATTTTGACTTGAAGACAAAGCAAACCGAGATCAACCATTGAATTAAAAAAATTGATTGTGGACCATTTGATTAAAAATTTATTTGCTTGGTGAAAGGGTTTTTAATTTTCAAATCAGTCATCTCCCTTCTACAATTACAATTAGATCACTAAAATAATAAATGTATTTTTAAAAAATTTTAAATTCTTTGAAAAAGACACTAAAAATAGTACAAATACGTTAGGAACATGTTTTGTGAGTTTTTTTTTAATTTGTTTTTTGTTATTTTTTCAAAACATTTTAAAAAATAGAATAAAAAATTGGATAGCAACACTCGTCATAAATACTAAGCCTTCACCTGGATTAAGTAAGCAGCAACACATTCAAGCATATTTATTCTATACTATTAGGGTTTGTTAGACTTCGATCGATTACAACTCGTCAAGTAGCATGTGTATAACTATTCCCTCTCAATTCTTATGGACGTAACCTGAGAGACCTAACAGAGGTGGTGGATTACATTGACATGTTGTTGGGTTGTTAGAGTTATAGACTTAATTTTTTAAAAGCTCCAATATTATTTATTCATCAATCCATGTAAGTTAGGCTATTATTTTTGTAGTCATTTTCTTAATAAAACTTTCGACTATTACCAAAAACAAATCTAGCTAGCACCTAAGTCTCAATTTCTCTGAGAGGTTTTTGTTGAAAGACATTTTTGACAGAAGCAGAATAAACTTACGATAGGTTTCCGTAGCTTCACCTGCATTAGTATTGTGTGGAGTACATGTATTCGTTGAGTTTCAGGTAGTTGAAACCTGTCTTTTGTAAAAGAAAAAAGAGAAAGGAAAAGGAAAGAAAATATGTTCACCAATCAACCAAAGTGTATTGATAAGTATGGACATGGTACTCATGAAGCACCTTTGTTGGTCCAGTTGTCTTTGAACTTTCCTTTTTTTGTTAAAATCTTTCATCTTGTCCCATCAATGGATTACCTTTTTTTTATTTGTTTGGTATAAAAAGCGGTAGCATCGGTCTTTCTCCTCCAGTTGTAGTAACCACTAACCAATCAAAATAATTCCAGTTTAATCTTCATACTATGGGTGAGTACCAAAGCTTTCAATTGATGCTTAAGGTTTTCATATATTCTCCTTTCTATAACATATTTGGTAGCAAAACCTATGTACTAAAACATATTCGACCCTACATATTATTAATATACTGCTGATACTGCTGTTTTATTACAATCTTGGTATATTTAGGGAGCGAATGTGCAATTCAACCACATCCTAATGAAGGAGTTATCACAATCCTTAGCATTGACGGTGGAGGAGTGAGAGGCATCATTCCTAGCGAAGTTCTTGGCTATCTCGAATCAATACTCCAGGTTTTGTTGCTCAATGCTTATACACATGCACTCATGTGTTTGTGTGTGTATGTTTTGTGTATGAGGGATATAATAATGTATTTGTAAGTGACATGATTTTTACATGGTATAGGTGAGGTTTTTAACGTCTTTGAATATTATCCGAAGACACTCACTTCGTGCTCAACTGTTGGACTAGATATATTATAATGTTCATGCACACTATACATATATGACTTTAAAAAGTAGCATTCATCGTAATATCTATTGCTAGAAAATGACTTTATTTCTGTTGATATAGGGGTTAGAGAATCATAAGGATGTGAGGATTGCAGACTATTTTGACTTCATTGCTGGGACAAGCACAGGAGGCCTCATCACAGCTATGCTTACTGCTACAGAAGATGGAAAACGACCTTTGTTATCTGCAAAAAAAATTATTGGTTTTTATATGGATCACAGTAAGAATATCTTTAAAAAAAATCCTACTGATGAAAACAGCCATGGTCTAGTAGCAAAGACGAAGTCCGACAACGCAAGATTTACTGATGTTATGAAGGACATGTAAGTGAAATAGATGAGATGATTTTATTTTTTTTCCTCTTAAACAATATCCCTATAAAAAGTCTTTTCCCTAGAAACATTCAATAGTCATTTGCATGAATATGTAACTAAGCGCCTGTTTGCCTAGAATCAATTTGAAACGCGGTTGGCCACGTAGACAAACACACTAAAATGAATTATCTTGTGATAATCTATAGTATGAACAGCATAAGCAAATGCATCAGCAGCAACAGCAGCAACAGCAGCAGCAACATTTTGGATAGTTTCTTGAGGCGCTTTATAAGTTGGCATCAAATTCCTCAAACAATCCGTGAAATGGTTATGCATTTCCTAGAACCAAAATATGATAGTGACAATCTGAAGGAGGCCATCAAGGAATGCTTACGAAAGGAACCTCGAATCAGTGAGACTATCACTAATGTGATAATTCCCACTTTTGACATCAAGCGTTTTCGGCCTATCATCTTCTCTACCTTGAAGGTCATTCTTTTTCTTGAATTTCTAATGATTTCATACTCTTTTTCTTGAATTTCGAATGATTTCATACCAGTTTTTTTAACATATTTATCGAAAGGTTATCTCATATTCTTTTTTTAATGAATAAATTATAGGCAAAAAGGGACGACTCAATGAATCCTCTACTGTCAGAAGTTTGTATTGCGACGTCAGCAGCACCATATTACTTCCCCCCTCATCTTTTGACAGCCAGCGCCAAGGAATTCCACTTAGTTGATGGTGGTGTTGCAGCCAATAATCCTGTAAGTTGCTATAACCCTATAATAAAACAAGGCATTTGTGTTGAATTAGACATGTGAGTACTGAATCCCATATCGTTTAGGAGTATGAACAAAAAATTGACTTATAGATAAAAGTGAACCAGGAATACACTTCTTTAGGGGTTTTGGATGAGTTAATTATAACTTAATGCTTGTAGTTTATTAAAACTAATTAATTAATCCTCTAGTGTGTGTGTGTGTAATCCCTATGTTTTTAAATCCATTCATAACTTAATCTTTTATTTGTTTAAAGAAATGGGAAAAAAAAGTGGAATGTTAGTACTAATATTTGAAAAACAAATTAAAGTAGATATGTTAGTACTGAATCCCATATCGTTTAGGAGTAAGAAGAAAAAATCTAACCTATATTCCTCTTCTTTAGGGTTTTGGATTATAACTTAGTCATGTAGTTTATTAAAACTAATTAATTAATTATTCCTCTACAAATTATATATTTACTCCTATTATTTAAAATTCATTCTTAATTTAATCATTTCTTTGGTTTTAATAAATAAAAAAATTAGATATATAGTGTGAAAAGATTGATAAAAAAGAAGAAGATATTTTATAAAATAAAATAATATCAAGTTAAGCTTGGTCGACATTGGTGAAGGAACGAAAATAATTTATAATTTATTCTTTTAAGATTAAAAAAAATAATTTATAATTTACATGTTGTTGGATTGAATATGGTTTTATTAATTTAAAATGCGTTTTAATTAGTTGCTTGAGTGTTGGATACTTGATAATAACAACAACGCCTTCTCGCTTCTCACAATGCGATAACATTACCAGTCTTTCCTAGCCTTATGTGAGGTGATCAAAGAGAGAAAGGTCGATTACAGTAAGATTCTTCTTCTGTCCCTTGGAACTGGGGAACAAAATGGAAAGGATAAGCTGGAGGTTGGAGATCCTAGCAAGTGGGGCATCGTTAAATGGATATGGCAAAATGGCAAGTCCAATCCATTGCTTGATATTCTTATGACTTCAGCAGATGAAATGATTGAGATTTACATGTCCAGCATCTTTCAATCACGTGGATTAAAAGATAACTATATTCGTATCCAGGTACCATTCACTTGAATTTAGGATACAGAATAATTCTAAGTTTGGAAATACGATTTAATTGTTTTTTCAATTATTTTTTAAAATATTAAATTGATATTTTTAAAACTTATTTCTTGTAATCTTGACGTGTGATGATATACAAAATTATTTAATACATTTTTTTATTAAATATTATTTTTACAGAAACAGCTTGCACTGCATCTTATTTCCAAAGAAACAGTAAATTGAAATTTCCTTAAATATGCATTTTATATCAAATATTTTTCTCCATGCCATTAATTTTGGCTGAGTTTTCCATCTATAGAGGGACGAGAAAGTAAAATACTTTCAAAGATTTTCTTAAAACTTATCTGAACAAAATAAATGTTTCCAAACTGATGAGACATTGATTTTTTTATATCATAAATAAAAATCAAATTTATTTTTATCATAAATTGTTTATAAAAAACAAATTTTGAATTACGATTTGAAGTCAAAAGTCATAATTCGAAAGTTATACTAATGGAACTCTATATTTTATGGTCAAATGACTGCAATCAGGCTGACCTAAGTTCTGTTGAAGCCGCGTTCGACGACTCGCGTGAAGAAAATCTAAAATGTCTCACGAAGATTGGTCAAGATCTGGTGGAAAAGAATGAAGACATACTTACAGAGTACTGAATAACATTTAATAATTTATCTAAATTTATTTCTATAGCACCGATACAAGCTTCTTCATAGTATATTTATTGCTACCTCTGCATTCATGTTGTGCAGCTTCGCGAAAAAATTGGTAGATATAAAGAAGGCTCGCTCTCTAAAGTGTTTCCTCTGAAGTTTTTCCTACCTTCGGATTTATAAAATAAAACTGAAGTGCTAGTATCAGCATAAGGTCAATGAGCATAGCTCGAAAACAAGAGGGTTTTGCAATCAACTTTAGCCTTCTAGACTGGCACTTCTAGCTAGGCTTGTTTGTGAGTTGTGTGGAGTGATATCAATTCATGTAATCCTCGAGTAACTAGGACACAAGGCTCTCCTTGAGTTTCCTTGAAAGAGTCTTCATGTGCCGTGACTTTTTTTTTTCTTTTTTGAGTGAATTTTCTTGTGTTTTTTTTATTGAACATGTTTGAGTGAGGATTTGAAGTGAGTTGTATATTTTGTGGTATCATAAATATGTACAATAAAAACATTATATGTTGATTATAGTAGGATGAACCAAGCATAAATTAATATAGGTTGTTTGTTTAGTGTTGTGGTGCAAAGTACTTTTTAAAGTTACTTTGAATTGCAAATATATCAAAATGATTTTTTTTAGATTATTTTATTTTTAACATCAATACCGCGCGTGACGTCAGGGGGTTTAGGAGTCGCCTTAGTTGTGGCAAGGGAAGGTATGAGCATCTCTAGCGCACCCTACTCGAGGTAAGCTACATTGTATGGTCTGAATGTGGTTTAAAGGTTTTAATGAATTCATAACCAGTAGTTTGTCTATAGCTTAGGATAAAAATTTACTCTGCGAGTAAATCTAGCGTTTTGAATTTATTACGGGCTCGTGTACCCAAATAAATTCTTATGGAAAGGGTCCATGTAGGTGCGCTGACAGGGTTCACCTATCTTGGAAGGTGGAAGGGTCTTCCCCAACTTGTGTGTTTTGGCAAAAAAAATACTCTCAATTAAAATTGATAAATATTCAGAATAATTCTTGTCATAATCCATTTTTGGGTTATTCCCAAAATTCATTTTTTTTCCAACCTAAAAAAAAAGAATGGAACACGACACGTGTCGTTTTGAACGACACTGTGCTGCTTCTTCTTCCCTTGCGAAAACAGATTTTTTTATTCTTTTTTACTCGCCTTCCCTCTTTCTCCTTACTTGCCAAACCTTGACAAAACTCACGCCCCTTACCAGCCACTAGATGAAAAAACAAAGGGGACAAGCCCTGCGGGCAGTTGCCTAGTGGCCGCCTGGCCACCCTACTACCCTTTGTGCCATGACTAGACAGGGGTAGTAACTCTCTTTCTCCCTTTTTCCCCTATAAATACCAACAAAGAGAGAAGAGCAAGAGGGAGGTGGAAATAGAGCGAAAAACAGAAAGGGAAGGGATGAAAAACAGAGAAAGATGAGAGGAACAGAGGAGAGAGTTTGGAGAAGAGAGAGATTTTTGAAAACAAAATCGAGGAAGAAACAGAGACCAAAGAGGGGAAGAAGAACCGTTTCTCGTCGCGAATCATCGCTTGCCGTCTACAATCCGCAACACAACCATCGTTAACAACAACAAAAACAGAAGAAGGAAGAGAGAAGAAAGAGAGAAAGAAAACCAGGGGAGAAGTATAAGAGAGAGAGAAGAAGAAGAACCATCGCAGTGACCACCTTCATTTCGCCACCAACACAGATATTAAAGTTTGATGGGTGATTTGGGACTTGATCAAAGAAATCTAAAACCAAAGACCAAACTAGAAAAAAGATGCATAAATATAGGAGTTGAAATTGACCGAATCTAGGGCCAAATTGAAAAAAATAAAAGTATGTTGATCAATTGAGGGTCAAAATGCAGAAATTCAAAACCAATTATCAAAGTTTAAAAGTCGACCAATTTTAGGGTCGATATTTGAATTTGGCAAGGATTAAATTGAATTGATTCTTAAAATCAAAATCTCAATTGAGGACTTGATTAAATAAATCAAAAATTGAGGACTGCTTTAGAAATAGAAACTTTTTAGTGCCTTTTTGTTTTAAATGAAACAGCAAAACAACACAGTTTCATTCACTATTCCTTAAAAACAAAACAGAGCTGAAAATGGTGTCTTTTTGATGGCATTGTTTGTCATCTTCTTCCCTTAGACGCATTGTAGATAGGGGAAGCAGGTTTTTCTTCCCCTCCTGTGTAGTGTCTCGGACCCCC
>Ga0307515_10004185_pt1 | contig 30018 bp, 39 predicted proteins | sample 17_EM_MG_FD_194513 | JGI IMG/M metagenome (GOLD analysis project Ga0307515, IMG submission 194513) | Populus trichocarpa ectomycorrhiza microbial communities from riparian zone in the Pacific Northwest, United States - 17_EM | ecosystem: Host-associated > Plants > Roots > Unclassified | place... | reverse complement strand
TAGAAATCAGTACGTGGTCATTCATATAATGACGGTGCGAAGCGAAGTGTTGGGTGACCATCCGTAACACTAGAAATGTGGTAATTTGAAAGGTTGACCGATTTTCGAACCAAACGACCACAGCGTCGCGATCCCATATGCTTGGTTTGGTGACAACGGGTGACCCGGTGACCACCCGTAAGGCTAAACCGTGTACACACAAGTGTAGACAGATACGCGGAGCCTTTAAAGGAAATCTTGGGACTCCCCCCATTCGTTTTGCTTGGTCGTGGATGTTGTCTCCAAGCCGTGTATCTGTTGCTGTTTCGCTCGAAAACCAGCTAACCTTCCAAGTTACCAGGGTCAGGAAGGACCGCAACTCCACCTACCTCGAGCTCACGAGGTGCTGGCGTCATCTCTATGTTTGAACTCTCGATTTCATCGGCCTACGCTGTCCGGAGTGCCCCAGGTATTGAGGAGTAAACCTCGGCTGATGGAACCCTACTGGAACGGATACGTAAATTTCTAGTGTCATGGATAATCACCCAATATTCACGGCCCAGCGCGACGGACGGGGTCCTGGTGCGTTTGTACACGGTATACCTTCACGGACGGTCACCTACTCATTACCTGTTCGGTATCTATGTGAAATACGGTGACAAGACTCCACCAATGGGCGTTCTCGCGCGCGCGGTTTCGTTTGGTCGAGAGGCTTTGTCTGTGTGGCTAGATCTCCAAAACCTAAGTTGACGGGAAATAAAACTTGGCTCAAAATGACATTCATATCATTTACTGGTTCATCACTCAGTGGGGCGTTACGCGGTGAGTTACATACTGGCATCTGCATTCGAGTAACCTCAAGTACAAGACAAGGGAGGTTCAAAGACAAACTATGATCTGAGGCAGAACGGAAAACAACTGTCTAAGATCGCGTGAGATCCGGTTCGGTAACGACAATTTCTGATCTCATTAATCGTTATATCGTCGCTTGTCTGGCATGAAAACCGTGTCAGCTAATGGTCTCAAGGTACAATGGTGAAAGGCGCACAAGCGACACCTAACTGCACTACAGCGTGTAGGGACCTATGATCGCGATTGGTCCAAACGACAGACAGCTGTTCTGCGTGGAAGATGCGGGTGGCATACTCCGTTAGGTCTACCGATGGATCAAGTAGCCACGGATTCGACTCGACTTGATCGAAGGGAATCGGCTCTTTCAACTGGAAAAGACGGTCCGCCCTTGATTTAATCTAGAGTCGTGTAATCACATACCAGCCAGAATTCGGATTTTGAAGCGGCAACGTAGCTGTCCGAACTTCCGCAAATGCTCTCCAAAACAGATTTGATCAAATAGTCTTCGCTGTAGATCTTTTGGGGGAAGACTTGGAATTGTGTGTGACCCAGGACGCTGTAGTTGAGAAAGAGATCGGTGGACATGGTTCTGGTCAACCTGGGTCGGCGCGGGCGGTTATTCGTTCCTTGCAGAAAAAAGTTTAGTCAAGGCGCGGGCGCTGAACGTCACAGAAAACCAATGTCTAACGATTCGGTTCGGCGACGGCACAATCTGGGCCCGTTGACCGTCTTCGAAATTTCAGTCACGACCGTCACCATACCGCAGCTTTCGTTTATGTTTTTTTTGCCATCAATCGTCCCCCCACCAGGTTGGACGGATGGGTACAGTAGTTTCATCAATACAAATTAGAAAAAACTCGACGGCCTTTGGCCGGAAAGAAATCGAGAACAAGTGGTGAGGAGCGGAAGTAATTTCACAGCCGTTTTCTGACGCGCCAACTGTCAGTTGATGGCCTCAGTGAGTGAGGAAAGACGTACAGGAGGAAACTACACGAAAGACAGCATGCAAGAGCCTGTGGTTGCGGGCGGTCCAAACGTCAACCAGCCTTTCTGCACGGAAGACACGCCTGCCGTGGTCCTTTAGGTTTGTCGATGACTCAAGTAGCCACGGATTCGACTCGACTTGATCGAAGGGAATCGGCTCTTTCAACTGAAAAAAAAAAGACAGTTCACCCTTGATTCAATCTAGAATCATGTAATCACATACCAGCCAAAGCTCTGTTTTTGAGGGCTTGACGGAGTTATCTGACCCCATACAAATCCCTTGCAGAGTCTCTTCGACTGTAGTATCTTCATTGTAGGTCCGGTAGGGGAAGACCTCGAATTCACGGTGACCCAAGGTAGCGTAGTTGAGTTGGAGAAGGGAGGACATGGCTCTGGTCAACCAGTGTCAACGTGGGCGGTCGCCCTTTTACGACAGAAAATGCCCAGCCACTATTCGCATCTGATGTATGAATGGAGGTTTTGGTGGAATCCGATAAAGAAAGGTGACGCCGAATTACGCAGATAAACATCCTGCGACTGCGCGCTGCAGCGATACGAGCTAGACACTTCAGGACACTTCGTGGTCACCACGATTGGTTGGGACCAGGACATGGACCGGGAGGGAGCCAGCGATCGCGTCCCGTGTCCGAATTCATTCCTCCACTGACCGGGAGAGACACAATTCCGATTCCGAACCGATAGAGATGTTCGTTGCTCTTCGTTCATTCCGTCCGCCCCCATCTCTCTCTCTCCGACATCTCTTCAGCGCATCCATGTCCACCAGGACCTACAGCGAAGCAGTCGATGAGCTCAACTCTCTCCAGAGTAATGCTGCCACCCTCGAGGCCATCCGTGTAGCCGGTGGGCCTGATAGATCGAGTCACTTTGCTATTCCGGAGATGCTCGAGTATCTGCACAGAATCGGTTACAGCGTGAGTCTTGCCCATGTGCTGGGGCGCATATATTGGTGATTTGCGATCCCCAGCCAAGTGATCTCAACAGGCTCAACGTCATACACATCGCTGGCACGAAAGGAAAAGGCTCAACATCTGCATTTACGGATTCCATCCTACGCCAGGTAAAGCCTGAGTGGAGAATCGGTGAGAAATCCAGTACGATGGATTCGTGTCTCTGGAATCATCGCATCGCGTCGATTAGGATTGTACACCTCGCCTCATCTTGTTGCCGTCCGAGAACGCATCAGGATAAACTCCATACCTTTGTCAGAGGAACAGTTCTCTTCGTTCTTCTTCGAGGTATGGGACAGGTTAGAGAGGAACCAGGAGGTATGCACCGACGGAACCGCTCCCTTCTTTCTCGCTGACTCATCTAGGCCCCAGCGAGCTATGGGATCCACCCCACTTAAACCAACGTACTTTCGCATGATGACACTCGTTGCACTTCACACGTTCTTGTCGTTGGATGTCTGTACTTGTCATGTTTCAACCGCAGTCATTCGTTGACCTTCCTTGCAGGTTGATGCGACCATTCTCGAAGTCGGTATTGGAGGTGCGCACGACTGTACGAACATTGTGCCCAAGCCGGTGGTTACCGGGGTCACCGCCTTGGGCCTTGACCATGTTCATATTTTGGGCGAGACGATAAAGAAGATTGCATGGCAAAAAGCTGGTATTTATAGGGTGGATTTACCATTTCGAGTGATCGTTCCTGTTCTAAACCCTGTGCGATAGGAGGGCGTGCCTGCCTTGACCGTCGAACAACCGGAGGAAGGGATGGCAGTCTTGAAACGAGTGGCTGAAGAGAAGAAGGTGGGCCCAGCCTTGCGATCCCACAGCGGCTTCCGTCTTACCCTTCACGAGACTTCCAACCTCTCTGTGGTGGAAAGGATACCCGAAATTGACAAGATAAAACTTGGTAAAGTCCATCTCCGCAACTGTTCTGGCTAGATTGCACTGATCCGCGCCTCCAGGACTCGCAGGATTTCACCAATACCAAAACGCCGCACTGGCCGTGGAGCTCTCCCGGGTGTTCTTGAAATCTCATGCCCACGCTCGCTTCGACGAAGTTTTGCCTGAACCTTTTAAACAAGGTCTGATTCAAACTCGTTGGCCGGGACGATGCCAAACCGTTCGCGATCCTGCTTATTCTCTGACCACGTGGTTTATGGACGGAGCACATACGCTCGAGAGTCTCGAATGCTCCGTCAAGTGGTTTGTCGCCCCGGATACAGGGTTGAGGGAAAAGTAGGCGTCCATCTCATCTCCCGAGGCCTGAGGTAACGCGATAGGGGGCTGATGATGGTACAGGAAGGGGAAGAAAAGAATCCTGATATTTAATTGCACGAGTGGTCGCTCGGGAGCATATTTTCTCGAAAGTATGCTCAAGGGCACGACGGAAGAAATCAAGCTTCACAAGAGCGAGGAAAAGTCAAGTACATTCTTTGATACCGTCATCTTCTGCCCGAATGTCACCTATGCGGACGGTCAGTTCAGAGGTGCGTCCCCCCCTTCCCCCAACAACGGTCCCTGATCATCCTTCCGTGGGTTAGACCTCGCCTCGCGTTCAATCGCCACGACGGACACGAGCCTAGTCAAAATTCAAAGCGAGCTCGCGGCCGCATGGTCATCACTGATACCCGAATTCCCCACAAAAAACATACACATCTTACCCTCCATCGAACACGCGATTAGAGTGGTAAGAGGAATCGGATTGGAATGGGAGGGGGTCGACGTCCTTGTTACTGGGAGTTTACATTTGGTCGGTGGTGTTATCGAAGTTGCGGGACTTTCAGACGCTGCTCTATAGAACCACGTGCACACGCATATAGACGAACAACATCCGAGGACTTTTGAAGATGATGCGGAGACCCCAACTGCTCTGTCGGGTCGTGGGCGGCGTGAACCTCGGCAACTGGCACCTTACTACGATTTTTGGAGATGTTTCTAATCTTACGGACGGTCATCAAGAGGCTCACCCAGTTACCCATTGTGTGCAAACGAGTCCAGGTGAATGCCCATAACCTTTAAGGAGATTGTCAGGACCCCGTCCGTTGCGTCGGGCCGTGGATGTTGTCTCCCAGTCGTCTCCAGGCCGCACATGTGGGATCGCGATGCTGCGGTCGTTCGGCTCGAAAACTGGTTAACCTTCAAAATTACCACATTTCTATTGTTACGGACAGTCACCCAATACTTTGCTTCGCGCCGTCATATGGACGACTGCGTACTTATGTCTAAAGGATCGTGAGGCGCGACTCGTTAGCTCCGGTGAATTATATAGTGCTTCTATGGTCAGCGGAGAGTTCGCTCAGACCGGCTTCAGGCCTGTGGAAGTTTCCGCCTAGGCAACAGTCGAGTAATCGCTTCTAATTTTTTACCCAACGTGTGAGATCTTGATATCCAATGATTATGTTTTCACCTCTGTTACGTTACGGGCCCGCTCAAGCGCCCTCCCGGGCCGATGGAAGAAGTGACAGACCGACAAAAGCACGTGACGCTAATTATAATTGAACTATCGCGGTTTTTCAAACTCCGACAAGGGGAGGTCTCAACACAATCCACAATCCACGTTTTGTTGGGTTCCTGTACATATACTCCGCGATGGCAAACCTCGAAAGGTACTTTCCAGTCGTCAAGACATCCTCAACCCTCAAGCAGAAGGATACGAAGAAGAGTGCTTCAAGATATAACCCCTACAAAGCACCCACCCCACGCGATGGGAAGAGGTCGGTCCTGTCCTCGACCGAGCAACCTAATTACGTTTACCACCCGATTTCCCTCGTAGGCCATCGAACTCTGCGCTCAACAAGTTTTTGTTATCGACTTTGAAAGATGAGAACAATCCAATCACGCATTCGACGAGTGGGTTGAGAGCTGGTAGGTCGCGTGGATACCGGTTTCCAATGCGTCGTTGATTTAACCCTGGGGGCAGAACATGTGGAGTCTACCGCAACGGGACATCAGAGGCCTGATTCTGGGATAAACAGAACTTTGTATTTGAAACGTCGACGCGAGAAACTCAAGAACCAAGAGGAGAGACCAGCACCTTCAACGTCAACATCAAGTTCAAAGTCCTCAACCAAGATGCAATCTACCTCACCAACATCACCAGCAACAAGCTCATCCTCAAGCACGTCAAAGGGAGATGAGCCTCCCAAGACAAACAAACTTGTCATGCAGGGCGTGCGCGTGTACATAAACGGTTATCTGTGTGACACGACAGACATCGAAATGAAACGCACCGTCACTCTCGCCGGTGGACAAGTACTGTTCGTGAATCTCTACCAATCCAACCACACTCAATCTTACATCACGCGCATGACCCAGTCTAACACCGTCCAACGCAACACACATCCTGACATCACAAGGCCTCAACGGTTCCAAGACCCACAAGCACCTAACCAAGAACGCAAGAATCAAGGTCCACATCGTAAAACCAGAGTGGGTTGTTGACAGCATCAATGTCGGAAAGAGGTTGCCTGAACGGCACTATACGGTTGTCATCAACGACACGATGAATTCTGTCGCTGCGATGTTCGGAGCGCGGCCCTATGAGAGGCCGTTGCCACCGTCCCCATGAAGAAAGTGAGTTAGTCAAAGTACGAGAGCGGGCTAGATCGCAATCGCAGTGGCAGAGATCAACGGAACCCCGCGGTAGGATACATATATAGCCATTACGCCGTTACTAGATCGAGTCAGACAATGGGTGGATGGAATAACAGAGACTTGCGGAGATGTATCCTGATGTATCGATCAGTTCAATCGACAGAGTTCATCAAAGACAATGAAAAACGCCACAGGGGTTATTTGGACGGTTTGAGAACCAAAGAAAGACCACAAATTGCAGGGTGATGTAATATCATGTAACAGATGCACAGCGTTAACGACGGATGAGTAATAGACAAAGTCACAAAGAGAGGAGGGAATGGATGCAGGAGGGGGGACAGAGAGATAACTATATGTGATTGGGGAGGCGAGAGGGGTGGGGAAAGCCGCGAAAGAATATGCATGCAGTGTTGGACGTGAGTTGTTGTGCTTGTTGGTGTTATATGAAAGAGGGGCGAATAGATGTCGCCGAGAGTGGAGCGGGGGAGGTAAGGGGGGGGGGCGGACCGGAGGAACGATGGAAGGGACGAACGAACGAGTGTCGGTGGAAGAGGGAGAGGGGGAAGGTGAACAGTAAATTGAAGAACATAATCCTGGCATGAAAAAACTGTACATGGGTGGAATCGCACACAGAAAAAGAGGGTGACCACGGAAGAGGAAGGGGAATAACATTCAGAACGTGTACACGAGAAACCGAAAGGGAGGGGGTGAGAAAATCTTACAAACTACCGAACGACCTTTTGCGCAGCACGTTCGTGAGCGTGGGTCGTTTTGAACCCCAGCTGGCGCATCGCAGCCACAAGATCCGCCTTTTGCAGCGGTTTAGCCAGAGAGGCGGCGAACAGGTTGCTCGCTTCCATCTCTGACCCGCTGTAGGCACTAACGGCAATTATCGGAGTGGTCGCGTTTTTGTTGTTAGTGCTTTTGATGTATCTTGCAGCACCTTCACCGTCAACTATTGGCATATGCAAATCCATGAGAATACAATCGAATTCTGGGAAAAGAAAAGTCAGCCAACGGTCACATTTCCAAGCGAGATGGGGAATGCAATGGCTCACTGATATCGCCCATCGCAACGCTAATCGCCTCGGATCCGTCGGCCACAACCACGACTCTGCATCCAAGGCGACTCAACAACGTTTCTATGATCTTGGCCGTAATTGGGTTGTCCTCCGCAAGCAAACACGTCACAGCTCGATCGTTCGGATCTGGCCCTCGCTTCAGATCTATCGAGGCCACTGAGGAAGGAGGTGTGTTGGCTTCAGGGAATGAAGACGTCGCGACAGAAGCTGCGTAAGACCCGGGCGTCGAGTCATCACCACTGGTCGAAACAGATGCAGTGCGTAATCGGCTGGGCATCGAATTCCTCCGTGACAAGTCACCATCCATATGGCTCAGCTTGAACCGTTCGACGGCTCCAAACTCCGATGGTTTACGAACATGATTTCCACTTCCAGGTGCAGAATTCGTCCTTGATGGCGAAGAGGCGATCGAAGACGTAGAAGTAGCGGGCGAAGGTGGATTCGTAGGAGACCCCTTGCTCGTATCGATGCTACTCACATTCGCCGGAGGCTTCTTCATCCGTTGCGAAAGGCTTCGTCTGCGATTGTGGGCGCCAGTCTCCGCTAGGGTCTGCGAGATCGGGGCCATTTGATCCGTCTTGAGCTTCCTAATCACCTCGTCATTGGCCTGCTTCAAAACAGGTAAATTCTTAAAGCTGAACGTTCCAAAGTCGTCGGCGGGTGAGGAAACAACTTCCTTATTCTGCATGAAAGGGACGGGGATCATGGCGGAGGCGGGAATCGGGGGGTCCAGGGTAGAGGAGGTAGGGTCCGTCTTGGTGATTGTCCCAGCCAATAGTGAGGGCGGTTCCTCATCGTTGAAGATCTGCAAAACAGCTCCGCGGGGGTCGAAGTAATCCGTGGATTCGGCATCGGTGACTTGTGGGATGAACGCAGCTTCGGAACTGGTAACAGCATCCCAGTTGATGTCTCTGAAGAACAGATGGTTCTTGACCTCCTCGGCGCCATTCGCTCCAAGGCGTCGGGCAGGGTCCAGTGTCATCAGACGTTCCATGAAGTCGCGCGCCTCGGGAGAAACCTCGATGAACTCTTCGTGCCATTCTATGTGTCCTGAAAGGATGTTCTCGAACACTTTTTCTGGAGTGTCCGCGTGGAAAGGAGGGATTCCATAGAGGAACTCATATGTGATGACACCCAAAGCCCACTGATATGCGTTCCCGGTGAGCAAGTGACACAGTGCACATACGGAAGAATAAGCAAACCCACCCAATCAACGGCAGCGTCGTCTCCCCTCAAACCCAAGATCGTTTCGGGAGCAAGGTAATCAGGCGTCCCCACGAAGCCCTTTTCAACCGGTGGGGTTCCAGAAGTCAACGATGGAGTGTTCGTATTCGATGCTTGGGAACTGGCATGTTGCCTTAGTTCGTGCGTTAACTCCGAGGCGAAGCTTTGTAACGGGCTGTCGCTCGAGCGATAGTTGCTTGATTGAGGTCCCTGCACAGTCACGGTGCCGCCACGACGGGGGAACAGCCCAAGTACGGATTCAGACCCGCTTGACTCGGAGACGTCATCTATGGGAGCTACGTAAGGCGAGGAACCCATCCTCGGCCCTGACGGTGGGCGGTGGTTAAAATACGAACCTCCAACCTCCGCGGCATGTGACGTGTGGGTCAGATATGCTGCGTCGATGGATGGCGGCCGTGAATGAGGGCTGTACCGAGTCCGGTGACGAAGTCCACGTTCAGATAGAATATCGCCCTCACGCGTCTGACGACCCAACAGACCGATGCGGCTCAGACCAAAGTCCGTGAGCTTGAGGTGTCCGTGTTGGTCGATGAGCAAGTTGTCTGGCTTCAAATCACTGTAAACGCGGGCGAAAGTAAGCCCGGATGCACTGATTTCGCCTTTCGTCAATCGGGACTCACCGATGAACAACACCCTTTTCATGCAAGTACTCCAGACCTAGCACGACCTCTGCAATGTAGTTCTTGGTCCACTCCTCTGGCAACGACCCCAGACTCTTGATCAGCGCCGCGCAATCCCCACCGTTCAGATACTCCATCACGAGATACAGGTTCTCCTTGCTCTGGAATGTCCAATACAACTTGGCCACGAACGGAGACTCGGCTTGCTGCATGAGGATCATCCGCTCGGCCTTCACGTTCGTGATCTGATTCTTCGCAATCATATCCGCCTTCTTGAGAACCTTGATGGCGAAGTAGTCCCCGGTCAGTTTCTTCTTGGCCAAGAACACAGATCCAAATGCGCCCTTGCTGATAGGTTTGATGATCTCGAAATCCTTAATCGACGTCGGGGTGGTCCTCGAAAGAGGTGCAGAAGGGAGGCGGGGAGAGAGAGGTTGGCCGTTCGACCCGATCATGGAAGTGGCAATCGGTTGTATCGTTGATGGCCTCCTGCTGTGTGCTCTCTTCATCGGAGGCTCCGGCGGCGCCATCATGGGATAAAGAACCGGGCTGGGATGGATCCCTCCTAAACCAGGTATCAAATTCTGGGGTGACTTGGTTAAAGTCATTGGAGGCTCAGCCAAGTCGTTCAAAAGTGGGATGTCGTCTGTGTGCAATGAAGCAGTGATTGGGATCGCCAAAGCCAAAGGGGAGGATACCGAGGAGGGAGTAGACGGGCGCGTAGCGTGAATTTGGGACCAAGGTCGGGGCGGTTCGTACCTTTGACCGGCGGCCGAAAGAGCAGGAGATGAAGATCCTGTCGGAGTGGGCTCGGTTGTAGGTCCATCGGAGAATCTCCCATCCTTCTTGTCTTCATACCCGTACTCTGATGCCGTGCTCGAGTGATCACCTTCGTCGTCCTTCTCGGTCAGTGTCCTCGCCCCGACCCCCGTAGAGATAGGAGGTTCGACAGAAGTTTCGCCCGAAGTTACCTCAGCCGCTCCATCACTCCCCTCGCCTTCACTCTCACCGTCCATGTCCCCTTCATCTAGCTCCTCCGTCTCGTCAAGTTGACTAAGGGCCTCCTCAATCTGGACCTCCCATTCCTGCCTGACCTTCTCCTCGTACCTCATCACATTCTGCATCCTAATAACATTGTCCACCTTCTGCCTCATCACTCTCTCCACATCATCGGCCAACTGCGTCAAGGCGGTATCCTCTATCGTCGGCTTGCACCACGTCCTCAAATGGCTGATCTTGCGTTCCGAGCCCGGGGAAAGTAGCCGTTGTCGCTCGATGGGTTCCTTGCTCTCTTCTTCGCGCAACGCAGGAACTGAGATCTCCAAAGCGACTTGGAGGATATCGTCCAACTTCTCGAGAAGTTGTCGCTGCACCTTCTTCACGCCCATTTTCTGCATCTTAAGCGGAGCCCTGAGCATCTGCAGAGGTGAACTGGAACCGGATGATGTCTGTGGTGTGAAGATTGGGACGCCCCGATATTCCGGAATCTGGACGGGAGAGGACCTATCAAGCGCAACAACGAGGTCACGTATCGTGTTCCTCAACTCCGTCACCGACTCATTGCAATCCGCGATCTCTGCTTCCAGCCGATGGACCTCCACGCACGTCTCGTTGTGTTTCTCGAAGAACCACTGGGGTACGTTGCACTCGCATATCCTGCACAAGATCGGGGATACGTTGATCGGCCGGACGATGGAAAACGGTGTCACGGGTTCAACTCCTGGTGGTTGAACAGGGAAGCCAGGGGCAGGTGTAGGAAGGGGTTCATCACCAACTTCACCAGATTCCGGTTGGGCGGGCGGAGCCGCCGTGTCGATGGAATAAGGAACGGCGGGTTTGATGACCCACATCGTGTGCGACGGTTGTCCGTCGTCTCGGTCAATCATTAGCATGCCTTTGCCCTCCATAGTGCGTATGATTGGGTGGTCCCGGTCGTCGTCAGGCTCTACCTGGAGTTTGAACCGAACTTCGATGGTGTGAGAATCGTCTTCCTGCAACCGCTGTGTGGCGTCGCGGAAGACGCTCCAATCAGGAGGAGACAACAAATGTGATATCCTGGTTCCTTGGAGTTCCTCAGGATCCGTTCTGCACAACCGTCAAAAGGGCCGAAAGACAACAAAGACGGCACAGCCAAAACAAGGAAGAATGGGACAAAACGTTAGAAAATGAAAGTGACGCCAACGTGTAGTGTGAAAGGGTGGAACGCACCCTACAACGTTCTCCCAAGCATAGTTGATCCACAGGATGTGATCCCCATCCAGGCTAAGCTCCATGACCATATTCTGATTCTGGGCTTTCTCCGCTTGTAACCTTAGTCTCTCCGTAGCGAGAACGCGCGCGGACTCCGTGGTATCCATAAATTTGGAAGGCGTTCGACTGGTGTCCTCCTTGTCCGCCAAGCTAGGCCGTTGGGGGGTAGCGGTTGTTGAAGACACCGAAAGTTCCTTGGTAGATTCGTTCCTCTGTCGTTTGCCGAGACTGGGAGGCCTCGTCATCCTTAACTTGTTATCCTCGTCTGTAGAGAGCTTGTAGGGGTCATTGGTACCAGCTGAGGGTGTCTCTCCTTCTTTGCCGCCGGTCGACTCGTAAGCGGGTTTCATGACGAAGATGAGTGGCTCGTCCTGTTCCTCTTCCTTCTTCTCATCGAAATTCCAGAACTGCCTCTCGGCCTCCCACCATTCCACAACGCGACTAAGGGAGGCGATGGACAGGAGGACTTGAACATACCAATTCCTGCCGTGCCAGTCAGGATGCTCGTCCCAAGCGCGACCGATGTTCTGGATCCGCTGAACGAACTGTTCGCAGATCTTCGGCTGTGCGATGAGATGATTGACGCTCATCTCTATCACGTCTGTCGCGACACCAATGATCTCGTAGAGGGTCGACATGATCGGGTCGACTGGGTCATCAATAAGGATGCGAGAAGACCGCCTGTGTTTGAGCTCCTCGTGTGTGGGTTTGGGAAGGGGGGATCGAGAACGGGATGCGGATCTTGAGCTCTGCCCGGACCTTGCGGGTCGCACGGGGATGTGTATACTCCTTGAGAGTCTACGAGAGAGGGCAGATGCGGACCCACCGGAGTTTGACCAGGTCATCGCAGGAGGGGTTACGCTGGGGGGAGGTTTCTTGGGACTGGTCGTATCCGAAGCGGGGGAGTTAACGAGGTTCTGCTTGTCTCTAGGCAGCGTATGTTGTCGTCGCAGTGAAGCAGGGCTGGATGAGGTGGATGCTGTGAGCAGACCGGGTGATGGAGACCCACGGGTCAGCTTATGAGAATCCTGAGTAGTGGGTGACTCCTCGAGAGACGCACGTTGACGAGAGACGCCATGACGAGGATAGTCTAACTCAGCCTCGTACCCACCGTCAGAGCTAGCTTCAGCATCAGCATCGGAACCCGCCAGGGCGTTACGGAGCTCAGCAGGCTGGAAGGTGAAGGGTTCCTTGAGGGTATCGGAACCACGACGAGTGGAGACATCGCGGGCCCTCCCACGAAAGTCTCGGTCATCCTGGGGCTGATCCGCATCCAAAGTTTCTCTCAGCTTTTCCTCGAAGAAGGCGGTGATGAAGTTGATAACACGCTGGAGCTCCTTGTCGCACTCCTGCTTAGCGTTCTTGAGCCTGCGGGTGACATGACGCTTGACAAAGGGCATAGAGACGGTGTCTGAGCGGGAGGTATTGGGCATGGGCTGGACGGAATGTTTGATTGGGATCGGGGGGAGGACGGTTTCTGGGGAGAAGACGAGGGGGGACGGGGGTTGTCGACGAGGAGAAGCAGAGTCTGCCATGGCGAATGCAGGAGGTGGAATCGATAGCAGATAACAACAAAAAGAACAATCAGAGACGTAGCATTCGGGGGATGGGCATGACGGTGAGAGGGAGAAGGAGAAGGAGGAGTGAGTAAGAGCGAGAAACAGTACCCGGTCTAAATGATGGCGGATTCAGATACCGCTTCGTATTTCTCTTTTATTTTATTTTCCTCCTGGACGCCTCGACGCCATCCACATCGTCGCCAACGACGAGCAAAAACACGGATTAAATCTGGAATAAAACCTGAGCTGGCGACTTGAGTCTGCTCGTTCTCGCTTGCTTTGATCCGTATCACACCCTCTCGGCCGCACCCACTCCAATGCTCGCCCTCCTCCGTCACGTCTCCCCGTTCAGGGTGAGCCCTGTCCGTGCATTCTCGACCACGCGGCCAAATGCCGCGCGCTCCGATTCCATCCAGGAGCTCACAGACCTGGTGGAGGAGACCCAGTCGCGCCTGGAAGAAGAAGCCGAGAACCAGATCCAGCAATTCCCACCTTGTACGTGACTCTCCACCCGACCTCCAACCTTCCGAAGAACCAACAACTCCACAGCGAACTTGAGGACATGGACGAATGGAATGCTCAAGGATTCCCAATTGTACAAGGTTAGCTCATTGACCGCGTGGACATGGGCATGTCGTGGTAACCTACGTCTTCCTGGTAGGCTGTCACACCGGGGACATTCACGATGAAGGGTCGGACAAATAAACCCATAATCCTTAAGCGTCCTTATCTTGGTCCGTCCGCCAAAGAATCCCGCCGTAAGGACGTCTTCCACCAGCTCGGCATCGACCCGCTCCGAGAGTCCTTCAACCCTATCCTCCTCTCCCACTTCGTGACCGATATGGGACGTGTCGTAAGCAGGGCAGAGACACAGCTCACATGGAGGTCCCAACGACGGCTGAGCAAAGCCATCAGGAGGGCGAAGATGATGGGAATTATCCCACTCCATTCAAAGAAACCGAGGCTCTAGAGCCACTACACTAGGCCGCTTTTGAAACGGCGCAGATTTGTCACGGACCCTGTATGTTTCGGACGCTTCCCGTATCTCCCCCTCCCGTCATCATCACGATGCTGACCTGGTGACCAGACCCCTTGTTCCTTGCATGGGCTTACTGTTTTAGCTGTAATCAATTCTGGTCGTAATTCCATCATTTGCTTGACCGACGGAGCGCCGCATACAAAACACCGGAACCACCGCGAGGTGTTTTTGACCTAGAAATTCAAATCCCAAAATCCCATGGTCAGCTGGAACTCTTCTGCATCACGCGAGATGCCTTGAGATGCTCCAGCCGCGCGACATCAGATCCAAAAACGTGGCATTATGTTACAGAGGGCGCATACAATTACAGCTCTGCGAGTAACATCGTTCCCAGATTTTGGACCACTTGATCCCCCATCGCTTTTTCCACTGCCTCCTCAAGGTGACGTTTCGGGTCTTGTTTTCCAACATGTCGAGTCTTGAGCTGTTCGGCCGACAGCGTCGATTCTTCTTGAACCGACTTGTTGTACGCCTCCGACAGGGATAACATGGCCTAATTCCCGTCAAAAGTGCATCAGACCAAAAACCTAAATCGAGACCCCCACTGTGACCGACCTTGATCGCCCTCTCATTGTTCTCCTGGTGCCCCTTGAAGTCCCGTAACCTCAAACCCTCCGTCCAGTTCCTCTTGTGCAGATTCATTAACATCGCCTGCTCCAACTCTGTCTTCCTGTAGTTCACGGCGATCGAGTAATAGTGCCTGTTCAGTCCGTGGATCAAGGCTTGAATGCTGGGCTTATTGATATGTCCGATGTTAGACGTCGTTTGGCGGGGCTCCTGACCAGCAAGGACCGTATGCGGGTTGATGAGCCTGAAGGCGTCAATGACAACCTTTCCTTTGACCGATTGGATGGGGTCGATCACGACCGCGACTGAACGGGAGGTGAGGGATTCGAATGACTGTTGAGTGTTGATATCGACGCTTGACAACCAACAGCCAAATCCTGGATGGGAGTGATACCACCCAACGACGGATTCAGGCCGTCCGGTTTGCTTTAGCATTTCGAGCATTTTCGTTTGGAAAACGTGATCGACAGATTCTACGGAAACCGTCGTCCCGGATTGGGGCATCGCGAAGACATCGATGACTTGAACGGTGTAGTCGTCCACGAATTCGCCTAGCATAAGTCCCATGACCTCCATAGGCACTCCGGCTCGGCCATGTTTTAACATCTGCGGTCCGCGTGAGAACAGATGAGGGACAATCACCAAGTATGACGGACCTTGAGGAGAGCAAGCGAAGATATATGCACAACCTCTCCACTATAAGAGGGAGCGGTCAGATCCACATCCCTCGAGTAATGAAGCCATAGATCACTCACTTATCGGGCATGGTGACCTCCGCGCCTCCATGTGCGCCTCCCCTGGCACCAGGGACCTGACCCATCAAGCTTCCAATGTCTCCTGGGTCCATAGTAAAAAAGTTGCGGTTCGGGATCGTGTAGTAGAACGTGAACCGCGTAATCGAGTGTGAGGTTGGAGCTGACGCGTTCCGATCTCCGAAGATGGTTGTTTGGCCTTGTTGTCCAAGCATCAGAAAACTCTACTTTGAATTTTATGCAACCGACCCGCTTCCGTAGTCCCACCACACGCTTCATGCACTTCTACACAATTCGGAGCGGTTCCACAAGAGCGCCCTTTCATAAAAGCGCACCGATGCGCACCCCTAAAGTTTCACCTATGCTAAGAATGTGTATTAAAATGCAACATATTGTCCTTTTTTCATTGTGTGCCATCTTCATTCTTTCCCACATGTTAGAACCAGCCGGCGAACTGAGAAAGCTGGTTGTGGTTCCGACCGTTTCGGTGCACTTCAAAGCACTTGTCGCTGACCGTCAATTATGGAAGCGATTTTAAGTCCTTCGAAAGGGACTAGTATCGGGTCCCAGGCGAGTTTGTTCGCAGCTCAGGCGCTTCCAAACTCTGGCTTTTCCTCCGGTCATTATATCGAAATTAAAGCTGTGGGTGTGCTAAAGCGTACTGTAGGCTACTAGATGAATTATACTGTTGCATGTGGTACCTCGGTTCTCCCTCAGTCTCGCTCTCGTGTCCCAAGATTGCCGTCCCCACTCGCCAATCGAACCCGGGATGGTCAACGATCAACCCTCCCAGCAGGTTGGCCAAATCCCGGTGCACTAGATTCGCGCGCCGCAGCCACCCCTTGCTAATCATCCAGTAGGAGACCCCTTTCGGAGGAAGAACGAAGGCCCCGGTTTTGTTCATGTCCTTCGTCTCTCCTGTCATCTTCTGCTTACCTTTGTCTCCGCGGGGGAGGGTTGAACTAAGGGCGGGGTCGTTCTGTCCGGCTTCGTCCAAGATATGGAATAATTTAACCAGTCGAGAACTTCGCCAACCGAGACCCCGTACACGGATGATCGCTGACTTTGGTGCTCGTCCGCTCGACCTCGGCTGTAGTTGGTCCCCAGAAACAGAGCCATCCTCTGATTCTTCCGAAGACATGCATTCCAACTGGAAAGCCCCGTCAAAAGTCGGGTGAGAATAAGATTCGTTCTTCTCGCGACAGCCGATGCGCAATTCCAGCTTCTGGCTGTCTAGTAAGTTCGTCCACCCCGAAAACACGAGAACATCCAAAACACTCACCGCACGTTTGCGATTAGCCCTTCGAGTCTTGATCATCTTGTTAATCTCCTTCTCCTTCCTCTTCTGTGCAACGTTGGCATCCGTCTGGGCCTTATACCTGCTCCTTAATGTCGAGAATGTTTGATCGAACACCATATCCAGATTATCTGTCGTGAAGTCGTCCTGAGGGACGTGCTCATAAAGCCCTCTGTTTTCCATGAGGTCGTTTATGACACGTCTCTTCATCCGTGTGTTATGTTGGGACTGCTTTATGGTCCTCGCCCAAACAAAGCGGACGGGTTCATCGTCAGCTAATGGTGCGCCCTCGATGTGGTTTGTCGGAAGGGGGTCGTCCTCAGTTATAGACATGAGGCGGTTGAGATGTGATCGAGTTGCGTGCTGTTCAAACAGCCCGAAAATTAGCAACAAGTCCAGCGACGGATATCACACTGTATACCTGTATCGTTAAACAACGAGTGTCATGACCGTTGATGCGCTTGCTCGGCCTCTGGGCGTTGAACGATCCATCGTCTCCTGAGCTATCATCATCGCCGGAAGACGGAGAGGTAGTTCTCTTGCGTGTATTGGGTAGGTTATCATCCGTGTTGGCGAGACTGACCAATATTCCATTGGCCTGATAAGGAGTGGGATCCGTGGACGATCCCTGGACAAACAGAGGATAGGGCGAGACCTGATTAGAGAGGTGGTCTTGAGGGATATCTTGGAATGGAGTCGGATCGCGAGGGATTTCAGGCGCTGGAAGTTGAGATGTAGTAGGTGTGATTGTTGTCGCAGATTCAAAGTGTCGAATGTGTTCTTTGAGTGAGTCGATCTCTTCTTGCATAGCGCGAAACCTCCGTTCGTTCTCCTCCTGGATCTTAGCGGACCTAGCCTCGTGTTCCTCCTCCCAGGCAAGCCTCCGGGTCTTCTCCGCTTCCCCGGACGCTTTTAGGCTGGCCAATAGCCGCAAGAGCTCCTGCGTAGGATTAATTGGGGGAGGCCGTGGCCTGTGTTGTTTGTCACTACAGCGTAAACGTGGCGGCGACGCGTGGACACACCTCTGAGGTGGGGTAGGTTCGACCACTGCAAGCTCCAACTCGCTCCGATGAGGGACGTACTCGTACCGCGGCTGCTGTGGCGGCTGTTCATAATCGAAGTTTGGGTGATAGAGGTTAGAGTAGGCCTGTTGGTCCTGGTAAACCAGCACATCGTCGTAGTTTCTCTGCCGGACAACATTTGGATTCAGCGCATTCGAGAGTTCGCTAGAGGGCATTGAAAACAGGACATGGAGAGTCAAGACGCCGATCGTGTCTGCGGAAGGAGACGCGCTGGCGCCCAGACGCCTCCCGGTCACCGCCATCATCATCACTATGTCTTACGAACAGCAAGGGGGGAGTTCGTCACCACGGCGTAAGTCCCGTTCGTGAACTTGGGGTGTAACGGGGGGTTCTGAACGCATGCTCAGAATCATATTCAAGCAAGGCTAAAGACTTTGTCGACCTCCATGACCAAGTGCAGGAACGTTCCGTTCTCCTGCTTCACCCCGCTCCAGATCCCCAGACTAACATTAGGCTCCATTAGACAGGCCTGAATCTACTGGATTCACTCGAAGTGTTCTTGTCCACGTTTCAAAAGGACCTGGGTGCCGTGTCTGGACAGATATCAGATTTGCAGGATCGAAGCAAACAACTGGACGGTAAACTCAAGAGTCGTCGGGTGAGTCCACCCACAAAACCACTTATGATCGGGTCTTTACCACGTATTTGGCATAGAAAATCGAGAGGCCATTGTCAAGCTTGATTACGGACATATGTCTTCCCCCATCGTTAATAACTACGATTCTGGAGACAGATATCTCAGACGCGTGGATTTCTTCAATCGGGGAGCTTGAACAGCACTTAGATACCCTTCAAGCGAGAGGGCGAGTAAAAGCCGCAAAAGACATGGTAGAATTGATGGCCCAAGTGCAACTAGTTGTACGTACTCCTACACGCTTTCTCGCAGACGCCCCACTCACTCTCCGCCAAACAAGGCTACCGGAAAAATACGTGCCTTCTTCATGGCCATTCTAAAACCAATTAAATCGAGCATGACGACAAACATGCAAGTAATTCAGACCTCAGTGCTTCTGAAATACAGGCCGTTATACACATTCCTTCAGCGGCGCGCGCCGAATGTGGCGTTGGAGTTCCAAAAATCCTACATTGCAGCCGCGAGAGTCTATTATGAAACAGGGTTCAGGCGGTATACTCGGAGTCTATCTTGGATAAAGGTGAGCTCAGCAGAGTGATTGATATTTCTCGGCCCAATCGGATTTCCCGTCCTTGCCAGGCACGAACTGTCGAGAAAGCCGAGAGTCTCGTGAGTTCTGAGGGTATACCCCCTTTTGACTTATCAAGGTTGGAGTACGCTCGGATTGATGGACCCGGAGTTGCTCTGGCATACATGAGCGATGATAAGAACCACGTGCGCTCTTCTTCGCTCCGAATCCTCATTTCCCACCCTAATGATTCGCGCCATCTAACAGAAAGCACCAGTGGAGTCGCTCCTTCGGTCGGCGCTCCTAGTTCTGATGGACAACACAACCGCAGAATACACATTTGTCACCACGTTCTTCTCACCTGACACGAACTCAGCCCTGGTTCGGAAGGAGACCCCAATGTCACCCTTAATTGCACAAGGGACCGGGAGCATAGATGAAGAGACGGGGACGCCCGCAGGAGCGCTCTCGGCGGCGACCTCGACGTCACTCGCTACCCCTTTTACTGTGGATACGAACTCGAACCCTGCGCCGATTTATTCCTTGGCTAGAGGCGCGACGCCGCAACCGAACCCACCGGTGCAGTTGTCCAAGGAGGATCAAGCGGCGCTCAATACGGTGTGGAAACAGATCACGGACCCTGCAGTGGAGTATACTCAGGTGGGTATACCGTTAAACGACCTTCGCTGGAATCTAAACGCTGGTTTCCCCATGGCGATTACACCTACTGCGCAACTGCGTTCCTAACCGCCCGAATGAATTGTACGCCAGATTTTCGTCAAGTCATGCATGGAGCCAATTCCCCCGATCGTCCCGTTGCTCACCATGATTCGACTTACGGAAGATGTGGTGAATGAGACTCAACGGCGAGGATGCGCTCCACTGGAGACTGTGCTCTTTACCATGAGGTTGCAGATGTGGCCCGCATTCCAGAAAGCCATGTCGGATCACGTCGAACAACTCAAGAAGCATGCGGATGGTGTATCTAGCTCTGGGTCGGTTGGTGGATTCTTCGGCCGGGGCGTAAGCACGACCGACGCTTCCGTCGCTACCGTAAGTAGTCCACTGTCATGGCCCCACAAACTGATCTTCAATCGGTGAATCTATTAGATCTGTAATCGATACGTGACGATATTTGAAGCCTTCGTCACATTGACCGCACAGGAAGAGGAAACGATGATCTTCTCCAAGTACGTTGGACAGGGCTTATCAAAGTGTGGGGCTGAAACGTTCACCTATCTTTAGTTTGCTCCGACTGAGACAAGAATTATCCAAGTTGATTCTGAAACACACAGAGAAAATAGAAGACCCAACTGCGCGGAGCAAAACACAAGGAAGGTTTTATGAAATGTTCCTCAGCGGCTTGAGTGTGAGTTGTTCTAGGCCTGTGATTTCGCCACGCATCTTACCGGCAGCCTACGCACAGCACGGCTCACGGCCAAGCGCTCACCCCAAGGCGCAGACCGAGATCGCTTACTGGCGGGAAAGGGAAGAAGAACTCAGAAGACGGACGGCCTCCAAAAATCGTGGTGGAAGATAGACTACGTCACATCTTTCCGTCGAACCCATGATGTTGACGCTCCCCATTGCTATTATAAATACCGATGTGGTCTTCGATGATGTAGAAGTGGCCGCGCAAACAAGCGGGAAAATTACTGCGAACTATACGGTAAAGCAATTACCTTCTTTTGGAAGGCAACTAGATGTTCGTGAATAGCGATAACTGCGACGGTCCCCATCCAATGCGAGGTTTTGCCTGCTAGAGCTGCGGTGAAACCGGTGTCCTGGAAGATAAAAAATCCTTTATCAGCCCACCGTCTGGAGACGGGTAGGAAGTACATCAAGGTCGTACGGAGATTCGGATTTGTTCGAAGTTGACTTCAACGAGGCCTTCAGCGTGCTCCCATTCATCTTCGAACTCCCGATACCCAATCTATCCAACGCGTCCTTGACTTCCCTAGGAGCACCCGGGACCTTCTTCTTTGGTTTTGTCGTCGCAGAAACGGCCCTCCTCGTCCCATTACTTCGTACGCTCAGAGCGTTATGGATGGACCCGTGATTCACCGAAGTTGAACGGTCAAGGGTGTTCACTGATGATGGGCGCGGAGCTACCAGGGCTGGGTTTGACATACCGCTTCGTCCTTCGAGCGCATCTCGGAGGTCGGTCACGCCTACGCCGCGGTTGAATTTTCCGAGACTTTGGAGGGACAGGTTGTCGATATTCATCAAAGTGGGAGTTACCCGAAGCAGTGAGTGATTTCGGAAAGCGTCTGGGCTGGCTTGCACTTCGAGAGCTGTTAAAAATACCATTAGTCCCAGGAGATGCCATGCGGTGTTCTAGGGCCGTACAATCTTTGAGGGCAGACTCTGCCGTCCATTTCTTAGATAACCTTGCCTGAAGACCCGAGGAATCCAACCCCGTCACCTCTTGTACGTTCGACGAAGCAACAAGCGCAGTCAGCCACTCTGCAGAGTTTGTGCCCTTGCAAGGCGTACACTCAGCACCCTCCTCAAACTCTTGCGCTGTCTGCGGGGGTAGCAAGACTCCAGGCTTCGAGGTAACTCGTGTCAACAAGTTGGATGGGGAGGGGAAGTCCGCTAAAGCCTACGCATGGTCGTTACTCGCCACTCGCAGAAGGCAAACGATCAACGGACCTTTTCAGCTTCTTCGAGGACCGGGGGGCAATCCCATATCCTCCCAAGCGTCAACCACACCCTCGCCAACACTTCCCGAAGTGCATTATACCTCTGCGGCTCCCTCTCCCGATATTTTTTCGACACGTCGTCCAGTGCCAACAACATTGGGACGCTCGTCAACAACGCCCTGACGGGTAGGTGCTCGTGGACTGCCACCAGAATATTCAGGATGTGTCCATAGTCCGAGAGGTTCGCCGAGGATGATTTTTCGGATTGTGGCCCAGCAGGGAACCAGTCTAATAGACGTTGCATGCCCGAGACGTGCCTAGATCGGGTTCCAGCAAGCGTCGATCGCCTACTATGAGGTTCAGAGTGGGATGGGGAATCTTTGTTATTCTCCTCTGTTTTCCCGTTCCCATTCGTCTCAGTTTTTTCCTTTTCTTCGTTCTTCTCACCCTCTTCTCCACTCTTTTCCGCATAGTCCGAAATAACCAATTTATGCGACGATTCCATCGGTGTCGGAGGGATCACGTTGATCTCCGCGTCCTGGGCCGGCACAACAAGTACATTGTGATCTGGGGGAATGTCGTTCTGCGAAGGGGTCGGCGAAGGTGAGACGCTATTTTGCGCACCTGTCCCAATACCAAGAGATGCGGTCGTTGCCAGAGCATACACATACGCATGCAACGCGTTCAAGAACCTCGTCACTGAATCACCGTACATAATCGCTGCCGCGGTCCTGGCCTGTTTCGCAAGTCCCTCGGTGATGCCCGCGCCGCGTTTGATTCCATCTGGCCCGGTGTGATCGCCCTTCCTCGGAATCTCGAAGTCGATGTATGATACCAATGCCTGTGAGTAATCGGCCCGAACAGCGTAATCCCCATCACATAGCAGTGTGAGGGTATCCTGCCATACCTCAGGACTGATCTTGGTTCTTCGGGAGGGATGTACCCGCCTATGACCATGTTCGGTTTCGTCCTTCTGATTCAGCAAGACCGTCGAGACGCAAGGCACTCTCGAGCCATCGATCTCGCCGGTATGCTTCGTAGATTGGGTGTCCGCAGCTTGAACTAGCCCGAGTAATCCTGCGAGTAAACTCCGGATGGCTTGAGCACGTCCTTTGTTGGAAACCCCGGATTTGCTTCTAGACTCGATTGTGACAAGCCGGCTGATGAGTTCCCCAGCGAGGTCTTGAATCTGATCTGCGTAATACACGTGGGTTCCAAGCGAGCTAATGCTCTCAACGAGGGTTGGGAGTAATGGGTCATCTGGATTGACTGCAGTTCTCCGTAAGACGAGGCTGATAAGGTTGGAAACGACATCGGACGTCGAGATGTTGACGAGGGGAGTGGGAGAAGTAAACACGGTGATGACCATGGAGGTCAGAGCAGTATGCATTGGTTGTGAGGTAGAATCCGGGGTCTCCAGTAATCGTTCCACAAGCCGAGTAGGAACAGCATAACGATGTTGATATTGTGCCCATTCCGCCCCAGCCTGAGCCAACCACCGACAGTGATCAGCCTTTCCCCAGTTGTTTGTTTTGTCGAGACTACTGAACGTGGCTTGCATGATTAAACCAATCTGAGCGCCATTTGATTGAGTCATAATGGCTCTGAAGATCGAAAGCGCAGAACTAGCAACATCGGATATAGAGGGACCTTTTTCGCCATCCTTGTGCAGATGTATAGATGTCGCGCGCCGCTCGTTGACTGGACGCGATCTGGATACATATGACATGGAAGTCGAAGGGTCCTTCAAAGATGTGGCGCTAAGTTACCAGTGAGTTCACACAACTTCGCGAGTGCAGCGTTCCTGGAGGCACTTACACGTTCTCTAGTTCTGGGATGTCGACCTGGAAAATTGTCACCATGAGAGCCGTGACGAGCCTCGTAACTTGATCCTTGAAGTGGTTTCTGCAGTTGAATAGAGCCTCTGAGCAGGCTACTCCATTGAGAACGGCCAACCCAATTAGACGTGTCCTGAAGATGTGGCAATCAGAGGAATCCGAAAAGGAGACCGAGTCAATCGACGTGCCTGTTTCGTATTTCATGGTCATCCGACTTTGACTCTACGGTGCTCATGGTAGAAAACACATCCAGAATAGACATGTACTCCTTCGATACGGTCTGCTCGACATTGATAACGTGGCCATCCGTGTAGACAAGCCAAGTTGTTAACTTTAAACCAAGGTTAACTCAACGTTTTCCATTCTGGGATTCGCGCGCCTAACGCACCACGTTCGCAGCCTTGGCCGCCAACTCGAGATCAGATGGTAATGCGTTCAGGGCGGTGTTCACAGAGGAAATGAGTGCGGCGGAGAGCTGGGAGGTGTCTCTTCGGCATTCGTTGACCAAGGACTTGTAGATTGAGAGCGTGATCAAGAGGGTCCTAACAAACTCCAGGTGAATATGTCGGAGGGCGGAACGTATCAGGGGTAGCGGGACGTACGCTCTGGCACGGACGTTCCCCGCTTGTGCCTTTCGTGCTTCGAGTTTTGCTCGCCTGTCAAGCTCTGCAGCGAGTTTTGAGACCTTTCCGGGCTTGTTGGAGGCATAGTAGAGCAGACGGGAAAGCTCCTGAGGCTGAGGGACCGGATTTGGGATGGAGGGTTGGGGTGGGTAGCAGTCGGAAATCAGCTGGACATGGTTGGGAGCGAAAGAAGGGAGATGCATGGACGAGCAGAACGGATAACAGAATGAAGACAGTTTGGAGGAACAGGAGGGGGTCTATAATTACCAGTGGGCGGATGTCAGCAAGGTGTGCCGGCGCGGAAGCGCCCGTTTTGAGATACCTCCAGCTACATCCATCTCCATCATGGATTTTGACCCCACTACCCACCCACACAGACGATACAACCCTTTGACCGGTGAACATGTCCTTGTCTCACCGCACCGCACTAAGAGACCTTGGCAAGGCCAGACGGAGCAACCACAACCCACCCATCTCCCACAATACGATCCAGACTGTTATCTCTGCCCGGGAAACGCCAGGGCTAGCGGCCACCGTAACGAAGCTTACGAACACACCATGACCTTTGTAAACGATTTCGCTGCGGTGTTGCCTCCTCCCGGGCCAGCCGCGCCGCCGGAACCTCACCATCTACTAAAGACGGAACCCATTCAAGGCGGATGCGACGTCATCATCTTCCACCCCAGACACGATTTGACGCTCGCGCGACTCCCCATCCCCGACATTGAGCGGGTTATCGAAGAATGGTGCGCGGTGTATACTACACGGGGTGCGGAGGATGGAATAAATTATGTTCAGATCTTCGAGGTGCGTCGATCTCAACCGTGTAATCCGCTCAAGGATCGCTTTGCGAATCTACAAGTAGAACAAGGGCTCGCTTATGGGTTGCTCAAACCCTCATCCGCACGGCCAGGTCTGGTCACTCTCAGAGATCCCCTCTGAGTCCGCGAAAGAGATCGAGTCACAGAGACAGTACGCAAAGTGCACCAACCTACCCGAATCTGATGCGCCAAAAGGTCCAAATGGACGACCCAATTTGATTTTGGAGTACGTGCACTTTGAGGTTGGGGTACCCCTTGAGGAGGGACGAGTCGTCTTGAAGAACGAACACTGGGTGGCAGTAGTTCCATGGTGGGCAGTCTGGCCATACGAAGTACTTCGTAAGTGTCGAACATCATATATAATTCACTTGCCTCTAACCCCAGAAATAGTCACTCCGTATCACAGACACATCCCCTCCATCTTGCACCTGCATCAGGAGGAGAAGGCAACTTTCGCAACGATTCTCTCTCAGTTGGCAAGGCGATACGACAACCTCTTCTCCTGCTCGTTTGCCTACTCGATGGGCATTCACCAGCTCCCCACACCTGCAGCATCCACCAGCGTAGATGGTAAATATGCCGATATCCATTTACACCTGCACTTCTACCCTCCACTGCTGCGTAGCGCCAGCGTGCGTAAATTCCTTGTCGGGTACGTCGTGACATCCCGAAAGTAACGTCAGAAATTGACAACGTAACTTAGATTTGAAATGCTCGCCGAACCGCAGAGGGACTTGACGCCGGAACAAGCGGCCGTCGGACTCCGGGCGTGTGACGAGGAGCATTACCTCGACAGGGTTGAATCAGTTGCTTGAACTCCACGAAACTACAAGTAGCACATCTAGCGCCACGATATACCTTTAGAATGCAGAATGATACCCCCTCTACGAGGCAAGGAGAATGCACTGTAGGACCTATGTTAACAGTGGTTCAAAGTGCGCGAAATACAACGACATCAATTTGGCCGAATGATATTGAAGCTTAGAAACACAAACGAACGTCTGATGGTTGTGAATTAGTGTGCTGGGCCAGGAAAGTAGGGGGTACCGTGCGGCCATCGGCTCATCGGCAGAACGCAATTGCGCCTGGCGATAACGACAGCGTCTCTGTGAAGGTTAGGGCACAGTGCCAAGGGAGTATTGACCTCTAACCTGTTTGCAGCGTCCGCACTAAAAGGCAATAATTTCTGCAGCATTTCTCCATGGAAGCGACGAGACCACGGTCTACGGCCTTCCATTGCGTCCCTCGGTAACCCAGGGGACGTTTGTAGTGCTGGGAACCCACAGTTGACGAGCATCGATTCGGGGCACCGGAAACTTACCTCACTGCTCATTGTGGCAAGCTTGGGGAACTGTGAAGCGGAGTTTCGCTTAAGCTCATAGTGACCAGGTGTCGGTCGTCAGCCAGTTGACCTCGTCTGAATTGGTCCCTCGGCCTTCCGGGGTGCTGATCCACGTCCGTCGTTGGATATCGGGATTGAGGGGTGTTTAGGGGAGGATTGTGTTTTACATACCACAACACCACTGAGGCCACTCGACGCAATAGACTGTGAGCGGATGGTGGAAGTCCGCCCCGTCAGTGGGGTCATTAGTATTGAAACTGAACCAAAGTAGTCAGATTCCGGGTGACCTATCGCCTTTTTGTTCGCTTTGGAAAGGGGGTCATCAGTTGGGTAATGATAGGAAGTCGAAGTAACTTACTGGCCCCTCGCATAACAGAGGACGACGTTTCAAATTTGGCGGTTCTTATGGATGAGCATCCGTGGGAAATGATCACATGAAGTCTCTTCAAACCACTCTACGTCATCGGACCCAGCTCTGGACAATACCGTCTCACGTTCCTGGGCCAGCCACACGACGATCCCCGCTACGATCCAGGCCTTTCAGAACGAGTGCCATGTCTCAGCAACCAAAGATCATATCCAGGGAGATACTGCCCGCGTCTGAGGCAAAGTGAGATCTCGACCGCCGGAGTTGCTCTCCGGCCGTTGAGGTGCGGATATGCGCTGATCTGTTTTCTTGTCTAGATGGGTGACGCTGAAGAAGATAAAATGGCAGGACGATAAAGGAGTGCAGGTTCGGGAGAATCAGGCATTTGTGGTGGATTGACATACATTGAATCCTCTAGCGTGTTTGGGAATCCGCAGAGCGTACGACCAGGAAAGCGACTGGGATCGATGGTACTGGAGACTACCTCGCATCTCCTTCTACCCTTCGTCTGCCCATTAGCGATGGACTGAAAGGCTAACCACCTGGTGTTCCGTTCATCACAGCCGTCGCGATACTCGCACTGATCCGCTCGAAGACGAACGCATTTCCCCTGTCGACCATTATAATCGAGCAATACAGGCCGCCCGTTGGAAAGTTCGTTGTCGGTGGGTGCTTCACCGATCACCAAGCACACAGCATCACCGTCTAAATCCCGAGGCGTTAACCCCGGTTCATGGCTACGTAGAATTCCCAGCAGGTACGGCTCTCTGTCTAGTTTAATTTCATCAAAGCGCATCAATAACTATTCAGGTCTCATGGATGAGAACGAGACTCCAGAACAAGCCGCGTTGCGAGAGCTGGAGGAAGAAACGGGCTACATCGGTGAGGAGATCATCGATGTATCTGCGATCCTTTCCGGCGATCCAGGTAACATGTCCAACAGTGCACGATGTATCGGTGATTTCTGATTCTGGGTCTCATAGGAATGACGAACGCCACGATGAAGTTTGTCTCCCTTGCGGTAACGTGTAAGGACCAACTCGAGACGCCCGAGCAGAAGTTAGACGACGGGGAGTCGATCACGATTCGTGTCGTGGAACTCGCCAAGTTGAACCAGATCCTAAAAGGTGGGTGCAAGTCAATGCCCTTCAGATACCCGATATTCTGACACGAAATGATGATGTAGAATACGGTTCAAAGGTTCGCACATACCCCCCAAGGTGAAAAACGTAACACTCACTCAACGTTCATATCACAGGAGAATTATACCGTAGACGCCAAGCTGGCGATCTTCGCAAACGCGTATGACCTGGGAAGAGACCCCAAGTTTCAGTGACTGGTAGGACACCCCACCAATCTTCACATCTTGGCACGTTTTGGGGTAATGTAGGCGCCGACCTTGGGGAGATCACTACGTATTCGTTGAAGGGGCGTGTGTTTCGATTTGTGAAAATTGATGCATTCCTTCATTGCGAACTACACGGACGCTTACGAAGTGAATTCATGAATACCCGCCAGCCACGAAGCCTGCCTCCCGGAAAACACGCATCCGAAACATGCGGACACACCCAAAATTACCGGTTCCTTCAGAAGTAAGCCTATCGCGGTTGTCAATTGTGACCGGGTTTACTCTGAATGCCCGAGCTCCTTCCACGTTTCTGCATCGTGCGCCGTGAAATTAGGAAGTTTTCTCCGCAGTCGTGTCGATAACGTCCTCCCCGGTCCCGAGTCGGGAAGGCATGCAATTAATTCAGATCTTCAGAAGCGGTACCTGGCCAAACCATCAACCACAAGAGATCGCAGTTTGATATTAGCATGAGCATGCAAAGTCTATAGCGAGAGATTCTCTGTGCGCGCAGCGTTGTGGAAAATTCGGATGTTCATTGATCGGAATCGGAGGAAGAAAATTGACAAGAGAAGCACGGGTGAATGGGTGAAATGATCCCCGAGGGCAGATATCGTCGCTGGATCGGAAACACCACGAGAGGCTCTGGGTCGAGGTATGTCGGATTCGATAAGAAAAACACGGGAGTGTTCCATGTAGGGCGCGTGAGCAGACACCCTGAGCCCAAGGTGGATTTGGTGTGATTAGGGTGAGGAACGTGTTACCTGGGGCAAGTACCGGTAAACAGGTCCCACCAGGCGTCCAACCTGGAATCTGTAATGTTGCCCAATTCTGCGGTAAACGCCACCTTATCGTCTTGTGGGAGCAGGGAGTGTGTCAGGTGTTATCTAGTGGAAGTGCTCTGAGTGCGGTTGAAACTTAGCCGCGAGGAGAGATAACGAAATGGGTGGACCATTCATTCTCTAGGGCCAGGATCCCTCGATTGAATCGAGATCACATCGAGATGTGCACGGAGAACGGTAAGGGCCCAGGCACCCACTGACACGGAGAATGGTCTGACGATTGATTCTAAGCCACAACCTGGGAAGTGGTTTAAAATCCCCAGAGATGGACATGCTGGGCGACAGAGCGCTTCTAGTCTTGGGAATTCGACTAGAGCATTCGGGCATGACAGAACGTGGGGGTGGAACGTGGGAGGTAGAACGTCCCGTTTGGATCCAGAGCAGATCCAAGGAGGTGATCCGGTGGGAAGTTGATATTACAAGTTGTGAGCACTCCCGGGGGAGCACGCAACTCAACCAGACTGAAACGCCTGTGGGCAGACTGAGAACGACCTTTCGTGGATCGTGTGTGCGCTAGTGGTAAGTGGTGGGATTGGTGCGGAATTCACGCACCATCTCCACAGTGGGACGCCGCCTGAGTTGGATACATTGAACTTGAGATAAACGTTAGACATTGACCTCCTGACCTCCGCGTGAACTCTGCATGCAGCGTATTAAAACCGAGACGAAAAGAAAAGCGACCTACGAATGGGATGAAGGGGAACGGCTGAACGTTTTTTGTCGGCAGATCTCTGCTGGTGTTTTTGTCGAGGCCCGTATAATCATGCTCGTCGGTTACAGATCGTCTTGACGACGTTTTAGCGAATCAATGCGAACGCTGTGCCAGTCGTTCAACCATGCAAGTGAGCAGCCTTCATTTTATAGCAATGCGCAAGGTGTGCTTACTAAAGCTCGTTCGGATGAGCATCCCGATTTGCAAAGTCATGACAGTAGGTCACGGAAAACTCCGGGTTTGTCGATCAATGGGCTTTGGGGTCAGGGCGCTGTTCCATGCCTTTGAATAAAACCAACTAGGACTGGTTCTCTCTTCCAGCGCACATTCGTCTTCGCAGCAGTTCGGCCCATGGATCGTCCTATGATCCACAGATCTTCTGTGTCCCAGCCGTGGTCTCAGCCCTATCCTCATTCTGCTCCCCCAAACCAGGGTCACCCGCGCCCGCTGGCTGCACAGTATCCTCACGAT
>Ga0307515_10004184_pt1 | contig 30035 bp, 16 predicted proteins | sample 17_EM_MG_FD_194513 | JGI IMG/M metagenome (GOLD analysis project Ga0307515, IMG submission 194513) | Populus trichocarpa ectomycorrhiza microbial communities from riparian zone in the Pacific Northwest, United States - 17_EM | ecosystem: Host-associated > Plants > Roots > Unclassified | place... | reverse complement strand
AGCTTAAGTTTTGCACAAAACATCGATCGGAGGTCAAATTTACCAATTATCTCCAATTTACTTCTTTTTGAATCTTACATCTAAAAGTGCCTTCAAAACATAAAATAAAGAATATCAAGACATTTTATATATAAAACATAGGCAAAATACTAGGCAAATATGGGTAAAACTATTGAATAATATGATTCATCACATTTTATGAAAAGAATGATGGCTGTGATGGTAGCCTTTTATGTGGTAAAATAAAGGTTATTCGACAACCCATCGTAAGTAAAAGAAGTGGCAAATTTGGTAGCCGTTACATGTAGAAATAATGGCTGACTTGACAACTTATTTTAGGTAAAACTAGTGACTATTTGGTAACTCATTGCAAGAAAAAATAATGGCTAATTAGCAGTTCATTTGAGGTGTAAATAAAGGTTTTTATGACAACCCATTATAATGTGAGCATTAGTTGGTTGAATCGCTAAGAATGATGTGAAAGGTGGTTGATTAATAGTTTGATAGTTGATGAAATAAAGGCTATTTTGGTAAATAAATGTGATGTACTAAAGGTTATTTAGGTAACCTGAATATAATGTAATAAAAGTTATATGTGGTGGCAAAAAATAAAGCAAAATATGGGCCATTTATAAGTGAAGAAATGTGTGAGAAAAGGAAGTTAAGTTGAATTGTGTGATGATGTTGGCTGATCATATAAGATTACTCGGATCTATAGAGCTTCATAGGCTTGGTATATGAAATTCAGTAACTACATTTAGCAAATGGGTTTTATAAGGTATCCTTATGATCAATGTTTGTTTTATCAATGTCATGGTTCATACATTTTTTTTTTCTATTAATTTATGTTAATGATGTCTTTTTCTAGAAGGAGTTCTTCTTCACAAATCACCAAGTTTATTGCTCATCTTTCTACTGCTTTTCACATGAAGGATCTTGACGATGTTCATTACTTTCTAACCCTTCAAATTGCTAGGGATAAGTCAAATATCATTGTCACTCAGGCGCGGTACTTACTTTCCCTTCTCTAAAAAATTAGTCTTGTTGGTTCTAAACCAGTTACTATTCTACTAGCCTCGGGTACGCTCTTAATAACTATTGGTGGCACTTTTCTACCTGATCCAACACCTTATTGTCAACTAGTTAATTCATTGCAACACCTTACTCTAACGATATATATATATATATATATATATATATATATATATATATATATATATATTATGTTTATCAAGTTTGTTAGTTCATGTAAACATTCAGAAAGACTCATCTCACTATTATAAAGAGGATTTTTTTGGTATTTAAAAGGTACCTTCAACCTCAGACTTCACTTTGTTCAAGTTTCTTTAACTACACTTCGTGACTTTTGTTATACGGTCTGGGTAGGTTAAAGGGATGATTGACGTCCCACTATTAGTTTTTACTATATATATAGGTGACAACTTATTATCTAGGGGCGCTAAGAAGCAAACAATTGTGTCTCGTTCCACAACTGAAGCTAAATACCATGAGTTAACATCCACCACAATTGAACTCATGTGGTTTATGAACCTACTAAAGAGTATTGGCTACTGCCCTCTTTCTCCTAAGTTGTACTATGACAACATTAGTGCAATCAATATGGCTAAAAATCTAGTTTTCCACCATTGCACAAAACACATTAAAATCAACATGTATTTTGTTTAGGAATGCATTATTAGTGGTGCTCTTTCATTGGCATATATTTCAAGACCAGATCAAATTGTTGATATCATTACAAAACCACAATGTGCTTCTAAGTTTATTCCAAGCCATAGCAAGCTCTTCATCGATCCAATCACGCCTTAAGCTTGAAGGGAGAATAAAGAGATATGCATTTCATGGCACAAAGATTAGTTTTATCTTATCAAGATTACCTCTCCATCATCTTGTTAATATCTTATCACTTATTGTGATTATATAAAATATGTATCTACGATTTAGAATATGCAATTGCCATGTACATAAGCGTGAACTACTCCTGTAATATTCTATTTAAGATGAATATGATATAAAGCAAAAGTAAGTTAGCTTTCTACAATATCTTGAGTATGACCGTTTGACACGGTGCTTCAATTCTTTCAAGTTATTAGTAGATGTTTACTCATATATTTTGAATCATGTTATGAAAACAAGTGCGCGCGCGTTTAGCTCTTGTATTGAAGTGTTATGAATGACAAGTTTATAGCTAAACATGGTGTAAATGAATCTTTAATAAAATGTTGTTATACAATTGTTGAACATACTTGTAGATAGATTTTTTTGTAATATTTGGATTAGAATTGTTGATGGTAAGGCCCGAGGCCCTAATTATGATCATTGATATTATATATATGATTCTAATTGATTTTAATGAGTTGACACATAATTCATCCTGATATTATTACTTTTCAAGTTTTTAAGTCGATTTAACATGATAAGTTTAACTTGTAAAATTATATCAACTCATAATCTTAACAGCATTGTTAACGATTGTTCTTAAATAAAATTAAAGATTATAAAACACATAAATTGTAATTTATTATTAATTAAATTGAAATTAAATATTGATTTTGTTCTAATATTATATTATAATAAAATAATAAAGAGAATCAAATAATTCCTATAACAGTAACCATTCTAATTACTGCATCGTTTCATATCTCACACAAACGTTATCTAACACAAGAAACAAACCTACACAACACTCCACGGACATCGTTTTCCCAATCTCTACTTCTTGGTACAGATACCCAAAGTACAATAACAGTAGGGTGTTTGATATGAAAGATGAACATGCTTTTTATTAAAATTAAAATTTTTTAATTGTTCTAATTCGACGATGATATTAAAATTAAATTTTTATTATAATATATTGATACTAAAAAAATATTTTTTAAAAATAAAAAATATTATTTTAATTTATTTTTTAATAAAAAATATTTTAAAAACTAATTTTTACCGTACTTCTAAGTTATAAACACTTCCAAAATAAAAAGCCACCCACCGACCTCCCCGTACCCACTAGAACTTTTGTCGTTTAAGACTATACGACGCCGTCTCTTCTCTCTCTTCCTCTCCCTCCTCCCCATTCCATTCTTATAAAAACAAAGAAAGAAAAAATCACCTCTTTAAAGCTTCGATCACGAGAGAGAGCTTGGATTATTCGAGAGTGAGAGAATGTCGAAGAAGAAAACGGCGTCGACTATGTCGTTGAAGGACTTTCACGGTGGTTCTATTCCTTCTGATCTCCCTTTACCTTCTGCTCCTGGCCTGTAATCTCCCTCTGTCCTTCACCTTTTTTTTTGCTTACTGTTGTGTGATTTTGAATTAGGTTAATTACTCTACTTAATTAATTTATTTTTGCAATAATTCAATAATTTGAACAAATTTTAAATCTTTTAAATCTATTTATTTATATATTCTTCTTTGTTTGTTGGATCAGTATGATGAGGGACCGAAATGCGTCGACGAATTGGGGAAACAACTCGATGCGGCCGGATCTCCGTCCACGGCCCAAGTCATCAGGAGCAGCTCGTGGTTTTGATGAGAAAGCTTCGTTTTTATCTCACCCTGCATCTATAGGTAGAAACTTTGATGAGGACGAGCGTAAGCCATTAGATGCTTTTTCTGCTCCTCGTCGTACTATTAGTGATGAAAATGTTCGCGCCGTTCATCAGCCGGAGTATGTTTCGTCTATTAGGGTGCCTGATAGACCGGTGTCAAGTCCGGTACCACAGTCCCCGAGTGCTTTGTCTCCATTGAGGTCGGGAAGAGGTTCAATTGTGGTTAGCTCGCAGAATGCGGGTGGTTGGGGGGTGAGTAGTAATCCGCCGAATGCTTGGGGGGCGAGGAGAGATGTGGTGAGTGTTAATGAGGTGAGGGGCTCGGCTGTGTTGTCAGCGTCGAATACTGTGACAAAGTTTGCTCAAGCAAGTGCACTGGAAAAGGTATCTTCAGGATTATGGCAATCAAAGAATCCTGGTGATCTTTTACCGCATCTGATTTATTCACAGGAGAGCGGTGCGAGTCACAGTGTGGATGTGGGTAGGGAAAGGGGTGATTATGATACTGCAAGGGGAAGTCAAGCTGAAAGTGGTTGGGTCACTGGAGATAGAAATCAGGGTGGGGGAAGGACAATGTCGAATTATAGAAGGGGTCAATCTCGAATGCACTCCGAAGAGGTTCCTACTGGAGGTGCTGTTGGGTCTCAAACTCGATCAGTAATGCCCCTTGAAGCATCAGATCGACCTAAGTTGAATCTTCTTGCAAGAACTAAACCATTGCAGAGACCAGAAAATGACTATAGACAGGTATAACATGGGTTTTTTTGGTGCTTTTTTAATGCTTTCTGCAAGTTGATTGTTTGTTGATTATGACGGGATCTCCATTTTTTGATAAACATAGGGGCACCAGCAGCCTATAGTATCTGGGAAGATTGAAGTTGCCCATGAGTTGTATGGAAATGAAAATCCTTCAAAACCAGGGTTGGTTGAAGCTAGTCAGCTAGCTGAGAGATCAATTGAGCGTCCCAAATTGAATTTGAAGCCTCGCACACAGCCTCTTGAACAATCTGATGGAATTCTTGAAAGAGAAAGGTTTGTAAGCTCTTTTTTTTAATCAAATGTAGATGCACCTTTCTTATTTCTTGATATTTTTTGACTAAGGAATTTTCTTGTTCTTTTAGTGATTACAAAGTCATTACTGAATACAGGGTGATACTTGGTTTGGAGGAATATGTATTCTTAAAGAAATTAATATCTAAGTCTGCTTTAGAATTTTGCTAAATAACTGCACTGAGCAGATGATTACCACAACCACTCGTCTCCTAGTTCATGATTGAAACTTGGAAGATATTGAGATTGGATTGAATGTTTTGAGCATATAATGTTAATTATAGCAGTTTTATTTATTTATTTATTTTGGGGAGGGGAGGGGGAGTAGGTTTACGGTGACAAATTATTTTCATACTCCTGTGCCCACTCTATGTATGCATCTCCTGCTGTGTCTAATAAGAAAATGTCTTGAAAGCTTCTTGACAATGATTTGTCCAGCTTGTTGCATTTTCATTGGTGATCCAATATTCTTCCAGTTGCTCAAAAGTTGATCACATATATGATTCTTAGCAGCTGGTCCTCCTGCTCTTTGTTAATACATTTATTTTATGGATGTGACCTAATTTTGGTTGATGCCTGATTAATGCCTCTTTTTCTGTGAAATTCAGTTAACTTTTGAGAATTAGCAAGTGATATAATTGCTATTTGTCTTTAGTCAAAAGTCTAAACATTTAATGTGGTTGTAACACATGAGTGCCATCCTTAACTGCGGTCAACTTTGCTTGTTATTTTTGTGTCTGTTTCCAATCTGTTCAATGAGAAAATGTAATTGCTATCCTAGCTATAAGTTATAACTGAGGAAGCAGTGGCAAAGATAGGATTTTCTCCAGAGTCACCAAGGCAGAGAAAAGGGGATAAAGGGTGTTTAATTGAGGGAGAGGGCCTGTGGTTATTGAACCAAGGGGTCTTTGGAACTTCTAAGGGCAAGGGAGCCACAATCCTCACTGCCACCCAGCCTCTGCCAGAGTGAGGAAGGTGCATGGCCATGGTTGGCTTTATGTTTATTATAGAGAACGTTTTTGCCATTATCCTTCCAGAAACAGTAATGTATGTCTCTGCACTAACATAACTCCAAATATGTCATGCTTGGGGTCCCCCAATGTGATGGGATAACACTTGCATGCTTTATTTGCTGATCTGTTGCATGAGTCCAAGGGAACTATTATGTAGCTTCGCTAATTTATTTTTACTTTGGGAAAAGTTATTTTCATACTAAAGTGAGGAGATAAACATATTGGTTGGAATTGGCAGGTTGTGGTTTGTTTCCTAGTTGACTGCAATCTCCCAATAGTTGCATGTACCCCTCAATCTCCCAATACTAAATCATGCTTTTTGCAAACAGAGGCTTCTTGCCTGGTATTTCTGTACTGTACTAACTGTTCTGGTCTGGGATGCCAGCTTTTGACTTTCATCATCAATCTACCTTTTGTGGTAGTTGTACAGTTTTAGGGTTTGTAAGCTGTCAAGTGCATTTCATGTCTTGTATCGGGCTCTCTCTGTCATGTTTCTTTCACAAATTACAATATACACTAACTCATCACTTTTGCTGGGTAGGTTGTTGCGGGTTGGTAGTTATCTGGCAATATCATTATCTATCTAATGTCTTCTTTGACTGATGCAGGAGTACATTGTTTGGCAGTGCTCGTCCACGGGAATTGGTATGTATTCATCTTCTGTCTTTTATTATGATTATTCCGGATTCATGAATCTATGTTATTCATCCATGCTAACACCTTCCTTTCTGAAGTTTTTATGCTTCATTTGCAAACTGATGCCTCCCCTCTCTTTCCATTGTTTTGAAGGTCTTTTTAAGATGAATTGCTAGATTTTTATTCATCTTCTCTAAATTGGTCCATGTACATCCCTTTCACTTTTAGCTGCGTTGTTCAGTTAATTGTTTTAAGTTTGCAAATAACTTTGCATATTTCTCAGGTTCTCAAGGAACGAGGTGTGGATGACATAGCAATCAATAACCTTGACCTGAATCATTCGCCCAACAGGTATTCACTTTCTTCAGTGTATTTCAGAGACATGGTTACTTTTCTTTGTCAAACTTGGTTATCTTTTACATTGAATATCATTCCTACTCCCTGTTATTGATTTTGTTTTATCAGTAATAAGAGTTTCATGTACTGATTTTGTATCTTGTTCTCCGCATCATCTTGTTAATGTCTTTCATTCCTTGTAATGGCACCATGCCCTGTGTGTTTTAATCGATAATCTCAGAGTTGTGCATATATAGGAATGATTGATATAGATCTCAAGATAAGTAGTTGCTAGTGACGATTGAATTTGTGCATGAAGGATGAATTCTCCCAAGAATGAGACGACATCAGAACATGTGGCTCCAACTGCTCGTCAGAGTCAGAAAAATGACAACCGAGGGGCTATCGACAGAAGAAATGGGAGGGATTCTGAGAGGAAAGATCAACGGATGGACCATGAGAAAACCGATCTGGAAAGGAAAAACTGGAGGAATGATAAATGGAAAAGCAGGAAGGACACCAAAGAACAGCGACCTGAACCTGAAACTTGGCGCAAACCTATTGAAGAACCAAAACCTGCTTCATCTGACTCCGCAGGAAACCGCCCTGGTAAAATTGTATCTGCCTTGGAGCTAGCTCAAGCATTCTCAAAGTCAGCCTCCGATCCAAAGATTCAGAATATACCTTCTTCTCAAAGAGGCATGCCTGGCCGCAATGATCAGCCCTTCTCACGATTGACAGACACCCGTGAGCATTACCCATCACCAACCACAACACCAGTCACACGACATCGAATAAATGGTTACTGAAAGACAAATTCGACACCAAACACACGGCATCGAATTAATTGTTACTGAAAGACAAATTAGATTTCGTTCATTGGGGTGATTTTAATATTCGGGGAACTGAATCAATCACCTGGTTGTGGTGCCATTTTTTGGTAATTTGAAGGGCGTTCAAGTGAGACCATGACCAAATAACAGAAGCAGAACGCCCCTGTTAAATTATCAATTGTTGAATGACAGCAGTAATGTTACTTGCATTAGCATATGATTAAATTGCAACCATTTTTAAATCTCTTTAATTTATTTTTACTAGTTTACATGTCATGCTAGGCCGCAGGTCAGATTAAGATTATTAAAAACGTTGGTTTGCATGTCATTCTTGAAAATCTTCCCGTTTTGATTTCCTGCTTAAAATTAAGAGTTGCCTTGACATGTTTTGGTGGGTTTAAAGTTAACTTGAATAATTAGTTAAAAATAAAATTTAAGATACTGTTGATGTATTTAGTCAGCTTGATTTTCATGGTAAACTAAAAAAATTATGAAAACAAATTTAAAATAAATGAAATTAAAAAAAATAATTGAAAATAAATAAAATTGTTTCGTGAACAGTGAAGGGAGTGAGCTGACATCCTAGATTGTTTTAGTGTAGTTCGGAGCATAAAATTTTCTGCTGCTTGTTCCTCTTCTCTCTGTTTTTCCCCCCTAACTATATGCACATCCATGAAGCCCTATAAACATTTTCGGAATTTCAAGAGGTAAATTGGGTGAATCTGATTCCCAAACCACATAATGGTTTTGGATTATATAAATTCCTTTTTATATGAATAACAAAAGTTTTAAAGGATTCTCTTGAAAATCCAAAGAAGAGAATGAGAGAGTTTTGTTGAATAGAAAAGTAACGTTTAGTGGTATTGTAATAGAATTATTTTTTAAAGTATTTTTTATTTAAAAATATATTAAAATAATATATTTTTTAATATATTTTTATTATTAACACATTAAAACAATTTAAAAATATAAAAAAAATAATTTATAACAAAAAAAAATTTAAAATTTAATAAGAAACTTATTCAACCAAGAGAGTATTAAAGAACAACATCAAACCATGCAGCCATTCCACATTATACAATTACGATTGATGATCCAAGTTGATTACAAGAAGCCACTAATCTCGAAAACTTTATTAAAACATAAACGGTGTGGGAGAGAACCCAGAAAACGACATCTGCACACTAAAACTTAGACCCTCAGGTTTTATCTTCAGATTACTAGTCTGTGTTTTCTTCTCGGTATTCTCAGCTGGTTTCCTCCGTCTATACGAAACCGTCCTGTCTTCCGATATAGCTGAAAGGGCCGGTCGCCATGATCCACGTCTTCTCGATCTGCTTCTCCTTCCACTAGCCGGAGTTAACAGTGGAACATCACCATTAGTCACCGTGGTTGCTGACCCGGCCAGCTCCTCCACCACATCCACGTCCTCCGCCTCAGGAGCTGCTGCTATTGCTGTGGTTGATAAAAAACATGAACCCAAGCGTGCTAAAAATTTCATGGTTTCTTTCTTGTGTTAGGTTTCTTACAAGAAATTAGGTTGGAGAGCTCTTTATAATGGCGCTTCTTCCCAACCTTTGCAATTTATAGGCAGGATTTATGTAGGAAACGGCTTCTTCAATCCGTGAGTTATATATATTCCAACGTTTTACAGTTTATAGGCAGGATTTGTGTAGGAAACGGCTTCTTCAATCCGTGAGTTATATATATTCCAACGTTTTGCAATTTATAGGAGGACTTGTGTAGGAGATGGCTTGTCCAATCCGTGCGTTATATCAAGGTTTTTTTTTTTTTTTTTTTATAGAGAATTGTTTTTTTTGTTTATTTTTTTTGGTTTTTGCTTTTCCAATCTTTGCGTTATTTAAAGGTTTTTTTTTTTTTTTTTTTTTTTTTTTCTAGAGAATTGTTTTTTTGGCAACGTATGCTTCAAACCCAAGTTATACATTAGGTTAGGATTTGAGTATCCTGTTTGAAAGTGTGGTTATAATTGTTTTTTAAAATATTTTTCGTGTTGAAATATATAAAAATGATATTTTTTTATTTTAAAAAAAATATTTTTGAGATCAGCGCATTAAAACGATCCAAAACACACCAAAAAATTAATTTTTAGTAAAAACATTTTTTCTGAATTTTTTGGGAACGCGGTTTGCACCGTGTTTCTAAACAGTGTCGAAGATGTATCTCTATATCGTTGGATCAATTTATACGGTTAGATTTGTTTTTAAATTAATTATTAATTTAATTTATATTTTTTCATTTAATTTTTATTTTTTAAAAGAATATTGTGGGCAAAAGGTAGCATTGACAAATTTTATGGTAATTAAATATAACTAGTGATATTTTATTAATTATTTTAAAAATTTATTTTAAAGAGAAAAATTAACGCAAAAATAAAAAAAAGATAATATAAAATCCATTACCTTGATAATTCCCACTAGAATATTTTTATCTTTTTATTATTTTAAAGTGAATTCTAGAAAATAATTAATTCTATATTATTCCAAGCACCACAAAATTACTTGGTGGCACCTCCTTTTTGCTAACTTCAATATTGTTTTTTTCCAAACAGGGTCTCATTGGTTACGGATTCCTAGTCATAAAAAGAAAAGAAAAGAAAAAAGTATTAATATAGCATGAAATAAAATCGGTGTTTTTCCTAGAATTCAGAAGAATGTTAGAAAATCAGGTGTCCCTAATTGTTCTCTTCTATTATTATTAAATCTAATGTTTATCAAGCACTACTACACATATGAGTGCTTTATTTATTTGATTTATGTTTGATTTTATTTATTTTCCTTGTTTATTTTTTATTTTTTTATAATTTCTCATTGAAAAAAGGAAGACAGTAACATCCTTGAATTCTTGGAAAGCTAAAATTAATTGCATTAAATACTCAGTAAATTATATCATAAAGTGAAAGTTCATGTGGAACGTTAATTATAAAAATAAAATTCAGTTAATGTTCTCATGTGACTTTCTATAGATATTTTTTATGAAGGAATTATTGTTCAATATTTTATGGTCTTAATTTAAAAGAAATTTAATGAGTAAATTAATTATAATAATAAAAATGAGTAAACAAATTGACCATTTGCTAAATTACAAGGTCTTATTTATCTAAAACCATTGCACTAATTTGTTCATTCATATACTTTTGAAGTTTTATTTTTTACAAGGAATTCTTGTTATTTATCACTAAAAAAAAGCAAATAAGAGTTGTCATCGAGTATTTTGATCATTAGAAAACCTTAATTGGTCACAAAATTTAGGTAAGGGGACTGATTATATAAAGAAAAAATATTAGCACCTCTAATATATCTTACATGAGGTAATCTATATTATTTATTTGTCTGATCTAAACTAAGATAGTATTGTGTTTTCTAACTGTTAGTCTATTTAGGGTTAAGAAAAGTTCTTCTCAATAAGAAGATCGTTATCTTATTAAGTTAAAACCTAAAAGTCTTTCTCAATAAGGAGGTCATTATCTTATTAGGTTAAAACCTAACAATACTAATGTAAAAACATAAAAAAATAACATGTCTTTTTTATTTAATATCATGAATATGTCTTACGTATAAATTCATAATACTATATATTAAAATAAACAAAAACAAATTTTTATATGTTTTTCAAATGTAGGCCAAGTTCTAACGGATAATCATAAACTAGTTATGATACTCTTTGACCGATTCTTGTATTTGTTTTTCAAAACATAATAAAAATACAATTTCTTTTATGTAAAAAAACAAATTAATATGCATGAAAATTTTAGAATTTGGCCATATGCAAGAAAAAAATATTTATTATTATTTTTTATTATGCAAGAAAAAAAATTGTTTGGCAAAAAACTCATTTCTCAATGTAATAAAATTACCAAAATAAGTCTAAGGGGTATTTGTCAAACACACCTTTAAATAAATAAAAAAACCTTTAATAAAAACATGACAAACCAAACAAGGTCTTAAACCTTTGACCTGATTTTGACCCGACTGGGTTCGACCATAAATCAAACTAGAAATCATAGTTTGAACTGAAAACAACCCAAAAAGCTTATTGATCTTAACTGCTTGCGCTTGAAATGAGGAAATGCCATTTTTGTTACCCCTTTCACATTCTAAAATGAATATATCCCTTGCAGTCCCTTTTCGAGCCTGGATAATATTTTTTATGAAAAATCCCGACTAGGATCACACCCCACACTAGGGGCAAGTGAAATTTCAAGGATAAAAATGATGAAAAAGCCGTGAGAAAATCAAAAAGGCAAAAGAGACCAAAAAAGCTCAAATGCTATGAGCCATTCCCAAATCACAAGAAAAAAGTGATAGCCAAAATAAAATGAGTATGCCCTGGTAAAAAAAAAAAGGAGCAAATCAAAGAAAAGCGGCAAGAGAAAAAAAATTAAAAGACATAAAGAGTCGAACTGCTGATAGTGATCCTTAGTCTTTGAAACCTTGAAATACTCTTTGAGATTTACGAATCCTTTTCTTTCATAGCCAAAAACCACAGCCTACGTTACGTGCCTGTAGAAGTCCTTTCTAATCAAGCAAGCAAGCAACTTGGAACAATAAACGGTGCTCTCAAAATGCAAAAAGGTACTTTTTCATAAAAGTCATGACATCAAGAACAAACTACTCATTATTATTCATGCTGATAAAATGAGTGTTAAAAAAAAAGAAAATTTTTTTTTCTCAAACAAAACTTCGAGCTTTTTCTCGAGCCCTTTATTTTAGAACCCATAAAAGCAGGAAGTCACCTCAAGATGCACCTCTACCAATGACAATATCACCGACACAAGAACATATCATCTCTTTTCCAAGAAAAAACAACCAAGGAGTTGCAAGATTTCAAAAGTAAAATCGTTTTAAACTCATATTGAAACAATTTTTGTTTTCAAAATGCAAGATCAAGATTTCAAGATTCATTCTAGATAAAGATTCCTTCACCAAAACCAAAAATGAAAAAGGAGGGAAGGTTTACTCAAAACCATTATTTGTCTGAGTCACCAACATAGCACACTTAAAGGTAATAGCCAGTGCAAGGGGGCAATATTATGTTTAGAAGGTGAATTGATCCCTTCAAGGTAACGTGAAAAGGGAACAATTCCTACAACGAGACAAGGGGGCATTTTTGTTTACAAAAGGTAGTTTAATCCTTTCAACAAATGACACCGAATGTTTTTAGCAGAAGAGAGAGGGGAGTACTGAATGATCCTTTCAAAATGATCAAAGAGACATAGAATATTTAGCAAGTAAATGGGTCATGATAGGCACTATAAAGGCTGCGCTGGGTAAAATTGCAATTATTCTGGAGCCAACTCGAGTGGGCTAGAAGCCGAACAACGAAGAGGACTCAAAATTAGAAATGACAAAACTTCATCAACGAGGAGATTGATGAGAAATTGGGACCTATATTTCAAAAACAGGTAAGATGCATTGCATATCATCTAACTTCACGAGTATTGCATATTTGTTTTGTAGAAATTTCACGAAACAAAATTCCTAACAGGATCCAACGAGACGCAGATGAAATGAAGTTCTTCTAAATCACATCAAATATGGCAATTCCATAAAAGCAAAATTCATAAATGAAGACAAGAAAGATGGGTTTTTATTCATGAAAAATGGGTTTACAAGTACAAATGTTAAACAATGCGAGGACGATTAGGGATATTTTCATCTTGATGATCAATCATGCCTCAAAATTCTTCAAATTTTTTATGCATACGCTCCATCTCTTCCTCGAACTCGTGGTGTCGTGTGTTAACATAGTCCCTCCAAAAGTCAACACGTGCATTTAGCTCTTGGTTTCTCCTCTCCAAGTTATTTATGTGATGCCTCTCATCACAGAGTCTATTCCTTAAATTCTCGATCTAATGATGGAGATCAGGAACTTGAGTATTCAACTCAATTCTTCTGGCATGAATACGCTCTATAATGTTTACCAAAGACGAAGTAGCTCTGATACAAAGAGCAAGTGACTGATTCACTGCTTCAATATCGGTCCTGGCTGCCAGCATTATTTCATCACGGGGAAGGATCATGTCTCTAGCCACGACTACAACAATATCTTCATTGTCCATTACAGTATCCTCTATTGTAACTGGACGACCATTCATTTCAAAGGTAGTACGCCAAACTACAGGCTCTACCGCAGGAACAAGGTTTGGGTTATCATTGGAAGAAGAGGTAAAGCTTTAAAAGTTAAGAACTTTAAAAGTATTGAAAATACGAGAAGTTGAGGATGTCTTTTGCCAAATATTGTGTGATTTATAAGGAATTTACTCCTACCATCATTTTGAATGGAAGCTCAAATCTCAACCATAGATATAAGACTTTCTTGAGAAGCTTTCATCATCTCTAAGATCGATTTACAAATTAGAGCTCAACCATACAAGTATGACTTCCTTTAGAAGTTTTCATCAACCCTGAAACTATTGCTGAAATCACTTTCATGTATTTCACAAACTAATCCGAAATCACTTTCATGTATTTCACAAAACCATCGCTGAAATCACTTTCATGTATTTCACAAAACTTATCTGAAATCACTTTCATGTATTTCATAAAACCATTGGTGAAATCACTTTCATGTATTTCACAGACGGGTTTGTCATCTGGAAAACAAGACTAATGCTGAAATCACTTTCATGTATTTCACAAAAAAAAAAATGTTGAAATCACTTTCATGTATTTCATAAAACCATTGGTGAAATCACTTTCATGTATTTCACAGACGGGTTTGTCATCTGGAAAACAAGACTAATGCTGAAATCACTTTCATGTATTTCACAAAAAAAAATGTTGAAATCACTTTTATGTATTTCACAAACAGGTTGGTCACCTGGAAAGTAAGACCAATGCTGAAATCACTTTCATGTATTTCACAGACGGGTTGGTCACCTGGAAAATAAGACCAATGCTGAAATCACTTTCATGTATTTCAGAAGACCAATGCTGGAATCACTTTCATGTATTTCGACTACGGGTTGGTCACTTGAAAAATAGGACCAATGCTGAAATCACTTTCATGTATTTCACAAAACTCATCTGAAATCACTTTCATATATTTCATAAAACCATTGCTGAAATCACTTTCAGGTATTTTACAAAATCAATATTGAAAACACTTTCATGTTTTTTTTTCATTTGGGCAGGTCGCCCATAAGAATTAGACCAACTAAAAAATTTGTGTATTTTTCAACACTTCCATCGTTTTTCTTTACAAAACTTATTATGCAAAGTCAAAAGAAAATGAATTTTCCAATGCCTTTGCGCCGTAAGCATTGTAAAGAGGGGGCAACTGTTGTAATCTAATTTTGGATTCACCAAGATTTTCTTGAATGTCATTTTATTTCTATTATTATTTTTAAAAATCCAAAAAAAATTAAGAAAAAGTTTAAAATTCAAAAATATATTTTTCTCGAGTCAACCACATCTTTCCATAACAAACCGATTCCACCGGGTCAATATAGGTCAAACCATGTCGACCAGGGTAAAAAATGAGTTTTCAGGCTGTTTCGGGTCAAAACCATCATTTACGGTCAAAACCGATTCCACCGGGTCAATACGGGTTAAACCATGTCGACTAGGGTAAAAAATGACTTTTCATGCCGTTTCGAGTCAAAACCGTCATTTTTGGTCAAAACCGATTCCATCGGGTCAATACGGGTCAAACCATGTCGACCGGGTTAAAAAATGACTTTTCATGCCGTTTCAGGTCAAAACCGTCATTTTCGATCAAAACCGAGTCCACCGGGTCAATACGGGTTTAACCATGTCGACCGGGATAAAAAATGAGTTTCAGGCCATTTTGGATCAAAACTGTTATTTTTGGTCGAAACCCAGTCCACCAGGTTGATACCCATGGAAAGTTTTTTTTTAGTATTTCAACATAATTTTCGGTAATTAAAATTGTTTTTTAGCGGTTGAAATGGGCTTTTTCTAATACTGATTTGAGTTTTTAGTTTTACCCATATAAATATTTATTATTATATATAATAAAATAAAATCAATAATGCAGAAATTTTGTCATAGTAGGCGGGGCGGCTGGGGCGATAGTAGGCGGTGCAGTTGGGAAAGCAGATCCGTGCCACTTCCTGAGATTTTGATGCCCACTCATCATTGGCTATAAATAGCCAGTGAAAATTAGCCAGAAAGAGGAGAGAAAGGGAAAAAGAAAAGAAAAGAGAGAGGAAAGATTTGGATTACTATTTGAGGTTTTTTTTTTTAAGTTTTTCTTCGCGCGAGTAAGATATTGATTTAAAAAAAAAACAATTTGAAAAATACCAAAATATCCTAACCGTTAGATCTAATAGTGTTTAGTTCTAGACTTTTGATTTAATAGGATACAATAGGGCTTACCACTCTAGATTAAAACTCAAATCCATCTCAGCCCTTAAAACAATCTGCTCTTCGATCTTGTTGTGCCACGTCACCCGGTGTACCAAGCTCTCGGTGCACCGCGCCACACCAAATCAAAGATCAGCCCATCTGGACCGTCCGATCAACTTCCAGATCAAGCCAATCACAGCCGAATGATCAGTTCATCTGCGATCCAACGGTTCACAACCTTCAGCTGCACCGGTGTACCATACTAACGTTCACACCGTAGCAAAACCTCAGACTCTCTCTCCTCTCGCCAGCGATTCTCTCTCTCTCTCTCTCTCATCTGATCTCCCATTTTTGGCCGTTTGAAGCCTCCGAACCACCACAGAAAGGCTACTAACCTCCTATAAAGCAAAACCCCGGCCGTTTTCAGCATTTTCTCCTCCCCATCTGGCCGGAAAAGGGCTGCGATTTCGTCGACCACCCGAAGCTTCAAACCGACGATTCTCCCTCATCAGCCATCAACGGCCGTCGAAACCACGATCATCAGAATCCTCTCCCTCATATCTACCAAATCAACCATTCTTTGGTCGGAAATCTCACCAAAAAATTTCACCGCCTCCAACAGTGACCGCGTGTGAGCTACACGCGCCACCAGGGGCATTTTCATAATTTTTTGAGAAATTCAAGAGCATTTCAGTCTTTTACCTATACGGTGGCACTCAGGTAATTTTTTGAGATTCCTAACGGTATTTTTAATATTTTTATATATAAGTATTTGTAAATTTTCTTGCATGTTGTAAAACAAAAAAACCAAAAATAAATATAAAAGGAATAACGACGAGGGTCCAACACCCATCTTATCATGTCATCGTTCATGGGTCCAAAGCCCAAGTCTCAAGTATGGTTATACCCATTTCTCAACTATATCAAAATAATTTTTGTTTTATAAATGAATATTGTTTGTCGACACGTCTCTTTTTACAGAAAAGGACCGATGTCAAAAGTTTAAATACCAAATATGGATTATGTCCATTATTTCTTTTTGGTAACTCAGACGTAACTCTCCTTTTTAGGGTTAAACGTCAACATTTTAGACGAGTCTCCTATTTTTTAGGGACTGATGTTATTTTTTTGACGTATCTCCTTTGAACATTGTTTGTCGACACGTCTGTTTTTTTTTTACAAAAAAAGGACAGATTTCCAAAGTTTAAATACAAAATATGGATTATGTCCATTGTCTCTTTTTGGTAACTCGGATGTAACTCTCCTCTTTATGGTTAAACATCGACATTTTAGATGAGTCTCCTATTTTTAGGGACATATGTTATTTTTTTGACGTGTCTCCTATTTTTAGGGACTGACGTTAATCATCTTTAAAAAATAAATTGCAAATAAGCTCAAAATCTAATAGCATTTGAATCAAATAAAAAACACACAAGTAAGGGTAACCTTTCTCTTGAAAGGATGTTTTAAGGGTGGTGACTACCTTCCCTTAATCATAACTAACCCAGTACATGAATCTCTGGGACCAGTGTCTAATTTGAGATTTCTAGTTCCCTCAAATTACTAGATGGTGACTCCAATAAAATCTTCATTTCCCCCAGTCGAGTAATCCTTTTGTTAAATAACCAAAAGTGGAGCCGTCGCGCGACGTCGTGTATCGACAGAGATCATGGTACATATGGCAAAAACTCATTGGTTATAACTACTGAGAAATATTTATGAATTTTATAATATTGAGTGTTAATATCTCACCTAGTCGGAATCTTAACGGCTTTCGATAAGCTTCTAAACCATCATTAATATGTTCATTTACCATGGTCATAATCACCACTAAGAAACCTAAAAAGAAAACCATCATACCTATAAAGCACAACCATCAAACTCACAGGCAAATGTCTCTTCCACAATGAGAAGGAATTGACACAAATGTTGAATATGAAAAAAGAAATTTTATGACTTTAAACTTTATTATTTAGAATCAAATCTACAAATGAATGCCTTCAAATTGGATGGACGTTGTTCATAGTTTATGATCCTAGGCAAACTCAAATGAACATGGTGAGATGGTTATTACAATTAAAGACAAAGATGGTGGATTTATAAGAATATAAATTTTATATTTGACATTATTGGTATTTTAATCAATATATTTGTTTTATGGTAATGGTTTTTACAGTGTTAACAAGTCTTATTAATATGACCAATAGGATAAAAGGACCCATGTTGGTTTATTTCGCAAGGTCACGAATCATAACAAATAATAAAATGATGAGTAGAGTATTGTCCCACGAGGATTTGTAAAAATTACTACTAATTACCAAATTCTTTTAAATTATGATCTATTTGAGGAATCAAATGAGATAGTTTACGAAACAAAAATTAATGATTAAAAACAAACAACCAACTGATTAAATATTATTGAATTCAATTCTACTGATTCTAGGATTTGTGACTTACCATAACTATTCCTATGTGAACTTTCTTAATTGAATTAATTACTCCTAGCGTTGATAATCAGTTTTTTCTAATTCAAACACTAATCTCTCTCGAGTATCAATGAATTATTTCGACGAGCAAACTTAATATACTCTATGAAATTTCTGAACTTGTCAAAATTTCTTAAGTACTGTAAAACCTTTAATGATGACAAAAGTTCCTAGGATATCTCTATCCTATAGATTTCTTAAGGTATTTCAAACAATAGCTAAAATAATTATCACTTCTCAGTCTCAAATTGAATTCCAAATCATGCAGATGTTGGCCAAACATACACAAGCATTAAACATAGAATGAAATACTCAACAACTAATGTCATAATTCAATCAAAGAAATTGTTCACATATTCATAGTAAGGTTACATAAAAAATTCTCAGAATAAAAGTCTACTCCATAATTAAATTAAAGAGAAACAAACTTGATATGATGAACATCACTCAAAAGCAAAGAATGGCAGTAGAATAGATAGGTGTCCTCCAATCTTTTCTGATTTTCATCCCCCTGTTTTTTTGTCCCCTTTTGTGCTACATCCTCTTTTCTTTTTAGTGTATTATATGGCTTCTCTATATCTCTGCGTCACCCTAGCTAACCCCTCCTCATGTCTTTTATATTCTACCTTTTGTACCCCTCGCTGAATGAAGAAAGTTTCCTTCTCTGTTTTGATTTGTTTCCTATCCGGATATTGCGGGCCAGATTTGAGGTAGGACAAATTTGAATTCAAAGATCTCTTTTTTTTTTTTCTGGAGAAATTGTATAAAATTGAATCTTCTTTCCAACGACACCGATCTTGTAATTTTTGGACCTCTGAGACTTGAGATATGGGCCATAACCTGAGACAGTATTTAGAGTGCAGGAAGTTCGGGTTTAATTCAATCCCTGTTTTTCGACTTGCTATTTGGGCTTCAAAACAGCAAAACTGAGTTCTATGCCCTTCATAAGTTTTGTAGATCTTCATCTCAGATATTTGAAAATGGTGACGAATTGAGTTGTATAGCTTCCTTTGTAGCCCAAAATCAATCAATGTTCGGTTTTACTGCGGAATTCTACCTACTCAATAATATAGTATCTAAAAACACATTAATTTCCCACGAGATCAATAGTTCAAAAAGGGATCCAAAATTCTAATTAACTTGTTCACCACCTCCAAAATATTTCAAAATAAAGCATGAATAGTGAAAAATATACATGCTAAAAATTCCCTTATCAACTCATCTTACAAAAAAAGATGAAGACTGGATAACAAGCTATCTGGTCAATCTTGATGCCTTATTAACCTAGACAGCAAGTGTGTTGGGATTTTTAGCCCAACAAAAAATCTAATAGTCTTATTGTATGGTCGTTTTAATGGGCTTCGACCTAAAAGATAGATTGGACAACCTTGTTGTCTCGTCATCTTTAGTGGGCTTTGACCCAACACTTGATCGAGCAATAAAATTGTTCGGTCAAGCTTGGTGGGGTTTGGCCTAAAGGACAAACTGAACAACCTTGTTTTTATGTCATTTTTAGTGGGCCCCAACCAAAAAACTAGACAGGGCAACAAAGCTATCTAATCAAGGTTGGTGGCCTTGAACCAAGGGATTAATTAGATAAAAAAAAAGTTATCCGATAAAGTTCCAAGGGCTTCGGTGTAACACATCTCATAACACACTCGCTACGCAACCATATGCACAATTATAAAAGTTATAGGCACATGCCTTATTAGTATGGCGTCGTAAAACCACATGTGGGTGCTTATATGTCTTGCTAATGAACATCTATCTTTCTCATTATTGGTCGTGGTGCCTACAAAACTTTACATATATGATATAGGTAATTGTTTTTCATGGTCACTCTTATGCATGCTTACAACTCCATGCTCCCTAAGGTGATTTTATATGATCGAGTTGTATAAATATATCAGTGCATTAGGTAATAATACATAAGACATGAAAACCACATGACAATCACAACATTACACATCTTATTATTTTTCTTTTGTGATTTACTAACTTAAGCATCAAATGATCCTCTGTCCTAATAAGAAACTTGTTTTATAGAAGTTTATGGCCCAAAACAATCTACTCAATAAAAATTTCACCAAAGCCCAGCGTAGCATCCATAGAAAGACCAAAACAAATTTGAAGTGTTTACAACTTTACTAGGGGCACCATCTGTGGAAAACTAAACAAAAGTTAGTTTATTATAGTTTCACACATTACCTAAAAGTTCTTTTCATGGTTGATGATGTAAAAACACCAAGAAATGGAAGAGAAACCAACTTCCTCACAACAAGTACACTAGCTCATCCAAATCTTTAACAAATTGCTCATCAAATAAAAGTGTTCATTAAAGTTTTTCTAGTTACATAAGAACACCTTCAAACTTTACCACTCTCTTAAAGGGTGACATAGCAACTAGCTCTTCTACACACACAACCGAGTACACGCAGATAACTCTAAATCCTTGAAGGAATATGATATAACAATGCATAATAAGGTAGGCACGAGAACAATCATACTTCAACCCTCTAAATGAGTCACTCTAACCATGAAGAACATTCTCAAGCTAGACATTATAGGTGTTAAAGAGGCTTAGTAAGTTCTAGCTATAAGAGTGACCACTATAATGGATCTCCCTTCGATTCTCATTCACATACTTCTTGTTTAAAAAACCCTAACACGAGAAGAGATCAATAACGATATAAGCTTCTAAGAATGAATATCGCCATCACCGAGTGAAAGATTCTCCACTTTGCTATTGAATGTTACACACCCATATCCTTAAAGATTACATATCCATGAAAGCCAACTTATTCACATACTTCTTGTTAAAAAAACCCTAACACGAGAAGAGATCAATAACGATATAAGCTTCTGAGAATGAATATCGCCATCACCGAGTGAAAGATTCTCCACTTTGCTATTGAATGTTACACACCCATATCCTTAAAGATTACATATCCATGAAAGCCAACTTAGACAACTTGATGGACTTACAGACACAAAATAACACATATAATACATAAGAAGTAGCTTGGAGCTTGTAACGTAAGATAGTTATGCTTTGTGCAAAATCCTTTTAATAATATTTTGTAGATATGCTAGGGCATACTACCATAACTTAAAACCTAACTATATCATTAACTTTGACAATCTTTATGCCAAACTCATCTCATGCTCTAGCATAAATATACTAGCTAAAAAGAGTACAACTAATTTCTTTCATTATCACTTAATGAGAAAATAAGAGTAACAGAGCATATCTTTAATTTTTACGAAGAAATGCTCAATATAAAAAGTCTACTTGAACTCATTGCCACTGAAGCTCTAATTATAGGGTATATAACTATTCTTTATGAGAACAACTATACACTCTTTCCAACTAAACAAGCGATGAAAAATCACATTCGAGTAGAAGAAACGAGCTTACCCAGACAAGGACACACTCAGTTTTAGTAATAGAGAACATAATCCCTCAAGCACTATCTGTCTTCTAGTTGCCATAGGACATTCTAAAAAAACACAAAGAGATCCATTTATGGTCAACTAATATTCTATGAGTTCATGACCACACCTCTGACCACCAGATGCATTAAGGTATTTGTTGTTATCAAGGAAAAATAATTTGTTCAATATCCCCCTCCCATGAAGAGCAACATAAACACACATAATCCCAATAAATTTTGTTTCTTTTATCATGATAATAGTCATGATACCAAGGACTATTATACTCCAAGAAGGAAGATAGAGAGATTGATTTCTAAAAAACTACCGCTAACGGTTCATCAAGAAGAAAATATGAAAAGGAAAAAGGCTGATGCATTCCATAATACATTACTTAAAATAAGATAATCTCTAGAAATTATACCTTTATTTATAAGTAAAAATATTAAATTGTTTAATAAAAGCAATATTGTCTCTCTATGTAGTTTTCATATGTTATTCTCTATAGTATTACTTATCTCTATATATCTAACAAAGTCTCTATATAAATCTCCACATCACCAAACAAAATCTCCACATTTCTTATGAAATCTCTATGCCTCATTGTAATGATCTTCCTAAACATTCGTCGTGTCAATTGCTCCATTGATTCTCTATTGACATTTTCACAATTCTTACAATTTTCATATTCACAAAACATTCTCCTCCTCACATAAAAATGTTCTTCATTCTTGGTCAAATGTTAAAACTACTTGTATGAAAGGTCTAGGAAAAATCCTTCATGTTTCTCTACTACGACCCCCTAAAAAAAAACAACTAGGGAATTACAAGGTATTCCACACCACTATCCTGACTTGATTTTTTTACAATACAATAAATGCTTCTATGTATGTATAACTTGAAAATAAAAATTCATGATTTTTAAAATTGCATGCAATTTCAAAGATTGAAATGGGCAATTGGCAACTAATGGGCTAAAAGGCTTAGCCTTAAATAAATAAAAAAGAGAGAGAAGATTGAACAAAAAGTTATTCAATCAACTTTGATGTTTGGTCAGATCAAATAATCAAGGAGTGTTGTTTGGTCAAAACAAAGAGTAATTATGTTGGGCACTTTAGCCCAATATATAAATTGAACAACCTTGTTGTTTGGTAAGGTGTATTAGATCTCAACCCAAAACACTAGATTGAATAACAAACTATCTGGTCACTTTAATGGGCTTCATCCTAAAGGACAAACTAGATAGCCCTATTATCCGATTATCTTTGGTGAGCCTCGACCTATACCAGACTAAGTAGCAAAATTATTGGTCAAGCTAGGTGGACTTCCCTAATGACAAATCAGATAACCTTGTTGTTTGGTCATTTTTTATGGGTCTCAGTAAAATTACTAAAAGGGAAAGCAAAGTTGCTAGGTCAAACTTAGTGGGCATTGGCAAAAGAGGCAAACCAGATGACTTTGTAGGTCGTAATCTAACCAGTTTTATAGGCACAATCTTTGTAAGTCCAGGTCCAGGGTACAAACTAAAAAACAAAACTATCCCGTCATGTTCTAAGGGCTCGATATAACACAACCCCTAACACGCTTGCTATACAACCACTTGCACATTTTTAGAAGTTGTGGATGCAAGCCTTATCAGTATAACAACACCCAATGACATGCGAGTGCCTAGCTACTTGTCTTATCAATGGATATCTATCTCTCTTATCAATGTTCGTAATGCCTATCCTTTCAATATGGCACCTATAAAAATTTATCTGTATGGTGTAAGTACTTGTTCTTCATGATTACTATATGTATGTCATCAACTCCAAGCTCTATGAGTGAATTTAATGTGACTAACATGTATTAATACTTTATATCACCAAGTAATAATACATAACATTCAGAAAGAGAAATGGAAACACACCACAATGAAAATTTCACCAAGTAATTATTTTATAATTGCTGGGGAAATGGACTCAAGCACGAGGGCTAATTGGTTAATTAAAAGCCTAGGAAAATCAAAACAAGCTGGTTGGTAAAGCAGAAAGTGTAGGACAAGATGTGCTGGAGTTCACATGCTTGCTTCATACAAATTCATCATCTACTTTTAGTTAGCTACTGCATATTTTCTCCAAAAAGTAATGATAAATTTGTAAAAGCTTCAAGAAGCTCTTAACACTATATATTAATTTATACGTAATACAAAATTATGGGAGGAAAATAAACTTGAAAACCATCACGACACGAATATTTTTAACGCATGCAATATATATATATATAACTGTTAGGATATTGACATGCAAACCTGACAAGAAATGGATAGAATAAAATGAGAAATAAGACACACAAGAATTTACATGATTCACCCAATTTAGCTACGTCCACGGGCAAGTATAGAAGGATTTTACTAAGTAATGTGAGAATTACAACCTCTCTCTACTAATAGGAGAGCAACTGAAATCTATCTATTACTAGGAGAAAACACCTCACTTACTCTCTCATAAATACCTCACAATTTTGTGGGATTACTTTCCCTCTTTTACTCTCCTCTTCTTTCTCTCTTATGGTGCAATTAAGGCTTGGATGCATTGCCTATTTATAGGCAAGCATCCATGCAAAAGACAAGAGGCACAAATTGGTGCTGCAAGTGGCACTGAATTAGTGCCTAACATTGTTAACTTTGGCAGCATCAATTGATGCCCAGCTGGCTTCACATTCTCTCACTTGAAGACTTTGATGATTTAATCAAGTCTTTTCCCTTGTTCATCTGTGATTCTTTTATCCTTTCTATACTTCTCATCTTCATGTTGCTTACATTTTTGTTAGGCCATAAGAGGATCTGCATCATATGTACTTGTCAGTGTTGACTGGTTTGGTCAAAGCATCTGCTGGGTTTTCCTTTGTGTGAACCTTTTGAAAATCCACACTTCCATCTTCCACCACTTCACGAACAAAGTGATACTGAACATCTATGTGTTTTGTTCTTGAATGAAACGTTGGATTCCTTGCAATATGTAAGGCACTTTGACTATCACAATACAAAGGAATCTTCTCTTGTTTGTGCCTAAGCTCCTCCATAAGTTTCTTCATCCATATTGCTTCTTTATAAGCTTGTGTAGCTGCCATATACTCAGCTTCTGTTGTGGATAACGCTACAACAGTCTAAAGTTTAGAGACCCAACTCATCGCTCCTTCTGTAATTATGAACATATAGCCTGTAGTGGATTTTCTTTTCTTAAGGTCACCAGCAAAATCTGAATCAACATAACCTCTGACAGTAACTTCTGATCCTCTATAACATAATGCGACATTTGAGGTACCCTTGATGTATCTCAAGATCCTCTTAATAGTATTCCAATGCTCTACTAGGATTTTCCATGTATCGACTAACTGCTCTCATTACTTATGCAATGTCTGGTCTTGTACATATCATGACAAACATTAAACTTCCCACTGCTGATGCATATGGTACTTGAGACATCTCCATCCTCTCTGCTTCATTGCTAGGAGACATGCTTGAGGATAATTTGAAGTTAATAGGAAGTGGGGTGGAAATTGGCTTACAATCTTACATATTGAGGCGTCGCAAGATTTTCTTTAAAAAATTCTTCTTAGAAAGCCAAATCTTCCTTTTATTTCTGTGTCGGTGAATTTGCATCCCTAGAATCTTGTTTTTTTATCCCAAGTCCTTCATATCAAACTCCCTAGCCAACTGTGCCTTCAATTCTTGGACTCGATCTTTTTTTGAGCCTATTACCAACATGTCATCCACGTACAACAATAGAACGATGAAATCATCATCTTCTTCAAACCTCTTGTAATACATACAATGGTCTAAACTGAGTCTGTTGTACCCAAGACTAATTATAAAGGAATCAAATCTCTTGTACCAACACCTCGGTGCCTGTTTGAGACCGTATAGAGATTTCTTCAACCTGCAAACCAAGTTCTCCTTGCCTGTTTCAGCAAAACCCTCTGGTTGGAGCATATAAATTTCTTCTTCAAGTTCTCCATAAAGAAATGCAGTTTTCACATCTAACTGCTCTAAGTAAAGATCAAATATAGCACACATCGCCAAGACTACTCTGATTGTAGTAAGTCGTACCACCAGGGAAAATATCTCATTGAAGTATATTCCTTCTTTCTGAGCATATCCTTTCACCACCAATCTTGCACGATATCACTCCACTTGATCATTGCCATTATGCTTTATCTTGTAAACCCATTTACTGCCAATGACATTCCTTCCTTGTGGTAGCGGAACAATATCCCAAGTGTTATTCTTGTGTAGAGTTTCAATTTCCTCTTGCATTGTTGTCATCCATATAAATACATCTATTCTTTTGATAGCCTCATGGAAAGTTAATGGCTCTCCATCCTTTATTAGAAGACAGTATGCAATGTTGCTCTCGGTAACATATTCTTAGTACCAGGCTGGTGGCCTTCTTTCACGAGTTGACCGTCGAACTTCAGGAGTTTCAGACTCCATTTGTTCTTGTTCTTTATGCTCCGGTACAGCTTCAGAAGAAGTATGATTCTGAGTATTTTCCATCTGGACTATTGTGGTCTCTTTTAAAATGATATTATGTTCTTCCATTTGCATTTTATCTTCTGCAAATATGACATCTCTGCTGATGACCACCTTGTGGGCAGTGGGATCCCACAAACGATACCCCTTTACTCCATCAGCATATCCCAAGAATACATATTTTCTGGATTTTGAATCCGGCTTGCTGACTTCTTGAGTATTGTACATAACATACACAAGACTTCCAAATATATGCAATCGAGAATAATCAGCTGGCTTTCCAGTCTATATCTCCATCGGTGTCTTCAGCTCAATTGCAGTTGATGGAGATCGATTTATCACATAACATGCGGTATTGACTGCTTCTGCCCAGAATGGCTTTCTTAGACCTGTAGCCTTCAACATTGATCTTGTTCTTTCCAATAAAGTTATGTTCATCCGCTCTGCCACTCCAATTTGTTATGGAGTGTATGCCGTTGTGAACTGCCTTTTGATACCTTCATGTTGACAGAAGTTATCAAATTCATCACTGGTATATTCTCCTCCATTATCAGTCCTCAAACACTTGATCTTCTTTTCATATTCAAGTTCTACCCGCGCTTTGAAGGTTTTAAAGACTGCGAGCACATCTGCCTTCCTTCTAATTAGATACACCCAACATCTCTTAGAGAAGTCATCTATAAATGATACAAAGTATCTTGCTCCTCCCAAGGATACAACTGGTGCTTGCCAAACATCAGAGTGAATCAGGTCTAAGATACATTTGCTCTTAGTTGTTGATGTGTCAAACTTTAACCTTTGTTGTTTACTTGTAACACAATACTCACAAAAAGGTAAAGTAACCTTTGTAAGCCCAGGGAGTAACTTCTGATCACAGAGAATTTTCAAACCTTTCTCTGACATGTGGCCTAGTTTTTTATGCCACATCATCGTCTTCTCTTCTGCAAGACTGGCTGATGCGATTGACGCCTCTGTCTCATAATGTGTTTCTCCCATTAATACAAACAAGTTTGCAGCTATCTTTCTTGCCTTTAAAATCACCAGCGCTCCTTTGATAATTTTCATGATTGCATTGTATGTTCGAATCTTATAACCAAGACTATCAAATTGTCTCCCGGACAAAAAATTCTTCTTTAAGCCTTTCACATGTTGCACTCCTGAAATAGTGCGAATTGAGCCATCATACATCTTCAATTTGATGGTGTCAATGCCGACAATCTCTAAAGCATGATCATTACCAATCTCGATTAGGGGTCATATGCCATGTTGCTCCTAAATCCATTAACCAAACCTCAGTGAGCTCTTTTCTATCTGTAGAGACTGTTGTTGCTTCACTATATAAAACCTCCCCATCTTCTGAGGTGCTTGCAACACATCCTTGAGGTTTTGATGACTCTACAGTGTTCTTTATACCCTTTTTAAACCAACAATCCCTTTTGAAGTGCCCTTTTTCTGCCACAATTGTAGCATTTCACAGTCTTCTTACTTCTTGATTTGGACCTCCCTTGCATTTGACTCCCACTAAAGCCACGCTTCGTTGATCTTCCTCTTGACACCAATAATGCCTCTGCTTGGTTTGAACTATTTTTGTCTCCTTTGTTTTTGCGCCTATTTTCTTCTTTCAAGATAGCGGCTGCAACATCATCGAAGACTAAATAGTCTGAAAAGATATTATTGGTCAAATTGATAATAAGCTGATCATATGAATCAGGAAGACTTTTAAGTAAAAGCTCTACACGTTCATTTTCCTTTATTTGTTGATCCAACGTAGTAAGTTGTGAAAATAAAGTTCTTATTGTGTTGATGTGGTCAGTCACCGTTGTGGTTTCTGCCATTCGAAGGGTATAAAATCTCCGCTTTAAGAAAATCTTATTGTGCAAGGACTTGGACTCATATAGGTTTGTCAGAGTATCTCATATCTCCTTAGTTGTTTTATTCTCCGCCACACTTGATAATACTTCATCGGCTAATGCTAAATGTATGTTAGCAATAGCATTTCCATCCATCTCATTTCATTTTGCATTATCAGTGATCTCTGCGGGTCGATCCCCAATTGCTGCCAAGAAATTGTCTTTTCTTAAGATTGCCTTGATTCTCATTTTCCACAATGAGAAATTGCTCCCCTTGAATCTCTCAATCTCGTACTTTGCTGCCATTTTATTCACCGAGATCTATTCAACTATCACTATTTCACTGATCTGCAACGTATATAGAAATAGTATCGTGTGAATGATACTTCACTGAGTAAATTCCTAGGAAAGATTAGAGGGGTCACAAACAGTCTCGTTTAAAACTCAATCTCCTTAAACAGAACTTCCTAGACTGTATTTAGTCACCGCGCTGACTTTCTTTATACGCCAACAGTAACGTGTGTGAACAGTACCGTATGGATGAATAGTGCAGTATAGGTGAATAGTGTCGTAGACGTGAATAGTAACCGTATACACGAATAACTTTTGTGTGTTAACAACACCAACCAGAAATGCTCTGATACCACTGTTAGGATACTGACATGCAAACCCGACAAGATAAAAGGCAAGGGATAGAATAAAATGAGAAATGAGACACACAAGAATTTACGTGGTTCACCCAATTTGGCTACGTCCATGGACAACTATAGAAGGATTTTACTAAGTAATGTGGGAATTACAACCTCTCTCTGCTAATAAGAGAACAACTTAAATCTCTCTATTACTATGAGAAAACACCTCATTTACTCTCTCACAAATACCTCACAATTTTATGGGATTACTTTTCCTCTTTCACTCTCCTCTTCTTTCTCTCTTCTGGAGCAATTAAGGCTTGGATGCATTGCCTATTTATAGACAAGCATCCATGCAAAAGACAAGAGACACTAATTGGTGCTGCAAGTGTCACCGAATTGGTGCCCAACATTGTTGACTTTGGCAGCACCAATTGCTGCCCGGCTGGCTTCACAATAACTTGTATTAAAAATAGATAAATTATTGATAGACATTGTGTTTGGAAATTAAATCAATATTAGAATTTTCTTCATTATCACATAACATATAACAGTTTTATCAAAAAGAGAAATGGAGACATGACACTCTAGAACAAACAAAGCAAAAACTTCCCTTTACCTGTAATGGAACGCACCATCGAAATCACCGGATTCTTATTGGATTTTCTTGAAAAAGTGACAGCGACATATCTTTATCTGTGGCAAAGCCACACAGCTTCGCTGAAACAAATAATTCATTCGAGATTTTACCAATACCAGTGATCTTTCAAATCAGAATCATAGAATCTATATTTTTTTTCTGCTTGTACTTTTTTTCCTCTAGGGTTATACATCAATAAGAATTTTAAGGAACAAACCCCAACCCACTCTAATTAATGCCTGTCTTGTGTAAATTCGCAGAAGTTATGATTTATCATGTTATGTCATGAAAGCTAGCTAGACATATGATCATACACCTTCTTAGCAACCGCAGTACAGCTTGCTGTCATGTTTGATTTGCACAAAAATATGCAAGAATTTTTTTCCTTATTTGATTTAAAATTAATGCGCTCTTCATTACATGAAAATTTTTGTTCTTGCATAACTATGTATAGCTTACGTAAGTCATCATAACATGTAAGGATGTTTTAAAGAGGACAAAAACTGAATCTGTCAGAAAGAATATTAATCATATCAGTTTGGACATATTCTGTATCTTACAAACTATTTAACCTGCAATTTACAATGGGTCAAATTTTTTTTTTTCAAAAAAAAAATAAATATATAAGTTTTTCCAATATGTTTTTAGATATAAAAACAATTTCAGTATTAAATTAAAATATACATATACACGTATGTAATTAATTAAATTGATATTTGAT
>Ga0307515_10004183_pt1 | contig 30036 bp, 13 predicted proteins | sample 17_EM_MG_FD_194513 | JGI IMG/M metagenome (GOLD analysis project Ga0307515, IMG submission 194513) | Populus trichocarpa ectomycorrhiza microbial communities from riparian zone in the Pacific Northwest, United States - 17_EM | ecosystem: Host-associated > Plants > Roots > Unclassified | place... | reverse complement strand
CTAGTAAGGAAAACGCTAAAGTACCGCGTTAGTTAGAAAGGCTATAACCTAGATCCTACCTAGTACCCTATATAGAACTTTATTAGCAGTCCCCATAAGCTTTAAGAATTCTATAACTACTACCCTAATAAACCAGGACCCCTAAAGTACCTAGATAAGTAAATAGAGTGCTAGTATAGCGAAGACGATAAGCTACCGGAAGAATATAAAGATAAGAACGCCCTATAAGTATAATACGGACTACAAAGCCTGAGGACAGGCTTTTGCGGAGGGGGGGGTAATATTACGGCACTGGCAGAACTTGGCAGAACTTAGTTGCAGAACTTGGCAGAACTTCGCGGTCACGTGACTAGAGGACCGCATAAAAGAACCCTACTTCGACCAGCGCTGCTCTTCTTCTCCTTTCCTTTCTCTAGCTTTAGATCCTCGTTTATAGACTACCAATCGTACAGGCTTGCGCGTCCCTCTTGCCGTGCTCGTGCCTTGATTGACTGAGTCGCTAACAATATCCACGGGATTTAAATGCGTTGTTAACTGCCGTTTAGGAGACTTTTTTAAAGCCTAGCTCGTATGCGATTGCTAGCTAGGATTTAAGCCTCTGGGGTTTACTCTTTATAGCATATTTAATCAAACGATTAATTTGCTTTTTGGTAAATCTTTTAGGCCTTCTAAATCGTTGGTAGGTAGCAGTATTGCGAGGATTAACGTAGTTCCCTAGTAAGCTGGCCACCCTAGCGAGCCGGCCACCTCAAAAACTTACCAAAAATTAGAGATTTCATACTTTAATATCTTAACAGCCACTTAATAATAAATTCTAATAATTTAGATTTAGACTTTTATATACGCTCTGCAGCTTCTATTAAAGTCATATAATAATTAGTTAAGTGGTTTTTAAGATACTATAATTTGGGAGCCAAAATAAAGCTAAATTACTATATTTTAAAAACCACTTAACTAATTACTATATAACTCCAATAGAAGCTACAAAGCGTATATAAAAGTCTAAATCTAAATTATTAGAATTTATTATTAAGTGGTTGTTAAGATATTAAAGTATAAAATCTCTAATTTTTGGTGAGTTTTTAAGGTGGCCAGCTCGCTAGGGTGGCCAGCTTACTAGGGAACTACGTTAACCGCCTAGGAATGCAGCTTATTAATTAGTACGCACGGGCCACAATTTATTGGACGTAAACAACAATGTAAGGGATAAGTATAGGAAAAATTATAGATATTGCTAGAATGCTTATAAGTGTTACAAAATTCGCTTAGACGTAATTCTAGTGGTTTCGTATAAACGTAGTTAGTTAGCTTGCGGACTAATTGAAAATCCGCACTAATAGAATCGTATCTAAGCCTGCTAAGGTAACTTTACCTTAATAAGCTTAGACTATAGAATTAATTAGCGGACATACATATATCCATAAGTGGATATCACTAACCTTTTTTATTAAAAGGTTAATTCTATTCCATACGCTGTCAAGATAGGCGTCCAATAAATGTAGCCTATGCGCGAACACTAAAATATAGCAAACTTAAAGTTCGGATTCCATTAATATAAGGCCCCAAATTATTATAATAAATCTTAAATATGCGATATTATTGAGTTAATCGCAATTAGATTAATTTAAGGTGTTCCTGCTAATAAGATCCTTCTTTGTAGAGCGGTGTAAAGCTATATAGATTCTATAGTGGGGACTAATTCTCATTTTGGTGTTCGCGCATAGGCCATATTTATTGGACGCCTTAATAGCGTATAGGATAGTCTAAGAGACTTTTATAAGGTTTATTAGGTAATATAACTTATTTTATATATAGAGTAGTTATAATAAAGCCTTATAGTAGAAACTACGGTAGACTTATTAATAGGCTAGGTATATAGGTAAATAAGAAGTTAATAATATAATAATAACTAGTAGAGTAAGTTGCCTAATAGATTAACTGTAATTATATTCTAAGATTTATTACAAAAAAGAGAACTATTTAGATAGAGACTATAGTCCTTTAAATATATAATACTGCGCTTAGGAAATATACTAAGTATATTAGTACGTTAGTACGTTAGTATATCGCGTTCCTACGTTTTAAACTTATAACGTAACTAGCTACGTAACTTAGCTACCCTTTATTTTATAGCTGAATTAGTTCTAATGCCTTTTATACTATCTTAACTAACCTATTTATATCTCTTCTTAGTAGTTATACTACTATTAATATAAGGTCCGTAACACTATCCCCTTCCTTTTTATCTTTATTTTTAAAGATATCTCCTATCTCTAAGTTATTTATTAGAGGTATAGTATTCCCGTTTTTAATTTAATAACCTTTATTATTCCTAATACTTCCTATTAAATCCTTTACGTCTAACCGTCGTAATTAGCTAATAACATTTATTCTTTTACTTAGTAAAGTTATACTATTCTATTCCAGTTATATAGAGAAAAGGTTAATATATATTGCGATCGCGGCTTTATCTAGTCGCTAACCTTCTTTCTATACTAAGTGTACGCGAGCAAATATACGGTTATCCTATAATATTTAATCCGTCCCTAACGCTAAGTATATACGTTTTATAATTCTATATAATTATTTAGTTTTTTATCTAATCTATTATAGGGTTTTACGTGTTAATAGCGGCTAAAAAACTAGAGGGCAAGCTAGCTAAGGCTTTTACTAAGGTTTAATATCGTTTTAATAAAGCGTCCTAGGCCTTAAAGGCTTAACTTAATACTTACGCTTAATTAAACCGTCTTATAAAAGTTTATAAAAAGGTACACTTAAAAGAGCTACGTTTTATAAAATAAGGTCTCTCTAAGCTTAAGGCTAAGGAGGCTAAAAAGGATTTTAATTAAAATAAGGCGGAAATAGTTTATATACTAGCAGTGGATTCCTTAGGTAACTTAGCTCCTCTATTACCTTTAACTAATCTCTTTACTTTTAGCTCTTTCTTAATATTGCCTAACCCATTTTCCTTTAATACTCCTATACCTTTCCTATAGAGTTCTCTAGGTTCTATAGTAGTTCCTAAGTAGTCTTACTATAGCCCATCTACTTTACTTTATACTATATTTTATTATTAATGTCCTTATAATTAATAATCTTTAAAACCTACTGTTTATCTTTCTCTTATTCTTTATATATATTTACTTTATAAACTAATAGCTTTATATCTCTATACGCTAGCTCTAGTATTATAATATACTATATAGGGTAGATCTTTATTTTTACTAGTAAGTTAAGTCTATATATAACTTTTAAATTTTTAGCTATAATTTTAAATAGTCCTAGTCTAATATAATCCAACTCCTTACTTAGTTATTAACTTATAAAATTTTTATGTAATAACTATACTTTATCCCCCTTCTTAAGATCTGGTCCCTTAGATCTCTTAATATTATAGTACTTTTTATTTTCTTTTATACTATTTTTATTATAAAATAGAAGTTCTTATAAAGATTTATTAGAGTTTTTATTCTTTTTTTACTATACTACTCGTTTTCTTTACTTATTATAGTAATAATAATATTTTAGGCTTATACCCATAATTTACCTAAAATAATAATAACTCTATACCTTCCTATACTATTATATTGTATATAAACTATATAACTAGTAATAATAATACCTAATTATTTTATACGTAGTTAATATAATACCTTAAATACTACTCTAGTGTCTAATTTAATCTTTTTATTTATCCGTCTGTCTGCGGGTAATATATAGTAGAAGTTACTACTCTAATTCCTTATTCTGCTAAGAATACTTCCTAAAATACTGCTATAAATTTTAGATCCCTATCTAATATAATTTTACTTAGTGCTCTATATCTTATAAATACTTCCTTAATATAGATTTTAGCAATATTTTCCGCTAAGATTTCTTCTATATATGCTATAAAGTAGCCCTATTTAGTTAATTTATTTACTATTATAAGGATTACGTTATACTCCTATCTAGTAATAGGATCTCTTAACTTTAGTAACTTTATAATAAAGTTCTATAATATAACTTCCTATAGTCTTTCTAGTATCTTAATAGGCTATAGCTTTCCATACAGCTTATGCCTTATTAGCTTATTTCTTTAGCAATCTAAATATTCCTTTATAACTTCTCTTACTAAGCCTTAAATTCTATTAATAATATACTTCTCTTAAAGTCTTAGCACTAAGCCTATGGCTCCGTTATATCCTTATATTATTTCCTTATAGAATTCTTTAATAAATTCTTTTGTAATTGCCTTAGGTACGTATATTACTTTTTAATTCTTATACTACTCTAAGTCTATATCTTTACTTATACCTCTTAGATCCTCCTAGTCTAATTACTTTCTAATAGCTTATATTTTTAAATTGCTATAATTTTAGGATAATTATACCTAATTAATCTATTACTATAAAGAACTTTAAACTTATTTTTAACTCTAATTCTATCTTATAGTTCTATATTATATACTTTAATAGCTTCTTACTTTCTAGGCTCTATAGTTTTTTACTATACTTATAGTATCTCTTTAGTATATAGGACAACCCCTTCTCGGTTTCCTTATATATCGCTTTAACTTAGTACTATACTATTTTAGTTTATTACCGCAACTTATATTATTAAATATTCTTAATATTAACCTAACCTATAACCTAATTAATCCTTAGATTATATTCCTATAATTAAGGTATACCTAATACTGCCTTATCCCGTCCCAGTAATAGGATATTAAAAGATATTTTAATTTATCTCCCTTTAATAGTTATCTAAATAGGTCCTATTTTAACATTAATAATACCTCCTCTATAGGCTATTAAATCTCCTAAAATTATAACTAATAAATAAGGGTGCCTCTTCTGCCTATAAGGTAATCTTATCTCTTTAACTGCTATTAGTAAGATATAGTTTCTTATTACTCCACTATTTATTAGTACCTTAAACTATTAATCTTACTAATTAATTTATAAATTTAGGTATTATCCTTAAATTCCTTTAAGGGTCTAAGGCTTTACTACTAGCTTTCTTTAGTTTTATAGGCCTCTACTTTTCCTAACTATTAGCTGCTTAATTCTATTATACTTAGCTTACTCTTTAGCTAATACCTAGTTCGATTTTTATCCTTAATATACTATAGATATATATTCTCCAGGCATTCCTACTACTATTATCCGTTTAAGTATTCTTCCGTAAGAAATCTTTTTAGTTAAAGTATTAAGTCTCCTAACTCCTAAATTTTACTAAATACTAGCTATATATATACTTAGCATTTCTATACTATTACTTATTTAGCGCCTAATATATCCTTATAGGGTACTTCTAATTCTTTTTTTTTTAGATTTTTATATATATTGTATATATTATCTATATATGCAATCTATACTAATATATAATACGCTAAGTGCTTTAGGTTATCTTTTAGCTTATTTTTATTGTTAAGTTTAAATCTCTATCTAGCTAATCTAAACGTTAATCTCTTATTTATAGATACTATAATTTACCTTTTACTCCTTTAGTCCTCTAATCTTTCTTCTAGATTTCTTAATATTATAATTAATGCTCCTTTAATATAACTTATGCGTTTCTCTATAATTGCTTAATTTTAAATAACTTTCTTATTTAATAATATATAAAAGTCTTCCTACTCATTATTATATTACTGTCTATACTACTTTTAATATAGCTCTATAAGTGTATATAATCTATTTATAAGGAAATATCTTCTTATTACTGCATTATTATAATCTTTAGTATACCGTTCTTTAAATCTGGTTAGAACCCCTTAGTCCTCTTCTTATTTTAGTATTTTAAGCCACTTTACTTTTAGTGTGCCTACTTTTAGCCTATTAGTAATTTTTTATATAGGTACTCTAACCCTTAATCTACCTAGTATTCTTAATCCTTAGTAGCCTCTTTATTCTTACTACGCTTTAATTTAATTCTTAAATCCTTTCTAGTTTTTTCTTAGTTTGCGTCTAGCTATAGGATCCTCTAAATCTATAAACTTTTATAATTTTAGTATTAACTGTTTAACTCTAAGGCTAAATACTTTATTTACCTACTATAAAACTCTTTCCCTTTATTACGGAAGTCTTGTCTTTCTAATCTTCTACTTTAATCTATCTTTATAAATAACTAGCTTATACCCTTATCCTTTATTAAATGCTAAAGTAGTTTACTATCCTACTTCTCTTATATCTCGCGAAGCGATAAATATTATATTTAAGGGAGTCTCGATCCCTATTACTAATTCGTCCTCTATAGTAGATTTAACTTCTACCTTTATTATAACTTTTCTAAGGTCTATATACTTTTAGTAAGCTGCCTTTATTACCTTATCGTCGCTAAATATTTTGCCTATATTAAATTTATTATCCTTAATATCCAATCTATAAAATAGTTCGTTAGTTTCTTTAAACTTTAATAATTTTAGCTTTTATGGCTAATAGCTTACGCCGTATTTAGCGTCTTTATAAATTTAGTATATATTATTATAGTAAAACGCAAAACTTTTAATTAAAAACTTTTTGATTATTTATAGTATATTATTGTCCCTTTTTATATATATATTATTTACTAGCCTAATTTCCTTTACCGCATAGTTATTCTAACTATCTTTATAGTTTTTAGTAAAATAACCCTATTTTCTATAATTTATATAAGCTCCTTCTTTAAACTATTTTTCTTATTATAGAGTCCGCCTAAACGTTTTCTGCTGCTAAGATTCCTAGTTTAGCCTCTACTTTTTAAGTCTATAATTACTTAATTCTTACCCTCTAGGTTTCTATAGTCGTTTGCTCCTATACTCTTTAGTATTACTTAGGTTTATTAGCTCTAGTCTACTATTTTATAGTTTTTAACTTAGTTAATACGTGCCCTATACCTTATATAAATATAGAACTCTATCTTAACCCTTTTTAGTCTGTTTTTATTAATAGATCCTATTATTAATCTTAATTACTTAATTTATTAGTTCCCTAAGTGTATCTATATCTTCTATTAAGATTATATCTTAAACTTTTACCTTAAGTCACTATTTATACTGTGCTATAAGCGCCTTATTGTTCTACTTAACCTATATAGCTAGCGTTTAAAATTATCTTATATACTTAATTACTAAGGTTTATTATACTAGGTTTTAAAGCTTTTATTTCACTATAGTTATTACTTCTAGGTCTTCGAATATTTATATTAGTTAGCTTATAAACCCATTCTAACTTAAAAGCATATATATATAACCTCTAGGTTAGTAGTTATATCTCTATACGCCTATACCTTAGTAAGGTAGAGTTTAAACCACTTAAGTGCTCTTCTTAATAAAAATAATCCCGCGTAAACTACTTGGTCTATAGGTATAGTAAGCTTTACGCCTTCTTATATTGCCTTAAAGCGCATTTATATAAAAAAAACCCTTTAAGCTTTAACTGTCGGTATCACCTGGGGGGGTACTGCCATTGCAATATAAGGTAACTGGTTCTTGGTTTATTCGTATTCTTCTCGTCTACCAAAGGAGAAAGAAAGGGGTAGTAAAGGTCGGGCTATCTATCGGGCCGTAGGTAGTCAGGTGACCTACGCTACGCCATACGGCCCCTGCCGCATACGCTCCACGTCAGATATTTATAACCTCTACTTATGCAGACACTGGCGACATTTACAAAAAGGAAAGAAGGTAGGAAAGTACAAAGGAGAAGTATATAGGTCAATAGGTGCTTAGGGCAGTAATCGCGGATATCTCGGGTATTGCGAATATTACGGATATTGCAGACGTTGCGGATATCATTACGGATATTGCGGATATTGCGGATATCGTGAACATTGCGGATATCGCGGTGGAAATGGGTAGGCGCGTACAAGGTGTTACCGGGGTATCCATAGGGGAAAATAGGTAGAAGGGCTGAGTCCTATCCGTTATCGTCAAAATGACAGTCAAGGAAGTCGATATCAACCGTAAGGTTCTCTATATTAACGTCGTCATTGTTATCATTACAGAAGTAGGTGGTGCTCTTGCCCTTATCGTTACTCCTTGCTATACTAGGTTCCGTACTACCAGGTTCTATACCACCAGGTTCTGTGCTACCAGTAAGGCCGTAGGCAAAGGCATTATTGTTCATAAACGTAACTATATTCTTAGCGGTTTCAATTAGTATTAGTCCGTTCGAAGTTATAAAGTACTTAATACTGTAGTCGTCGTAGAAGAAGTTGCTACTAGGAGTTAATGTATTAAGTGCCATAGCCGTTATATCCTTATCGAAATTGTCGTTAATATCGTTATCCGCAAGGTACTGGTGGACACGTCTCTTAAATCCTTCTCTTACTTTATTACGTTCTTCTTTAGTGTGCTTAGTTAACTAATAGTCTCCTTTCTTATATACAAAGCACGTCCTAGCGTTATTACTGTAATGATTATTTAATGAACTTAGTCGGGATATCGGTCGGTAGTAGCGACGGTCAGTAAAGAATACATTAGTGGGCTGTTTTATAGGCTGTAAGAACACATTAGCGGGTTGTCCTATAGTACTATTAATCTTCCTATAAGTAACAATTGACGATTATAGGCTATTTATAAGGCCAGTAAGTATAGTAGGTGGGTTTAAGCAAGCTACCTAGTAATTAGCGACGTCTTAACAAGCAACAATAAGCTTGTTATATAGGAAATCGTTATTATAGAGGTTAGTGTTAAGACCATGCTATAAATAATAGAGGTCGTTAAGCAGTAGCTATAGGCAGTCCTCTATAGACTTGCCCTCGCTCTTTATTATTACTATCTTAAGAGTTATAGCGTTCCACTTTATTAGAACTCTACGCTTATATTCTAGTCCTTTAAAGTAGTTGCGTATAGCGTTATAAATGCTGTTAAAGGTGGTATAGGTTGCCTTATTCTTATAGTAGAAGTTAAGAGCAATACCGCGTAGCATTATTAGAAAGCCTTTAATCTTTACCTCTTATGGTATACCAACTCTATTATAAAGGTCGTTAAAAATTATAAGCTTGCGGTTAAAGTTATTATCCTCTCCGCTGTATTTGCTTTCCTCTATATATATCTTTACTAAGGTTACTAAGTCTCTGCCGTAGTTAACGGCGGCTGTAGCTTTTATAGAGGGAGCTGTGGCGTTTATAGGGGGAGCCGTGACGTTCGTAGAGGGAGCCGTGACGTTCGTAGGCGAGGGAGGCTCGGCCGTAGGGAGGTCATTTAAGACAGCTAGAATTGGTACTGGGGTGGTAGATAACATTAAGGGAGTTAATAAACGTAATTTGAGATAACGGTTAATAACATATGAATTAAAGGGTCCTTTATTATTAATATATAGCTTAATTTCTTCATCTAACCATTCCGTAGGGTCGTCCTCATGGGCAACATTGTATAGTGCTTGTGGTACTAACTTACTCTTTTTATTAAAGACCCATACTCTATTACGTTAGAGTAGTTGTTTAAGTTCCTTAATTGCGGACCTATAAGCGTCCTTAAATATCTATACCTTAAAATTATCAAAGTCCTCTTAGTATAATTCCCATAAGATTTTATCCTTAAAGTTGCGCTTAGTATACTCATTAATTTTAAAGTTAATATAGTTAGTAATATCTTTTACGGTAGTCTCATTGGTTAGGGTAATCCCGTTGCCCCAGTCCGGACGTTAAATTCCTGTGTCAGACATAATTAACTAGCGTAGATCGTGGTGTAGGTCGTAGTGTAGGTCGTGGTGTAGGTAGGAGTGCTACTGACACTGCTAGGTGTACTGGCGCTCAGTAAAGAGGTCGTACTAGGTATTGATTTGCGTAATAGACGCGAACCGGACGAAGCCTTGGTAGGAGCCAGTTCTTTGAGTTCCCAGGGCCTTAGTAGGAAGGGTTCTCCTTAGCAAACGCGACGAGATTAACGGGCCTTAGTAGGAGCGATCGCGTATTATCTCTCTTCGTAATAACACCGGATTCTAATCTGTAATATCACTAATTAGTGTCAGTATCACCCGGGGGGGTACTATAATTGCAATATAAGGTAACTGGTTCTTGGTTTATTTATATTCTTCTCGTCTACTAAAGGAGAAAGAAAGGGGTAGTAAAGGTCGGGCTATCTATCAGGCCGTAGGTAGTCAGGTGACCTACGCTACGCCATACGGCCCCTGCCGCATACGCTCCACGTTAGATATTTACAACCTCTACTTATACAGACATTAACTTTTCCCCTAAGAATTACTTAACTAATAGTAACTTAATCTTTACTGCTCTAATTCCATTAATTTATTTTTTAAGTATTTAGTTATTATCTATTAATTAATTAACTATTTTCTATAGCTAACCTACCGTGACTAGCTACGAATCTATATCCTGTATGCTAGTATCCCCACTTATTCCTAAAGTAGTTGCTACTATTAACGGCGTTATAGCTAGTACTTTTAGTGGTATATTATTTAACTTTATTAATCCTATAACTAGGTAGTAAATATATAATAAAGCCTTATAGTAGAAACCACGGTAGACTTATTAATAGGCTAGGTATATAGGTAAATAAGAAGTTAATAATATAATAATAACTGGTGGAGTAGGTTACCTAATAGATTAACTTTAATTATATTCTAAAATTTACTACAAAGAAGAGAACTATCTAGGTAGGGACTATACTCCTTTAAATATATAATATTGCGCCTAGGAAATGTACTAAGTATATTAGTATATTAGTATATTAGTATGTTAGTATATTATATTTCTACGTTTCTATATTTCTATATTCCGAACTTATAACATAACTAGCTACGTAACTTAGCTACCCCTTATCCTATAGCTTAATCGGTTCCAGCGCCTCCCGTACTATCTTAACTAACCCATTTATATCTCTTTTTAGTAGTTATACTACTGCTAATATAAGGTCCGTAATAGTAGTTACCTTTTTAAATAAAATTAATCTACCCCCCTATAATAGCTATTATCTTAAAAATACCATTAAATTAAACTATAGAAGTAGCTCTATAATTAATTAATATATCTACCCTATTAGCTTCTATAATGTTAAGCAGAAAGTACCACTAAATAGGTAATATATTAACAATTAAATTGCCTACTCCCTCTATAAATATAATATTAGTTAACCAGCAGACGCCTATTTAAACACTAATTAGAGTATCCGCTAAATAGATATCACGCTTAGTAATAAAGGGAAAAAAGGTTAAAGTTATTTTAGAGCATTTACGGAAATAGTAATAGTCCTTTAGTAACCTTTCTTTAGTATAGCTATGGCTTAATACTAATAAAAGAGAAGGCGTAAAGATAGATAAAGTATATATAAAAAAAGGCAAAAAAGAAGAAGGTAAAAAGGCTTATTACTACCCTTTTAGAAAATAAAGAAATCTATAATATAATTATAGAGACTATAAATATCTATTTAGAACTAGTTAATACGGTTATAGATATCCTTTATAAAGAGCTTTATAATCTTTAGTAGAAGACGGTTATCTTTAGCCTATAGAAGTTAGATCTGGAGTTTAAAGACGTTTAACTCTTATAAGTCTATAAGGTAATTAGCTAATATACTCCTTTACTCTACCAACTAATAGAAGGATTGTTAGTATAATTAAGAAGTAATAAATCGCGGAATCTATACCTAGGGTAGGTTATTCTCCTTATATCTGTCCTTTTATTAGGCCATACTTAAAACTCTACTAACTATTTTACTTAGCTTCTTAGTTTTTATCTTTAAGGCATAGGTATAAAGTATTAGGTTTTATTACTGCTTTATAAACTAGGAACTATTAATAGATATAAAATACTAAACTGCTAAAAGATAGGATTAGCTAAACGCTCTAAAGAAGGTTATAATACTAGTGGCAGATATACTAGTACTAATATTATTAAAGACTTACCTCTAATTAATGTCTACTCTAATAATATCTATATTATATACAACAATTTTAACTACCTTAAGTAAATACAATATTAGTTAATTAGAGATATTAGTGTTTTCTATTCCCACACCACTAGAAAGCTTATCCGCGGATCTTATATTCCCCCTAATAGCCTTCTTTAAAGTATACTATATAACTAGGCATAGCCTTAGATTAAGGATATTACTAAGGCGCTAGGTAATATATATAACAGCATTCAAAATTAGATATCTATATTTATAATTATAGATACTCTTTAAAGCGCATATCCAATCACTATAAATGGTATTTTTAAATCTAACACTAAGCTTAAATATCTATATATGCTAGAGATTAATATTTTACTATCTATAAAGATAATATATATAAACCTAGGCCCTATTATAGAGAGTGAGGCTTCTATAAGTAGTAGCTACCATATACTTAAGATAATCTTCCTAAAGAAACTATAACTTAATTATAATAACAATTTCTAGAGCTAATTATATCTAGTATATAGTAATTAGAAACTATAAAGTTTATTTATACCTATAAGCAGGAGCAGGCGGAGGCTATGCTCCTATATAATAGCCACTGTTAGGTATTACCTATTTTAGGTCTTTAGTACCTCCAGTTAGACTTCTTATATATAATTATAAGGACTTTCTTTAGTGGTAAGTAATATACGTAGTAGTACTCTACGCTCTACACTTATATAAATTACCTTAGGCGATAAAATATTCCTATAAAGCGCCCTCTCTTTTACTATCCTAAGGAGTTAATACTGTACAGTTTTAATGCCTATATTACTGCGCTCTTTTTAATATATATCTATAGTAGGCTTAATATTTATAAAGAAGGTACGGTTAAAAAATATATTAGATCCTTAACGCTTAAGCAGTTTCTATAAGGGATATTATTGCGGTCACCTTGGGTTGCCCTTAGGACAACCCCTAGACGCCTCTTAAATGGTCGCCAGTCACGTACTAGAGGCACGTGCCCGTAGTATATAGTCTCCACAATCCTAAAGGCCTTACCTCCTTAAGAATTCCTCTCTCTTACCAATTTATCCTATTCCACAATCGTGTCCTTATAGCCCCCTGTCTATAAAATCCCCTTATATTTAAATCCTTCCTACTTCTTTTTAAAAGGGTAGTCGGCTTTAAAGACTAAATTATTTATTTATATCTTTTATTTATAACTACTATCTTCCCTTAAAAAATCTCGCGATAACCTAAATGGAAACCCTATGGATACCTTATAGAAAGCCGTCGCGTAAAGGCAGGAAGGTCCCTCTAATAGCGAGAGATTGCGATAATATAACCCTTTAGGTAAGACGGCTAAATAAGCCCCAATACCTAGATACTCTAGGAGCTCGAAAACTCTCGCACACCTACGGTTACCGCTAAGGAAAACGTAGACACCCTTTATAACAGTCATAACGCTGCTAGAAAGTAACTAGAACCCCTTTAGCCCCACCTAGGCCAATTAGAAGATTAAGCGCTAGAGGTAACTCTAAGATTTTCCCCTAAGCTAGAAATGCTAGAGGAATATACTAATATATCTAACTAGGGAACCAACTAGAACCCTCCTAGAAGACCACCGGCCTATAATTAGTATAGTAGCGGTGTATAAACTGCTTACGAGCTAAGCGGGCCTACCCCTTTAGGTAATCTAAGCTAACCACTAACTTAAGACCCGAGCCTTGTTGGGAAGCCTATACTAGCTACTAATACTAATACTACCTTTATAGTAGGAGCTTCTCTAGGCCCAAGTTTGGAAGGTTAAGAGCCCTATACTAATCTCCTTTAAGATAGATATTAGGAAGCTGTTGTAAGGCTCTTAAAAGCTATATAGGAGAAAGCCACTAATAAATATATTAAAACCCTTTAAGGGCAAATCTAGATCTAGTAGGGTTTAATCCAAGCCAGGCAAATTCTTTTATAACTTAGTTAAGGCCAAGGGCTTCTTAGGAGCTACTTAGTACCTACCTAAAGAGGTGTGGAAGACTTAGAGAGTTATCTACGCTATAAATAGAAAAAGGATATAGACTAACTGGCTAAGGCCTCTAGTAGTTTAGAACTCCGCTATAGACCTAACGCCTAGTAGTTAGATGATTGGGTTTATAAAGTAGATAACTTCTTTAAAATACTAATAATACGAGATAATACCAAAGAGCGTATATACTGGATTATTAATAAGATTAAAGACCGATCGCTAAACTAGATTATACTTAATTAGCTTAATAAAGAGCAAATCACTATATAGCTATAGCTGTAAACCTTCCTAAAGAAATGGACTTAAGATCCGTATATTATATAATATAATAATATAGAGCTATTCTGGAATGGGATATAGCTAGACCGCTATAACTTCCGCTAGTTTATAAACTTTATAGAAACTTATACTTAGCAGATAAATCTAGAGCCCTTTAAAAATAAGGACGGTAGTATCTATAAGAAGGAGAAGATTGGGTTTATCTAGGCTAGAATTAAGCTAGCAATTTATAATAAAATAAAGTGCGTGGGAGCCCTATTACGGATTACCATATATACGGATTTTAAACGAGCAGTTCTAAACGCTAAAGATATAGTAAGGAACTAGACCTCTTTTAGTAGGAAGCTAAAGGGTTACTAAAAGCGCGGGCACTCTAATAGTAATATAGGGTAAACCTAACCTTTAAAGAAGCCGTTCTTAAAAAAAACTTTAGAAGGGTTAAAGTTAGGAACCTTAAATAACGGGAAAGACTCTTAGGGCCAACCTAATACTCGTCTGGCACCTTTATAAAAACACTTTAAGAAGTTAAGAGAAAACTCTAGAGGTAGATCCCATTAGAAAAACAAGTAGGGTAATAATCGCACTAATAATTTAAAAAAAGAAAAGCCCTAGTTACGGACCTCTCCTGGCTATAACTAGGGCAAGATATAGAAGGAGAAACTCTTTATATTACTATTAAGCTAGAAATAATACTCCCTATAGGTAAGGTATAATAGTTCCAAGTACTATATAACAGCGGCACTAAAATTAATCTTATATAATATAATTTAGTAAAAGAGTATAAACTTATCCTATTATAAAGGTAGTGGAAACCTATTATAGGCTTCCTAGATAAGTATTAAATTAAGCTACATAGTACCTATAAGCTTATAGTATTAGTAGCCGACATATATAACCGCACTAAGGTAGTTAGCCCGTAACCCTTCTAGGCGGCTAACTTTATAGGTTATAACTTTATCCTTAAATACCCTTAGCTTATAGAAGCAGATCCTAAGATATGCTTTAAAACTAGAGCCTTTAAATAATAGAATAATAAAGATTCGGAAGGGCGTATATTACTAATAAGCCTAAAGGACATCCTAGAGAATGTAGCCCTAGGTAAAATAGTGTACGCTCTATACCTAAAGGAGTATTAGATCTAACCCCTATTTAATAGCAAGATAGGTATAAAGCCTAGTATAGGTAATAACCCCTCTATAACGGAGACCTTATAGGGAACTACTGGATAGGTTACGGAGATATTATAGGGAGGCGGCGATCTTAAGAATCTTATGAGATACTTTAACCATTATGGGTTACTCTAGCTTAAGCAATATACGAAAAGTATGCTACGGCATCTTAAGCGCTGTATTAAGGATTTCCCTATCCTCTACTAGCTACTGTATAAAACGGTGCAACGTATAGTGGTAACTATATATAAGTAACCACTATAGCGCACGACGCTACCTATAAGCATTTTAAGGGAGCTCCGGGACCTACCTAATAATAATATAGAGGACAAACACAACCCTAATTTGTTAAATATTCTAGTAGGTCTAAGGGACTTACTAAGGGTATTTTCGGGCAGGAGAGCTAAAGTCCTACTATAGAACTTAGAGTACGATTATATAATTAATCTAAAAGAAGGCAAATAACCGCCAAACCTTCCTATTTATAATCTCTCGCGTAAAGAGCTTAAGATCCTATAGGAGTACCTTAATAGGTTACTAGAAAAGGGGTAGATCCGGCTTAATAAGTTGCCATTAGGCGTACTAATCCTCTTTATTTTAAAACTAAATAGAACTATAAGGCTATGCGTAGACTATCGCGGTCTTAACAAGATTATAATTAAGAACCGTTACCCACTATTACTAGTTAGTGAAATGCTAGATTAACTATTTAGGGCGAAGATCTTTACGAAGCTAGATTTATAAGACACCTATTATAGGCTTTATATTAAAGAAGGGGATAAGTAAAAGACTGCTTTTAAGACCTAATACAGCCACTTTAAGTATCTAGTAATACCTTTTGGGCTAGCCAATGCGCCTACGACATTCTAATTATATATTTATAGAGCCTTAGGGGGACTAGTTGACCGTATATACGTTATCTATTTAGATAATATCTTAATCTACTTAGAAGACAAGGATTAACACGAGTAACACGTCCGCGAGGTACTAGAACGTTTAGATAATTAGGGCCTCTACGCTAAGGCGTTAAAGTATATCTTTAACACTAAACAGGTTAAGTTCCTAGGTTATATTATAACGCCTATAGGTATAGTTATAGACCTAGTACAGGTGCAGATAATCTAGGAGTAGCCGAAGCCAGAGAGCTACTAAGATATTTAAGTATTCCTAGGCTTTGCTAATTTCTATAGGCGCTTTATCTATAACTACTTAGACGTCGCCTAATACCTATTTAATTATATTATAAAAGCTTTTTAAGACCTAACCTAAGGAGTAAAAAGCTTAAAGGCGGTAAGGAAGAAAACTAAGAAGGGACTAACTAAATAGTATAAACTATAGTTATGGCTTAGAAAGGTTTAGGAGGCCTTTTAAAAACTTTATATAAAGTTTACGGAAGCTTTATTACTGCGGCATTTTGACCTAGATTAGCCATTAATAATGATCACTAATGTATTAAATTTTGCCCTTATTAGTATTTTGCTATAACCTAATAGGCATCTAAACGCTACCTAGCTCTACTAAAGACTAGTAGTATTTTATAGCAGAAAATTCTAGGGGCCTAAAGTTAGGTATTATACCCATAATAAGGAACTGCTTTAAATAGTGGCGATATTACCTTAAGCACGCGAGCTATACCACTCGTATACTCTTAGATTATTATAATCTACGCTACTTTATAACTATAAAGGAGCTTATACCTTAATAAGCTAGATAGGTAGAGGAGCTTACGTGATTTAATTTTAAGATTAAATATAAGCTAGGGGAAAACAACCCTGTTAATAAACTGTTACGACGGCTAGATTATACCAAAGGCTTTAAAACGAGAGAAGGAAAACAGATAATAGATATCTTACTCCCCACATTATAGAACAAGCTCCGGGTGTAGGATACTTAAATACCCACAGCTCTATATACTAAGTCTTAGGTAATATAAGCCCTATTAGTTTCTACTAACGTTCTGGCTAGTACCCGGTCTATTACCAATAAGGGTCTAAATATACCTAGATAGGACATCCCTAATATATTCTTAAAACCTAGTAATACACCATCCCTAATTACTAAGCTATCCCCTTAAGCTAATAGCGAAGCCATAGAGCAATCGGAACTCGGAGCCCTATAATAACTAAAGGACTTTAACCTTATAGCGGCCTTTCTAATATATACGCATTAAAGAGTTATAAGATTTATAGTACTATCTAGTCTTATACTTAGAGTAGTATAAGACAAAATAGCTTTTACCCGGGAACTATCCAAAAGGTTAACGGATCTTATCCATAAGGTATAATAGAGGGATGCTTCCTATACTATCCTTAATATAAAAGTAGACTGGAAACATAACGGAAAGGAAGCTATTAGGCGCTACTATTAGAAACTAGACCCGATAGGCCTACTATATAAAGGTAATAAGGTTTAGGTGCTATAAAAAGTAAATTTACGACAGAAGATTTTTATAAAGAATTATAATAATCCTCTAGGCGGCCACTATAGTTAAGCAAAGACAGTGAAATTACTTTAGCGTAAATACTATTGGCTAAGGCTTAATTAGGAAGTAAAGGAGTATATTAGCTATTGCAAAAAGTGCTAAGTATATAAGATCTGCAGGCACAAGCTATAGGGTTTACTTAAATTAGTTCCCCCCGCTAGTAAGCTATAGTAATATTACGCTATAGACTTTATTACGGATCTCCCGCTATTTAAAGATGGCTAAGGACAAATATATAATTCGGTCCTCATACTTATTAATAGGTTTTTAAAGTACGTCTAATACCTTCTCGTTAATAAGACAATTAACGCATAAGCGCTAGCCAACCTAATTAAGGAGAAATGCTTTCTTAAAGTAGATTAGCCGCACTCTATCATTACTAATAGGGGCAGCGTTTTTATAAGCTAGTACTAGTCGGACCTATACTTCTATTTAAAGATAGACCACTATTATAGTATAGCTTTCTATCTATAAACGGATAAGTAAACAGAACGCTAGAACCAAAAACTAGAGTCTTACCTATAAATATATTTAAACTACTAGTAAGATAATTAGTGTAAGCTACTTCCGTACGCGGAGTACGCTTACAATTTAAAGGAATATGTATTGTATAAGTATGCACTAATCTAGATTACCTATAGCGTTTAACTATTTGGGTTTAATAGTATACCTAATAATCACTAGCTAAGGCCGTATAATTAGTTATAGGATCCTACCGGAAAGTTTAAGGACATCTACTAAAGAGTATAAGGATACCTCTAAGAATGGGAGGAGTAATAGAAGTATGCGAAGTAGAGCCTATAAGAGGCCTAAGAGTAGTAGAGACTTTAGTATAACCATAAGCACTAGGACAAGTATTTCGGAGTAGGCAATGAGGTTCTATTATATTTAACGAATATTAAGACCCGTTAACTATTAAAGAAGCTTAATGTAAGATACCTAGGTCCCTTCTAAGTTAAGGAACGAATTAATAAGCTAGCCTATTGTTTTTAGCTACCCCTATCTATAGCCTATATACATCTAGTGTTTTATATAAACCTATTAGAGCTATAGTATAGACTACCGCTGGAAAAGAACTTCCGTTTAGGCCTAATTAAATACCTTAAGGTAGTAGGCGAGTGGTATAAGGTTAAAGCTATACTACGCTATAAGTCTGTTAAGAACAAGCTTTAATATAAAGTTAAATAGCTAGACTGGCCCGCTAAGGACTCTATATAGGAACTAGAGGATTACCTTAATTATTATAAAGATATTCTAAAAGAATATTGGGACTAAGGTCTATAATCTGCAAATTATAAAAAGCGCTCTAATACTACGGTGTTATTACGACCTATGAAAAAAGCTCGCGAAAAGAGTAAATAGGTTAAATTAGATATAGAACGGATAGGCTCCGAAAACTATAGGGATAGGGCTATAGCCTAAGACAGGATAGGTCCTTAGCCTTTTTATATATATAGCATAGAGTTAATAGGGCATTTTACTAGAATTGCATTCCTATTTATTTATCTATATTAGGAACATTATTCTTAGGGCTCCCAGGCCCTATCTAAAAGCCTTTTAAGGCCTTTTTAAGTACCTAATTAAGGTCCTTAATTACTACTATATATAAGAATAAATCCCAAATACCTAATCTAAAAAGCTACTATGCCTTACCCTTAGGAGTAGGAGTAGGATTAGTATCTATTAGGCTATTAAGTGATAGCTAACAAGAATGGGATCTAGACCCCTTAGTAGGGGTATAAGTAGGCATAAAAACAGGGGTAGGACGATGAGGTGTAGCTAGGGCAGAGATCCTTAAACGCTTAACACTAATATTAGGTCCAAACCAATACTAACGAAGCTCTTATGGCGTAAGCTTATAGTTAATAAAGATACGCTTAAGCTTAGAATAAATAGAGACGTTAGCTGGCTAATATAGTTTAGAATCACTAAAACCTTACTACGGTAACTATTAGTTACTTATTTACTAGGTGCCTAAAGGGTAACCTACCTAATACCGTATTATATTATGCTCTTTTAAAACTTAACGCATATGCGCGAACTTCTTCCTATAGTAGACGGCAACCTTCTTCTTATTACCTCTATCCTATACCCTATCCTTAGTATACTAACCTTACTCTTATATTAGGCGTTACTAGCTAGCTTGCTAAGAATTATAGGTAGTATAGATGGCTATAGTATAGTTTTAAATACGACTAAAACGTTTAGTATTAGCGCTAGAATAAGATAAAGCCCGGGCGATATAGTAGTTAAAAATATTAAAGGATTATCGCCACTTAGGCCTAGGCTATTAAAGCTTAAAGTTAGTAATGGAAATCTATTAAGGATAGAAAAGCTTACCTTAACGTAACTACCGCTCTTAGTACGCATGCATTAATTATAAGGACTAAAGGTATTAGATTTAACGCAGTATGTCTTATTATAAGCCTCTAAAATCCTATTATTAGATTTCTAGTCTTTTAAAGATATATAGGCAAAATTATTTAGGTAGGACCAGTACTAGTTACAGGTTAGCGGAGGTTAGGGTTCTATATATAAAGGTAGGGCCAGAATACACTATAGAATTTACTTAAAAGAGTAGTCAGCAGAAGAATAAAGAGGTATATTAAATTATTAATGGAAAAAAAGAAAATCTTAATAATATATTAAAGATACGTCCAAAATTGGACAAAGGTTAATAATGGGAAAGTAAGGTATTAAGAAAAAGGAGCAGCTTGATGAGCAAAGGTGTCCTTATACTTTACCGTCTAATACCCTTTTAGTAAATAGCCGTAACCTTACCAATATAACTCCGTTATAATAGCGCTATTTAAAAGGAAGGAAACACGCGTATAAGTTATTTAACTATTACTTCCTTATAAAAACTAACTACGCGGCCAGGGGAAGGCAATTAAGACATTAAATTAAAGACGTATATAGGTTAAATTAGACCTAAAACAATACTATAGTATTAAAGAATAACGTTATAGACGTTCTTGACAATCGCATAATAGCTATAATTACTATCGCGAAATATCCCTATTTGCTAGGTAGTAGAGCTACGCCAAATATATAGTATAGGACCACTAAATTTAAAAGCATATACACTAAATCTTAAGAGATAAGTCTCTTTAACTAACTAATTAATACCTTAACCGCATTTAATAGCCTAAGGGCAAATACAGGAGTAATGTGTTAGTGACGTAGAGGATTATAAGAAAAGGATTATAAGAAAGGATTATAGACTATATCTTAGTAGTTAAAGACAACGGCAAGCTAAGGCCCTATATATTAAGCTATATACCAAATAGTTCTATAAAACTATATTAGGAATACCAAATTGCCTATAATACTTGTAATTAATTACAGACCGGCATAAAGGCTTAGATGTAAAGTTATATAAAAATCCTTAAGTTAGCCTAGGTAGTCACCGGTAGGCTTCTAGTAGGCTTCTAGTAGGTCCCTAGTAATCCTCGCATCTTTTCTCTAGTCACGTTTTTCCCTTATTAAGGTTTTTTAGGAGTTTAAAGTAGGGGTTAGATAGATAGATAATATACAGCGGCATACTAACACCTCTCCGAACCCCTTTCGGGACGAGCCCTTATAATCTCCCTACCGCAAGGTAATGGCGATCGGGGGTCGACCGCAAGAGGGGGGGGGGCAATGTAAGGGATATTATTGCGGTCACCTCGGGTTGCCCTCAGGACAACCCCTGGACGCCCCTTAGATAGTCGCCAGTTACGTGCCGGAGGCACGTGCCCGTAGTATATAGTCTCCACGATCCTAGAGGCCTTACCTCCTTAAGAATTCCTCTCTCTTACCAATCTATCCTGTTCCACAATCGTGTCCTTATAGCCCCCTGTCTACAAGATCCCCTCACAGTTTCTATAGTATATTAAAGATATCTACGCAGTAGGTTTTAGCTCTAAAGTCGGCTAAAAGGCCAATTAATTAATTTTTTTGTACCCCTCTACCCGCGGAGGTTCTTAAATTATAAATTAATTGCTTATAGTGCCTAGCTCTACTACTATAAGCTAGCTTACTTAGACTATTAACGTAGAGTTCTTTAATTATATTTAGTATCTATAGGTGGTTAAAATATATAAAGTGTTAAAATACGCTATTAAGTATATGGATATTGGCCTTTTAAAGTGTATAATTACCTACCTTTACCTTTACTTTGCTAAATTAAGAAGCAATAACTATATATTAAAAATTATATACTTCTAGAGGTTAATTATAACGGAGGCGTATAACCTAGTGCTTTAGTAGGCCGTACTAGTAAATAGGCTAATTAATAATTGCGGAGAGCTAAATATTTTTTTAATAGCTAATCGACGTAATAAACTGCTAAATCTTTAGCTAAAGAAGTTACTTTAATTACTTGGAAACTTAACCTTTAGAGTAGACTCTATTTAGGTGGAGTATTCTTACTATAAGCTATACTAGACCTCTTTATACTAAGTTTAAGAACGCGTTTAGTAAACGGACGATATCTAATTATATAATTAAGTTTCCCGCGGTTTAATATTTAGTCCCTTATAGATATAATTACTAAGGACTTAATTATATATTAGTGTGTATAGGATATTAGATTTAAGGCACCTATTATTTTTTAACTTAAATTAGAGCGGCTCTTATAATTAAATTGTTTAGGATACCTTACACAAAGCCTAGAGAGAGTTACGGCACGAAGACTAGAGGATTAAGCAACACTACCTCCATATTAATAAGTATTGGTAGAGCGTAATTACACGGGCGCGTAATCTTTGCTAATATGGCTCCGTACTATATAAAATACAGTACGCAATTAAGGCCTTCCAAAACGTTCTCTTTATGCCTTTTACTACTATCACAACTACTTTATAAGAGCCTCTATTAACTATACACGCTATCTATAACAAGCCATTAACTCCGCGACGTGGTGGCTTTAGAAATCGCCTTAGGTACGACACGCCTACGCGCTAACGCTTAGTCGACTTTATTAAATCTTACGACTGGGCGCGTACTGCTACCTACGCCGAGCTCTCTGCCGAAATAGGACTCTACGCTTCTGACTTTATAATTGGGCGATTACTAAAAAAGGAAGGCTTCCGGCGATGTGTTGCTTATTTAAAGCCGTGGCTCACCTAAAGGCAGCACTAAGAGTAACTCGCATTCGCCTACTAGGTAAGCTCGTAGACAATTAAAGACTGGTTTAAGATTATATGAATAGACGAATCTGCAATATACTATAGTGGCCACTAGCGTATCTTTATAACTTAACGGCCTTATAAACAATTTTACCCCTACTACCTTCGTCTGAGACTTCGCAATATACCTTATACAATAATTTAGGCTTGCTTTACGGGTTTTAAGAAAGGGCCTCTAGTCTTTTAGAACAAGCAGGAATAGGGTAATATTACGGCTTAAGGCTTCTAAGATCACATTTACCTAAGCCTAAAGAACTTCTATAAATACTATAATAGGGAGTATTATATGTATATTAACGCCCCCCAGTTATTCGATCCTACCCCATCTATTATATAAATAGACGGCGCACCCGCATATAGAGCTCGATCTACTATAGCTAGATTTACGGCTAACCAAATCTAACTACTTAATTGGCCTCTAAATAGCCCTAATCTTAACCTAATTAAAGCTCTTTGGAAGATAATAAAGGAATAAATTACCTAGCGTCGCAATAAGCCTCGTATGAAGGAGCAGATGTAATAGGTAATTTAGGAGGAGTAGGACAAGATTACGGAAGAAGATCTATACCAACTCGTCGTATCTATAAGGCAACGCGTACGCGACGTAATTGCAGCCGAAGGGGGCATAACTAAGTGGTAGATTTAGGTAAGAACTCGAAGGAAGGAATTAAACACTCGTTTGGCAATTTGACGATCGCTTAATTGCTCTCCATAGAAATCAGTATATAGGCAAAATCCCTTACAATCGCTTGATTTGAAAAGCTTCATTTGATTTTGATATGGGCGTCTTTCTAAGCGTGCTGATCCGTCGGAGACTAACCCCATTTTACCTAGTAAGACAGACGGCGTTCTCCGAATGATCAGCAGCGCTAATAAGGCACTTACAGCGAGATGCGCCAGGGTGGTGTACATTGAATTTGGGTTAGTTAGTGGCTTAATCGAAAGCGCTAACCACCGCATTTGACGAGAGGGTGTTCTTTTGGCCGATCTGACCCGTTGTTATAACGCGGCTTAAGCACACTTTGAGAATTGCGGACTAAGGCTAATTGACCTGGGACCATGTGTAAGTTTGAGACGCGAGGGACAAAAGCGGGAAAGTGCAAAGCAATCTCTCCGCAGATCGTTCCGTACGAATCACGTTGCTTGAAAAGAGAGTTTGCTCGCAAGCACGTTTGCGGACAACAACGCGCGTAAGAGTTTAGCAGAGGGGATTCAGATGGCATGACCCGGCTTTACCGAAGTTTGGAGACTGTCCCTCGCGTTTAACAGGTGCCCGCTCAAGCCAAAGGTTACGAAGGTCCAGAACATATCACGGCTGAAGATATGAGGTTCCAGATCTCACCTTTGAGCACTTTTGCCAAGCCATCCTCCCATCAGCGATGGCTTGGCGTTCCGCCCGCCAAGAAAAGGCCAGGCCGTTCTTATTACCTACCGCGCTTGATTTTCTCAGCTTCCGCCGCAACTTCTCCGAAAACGCGCGCCATTACATCCCCTGGATTGGTTAGGAAAACGTCTCGAATTGCAGCAACATATTAAGATTCAGCTGATTGCAAAAACGCCATTCGCATCCTCATTGAATTACCAGTTGACTGTACACTTCGACAGCAGCCGGACGCGAACTGCCAACCACTCCTTGACTATCCCCCACCGCCCAGGTCTTAGCGTGGATTATTTCCATCAACCCACCTAACAATTATCCACTGCGGTCGACGATAGCCTCAGCACCATGTCTGGCAACCGGGAGGGCCCATTGGTCACTCGCGCGGGCAGGAAACGCCAAGAGCCTTTCACAAGCTCCAGAGTTCTTTGTCTTCACAGGTGCCTACCACCAGCACCCAGCTCGACGCTCTCAGCCACGAATCAGGCAGACGAACGAGGCACTTAAGTTCTCACCCCGCAGGCTTCAATCGCCGCTACAAAGTTCAATGGCTGCTGTCGTCTGACTACTAGATCCCGGTTCTGTGGCGAGCCTCTCGCCAGCGTGAAGCGCTTACACATCATAAAATCAAGATATAAGACTTCATGACTGTCAGCTCGGAGCTTCAGCAGCATTCAGATCTTCTGTTACGTTCATGCTTAACGCCTGAAGTGCACCTTACACCTGATCAAGGCTCCGATCTGAAACATCCCTTGGTCTGACAGATTCACCTTGAATTTGAAGCTTGAGACAAATATCTCTTTTTACAATCCGCCATACGTTATATCATCGACGAGTGTAGCTCAGCGGCCATCATCATTCGCGTCTAAGCCTTCTACATGTCGCTCATCACTATCAACGGCAACTCTTTCGATCCCGAAGCACCCGCTGTACGCAGCTTCGGCCTCAATAAAGAAGATGCCGCAGACACTGACTACATCCTCATCCAAACGGCCGGCGAGCCTTTAAAGAAAGCGCAGAAGATTAAGCTCGACGAGAAGGGTGTCAAGATCCTGGAGTATTTCGGTAATGATACCTACTTGTGCAGCTATAAGGACAAGTCCGACCTTAATACACTCCGCGAGCTGCCTTATGTCAAGTACGCCAACGTCTATCTGCAAGAGTTTGTCGTCCAGCCAAGCCTTAAGACCGCGCTAGACCCTTCGGCAAGCGCTATCGGCTTAGCCGCAACACAGAAGACGCGTATTGCTAAAGACGTGGATATTGTCCTCCATAACGATGTTGAAGCCTCTCAAGACATCATCAAGACAATTGCCGGGGCAGCCCACATAGACGCCGACGAGCTGGCCATCACCCCCGGCAAGAAGCTTCGGCTAGCTGTGCAAGAGCAATACCTCGACGACCTAGCCGCTATCGACGCAGTAAAGTACGTTCAAGAAGTGCATCCGGTAAAGCTTCACAATAATGTTGCGCGCAAAATCCTGAACGCCGATGTTGACATCAACAATACGCCGTATAAAGGTAAAGGGCAGATCGTTTGTGTTGCTGATACGGGCTTTGACACTGGGAACGACTCCAAGAGCGGCATAGGACATCATGAGGCGTTTGGCGATCGTGTCCAGGAGCTTTGGGCCCTCGGCCGTCCTGGTGAGCATCAATATGAGCACTGTTCCCGAGAGTCACTGTACTGATTAGACTCATTTTATAGGCAAAAAGGATGATCCTGATGGCCATGGTATGTCTTATTTCAATTATCGCACAGCTACTCTACGGCAGCCTTCTCTTCTCCGTTACCCTAACCCAACTATCTTCGAATTCCACCCGTGGTTTCAATCTTCAACCATGGGCTTCTACCCCTCGAGAAAAAAATGCACTTCTACTAGAATGCTACTCGCTGATACCTACTAGGCACCCATGTTTGCGGCTCCGTCCTCGGCTCCGGCGACCATTCCTCCGAAGGCCACATCGAAGCTCCCGCCAGCGAAGCCACGCTCGTCATGCAGAGCCTGTTGGACTCCTCCGGTGGGCTCCGCGGTATCCCGGATGACCTGAACGGGCTTTTTCAACAGGCTTATGATGCTGGCGCTAGAATCCACACGAACAGCTGGGGAAGCACGTCTAGATTTGGTATGCGATTACTTCATCAGACTCCTTGAGTGCCCCATGTTTGGTCAAACTTGGCGGCAGCGCCACTGTGGCCTTTGTAATGCGCAAGCATCATTCAATGGAGCCGTGGGACAAGCTCTCACGCTTCCGGAGACTCACGATTTCTTCGCTCTCATTCGATACACGCAACCGCTTGCCCACCGCTGACTTCATTTAGGAACTCAGCTGCCTTACGACAGTACTTCCGCCGACATCGACGACTTCGTCAACAAACACCCTTCAATGGTGATCCTGTTTGCTGCAGGCAATGATGGTCAGCTTCTCCGGCCACGATTAACGCATTCCCTTCTTCGCTAACGAGATAATCTCCAGGCGCCGACAAGGACAAGAACGGGAAAATCGACGCCGCAATTATCGGGTCTCAGGCTGCCGCTAAGAACTGCATCACTGTCGGCGCGACGGAGAGTCTTCGACCAGATATCAAGTGGAAGAACCCGCGCGCAGCGAGCTTTACGTGGGGAGCGTTTTGGTAAGTTCTGTATAATCTAACAGACGTTCGGTGCTATCTCGCACTGCCAGCTTGGGGCATTAGGGGCACTCCCTTTCCCGGCCGGAGCTTTACGCTGATGCTGATGTCTGGGACCAGGCCTCAAAGTTTCCCGAAACTACCTTTCTTCAACGACCATATGGCCAACAATCCAGATGGCATGGCTGCGTTCTCAAGCCTGGGGCCCACGACGAACAGGAGGCTTAAGCCGGACATTGTTGCACCGGGGAGCTCGATTCTGTCAACATTGTCCAGCAAGGTCCAGAGTGTGAGTCCTAAATTTCCTTAACTCTGTCACCAGCTTACATGTCTCTACTTGCTTGCCGCGTGCGGATTCAGGCATCTAGAGTGTAAAATAGTCTCGATCTGCGTGTTGCCCAGGTCATGTCACTGCATAGAATACCAGATGCAGTAGAGGTGTAACACTTACAGCATCACCCGAACAAATCCTTCTCAGCATCCACTGACTAAACCAAACAGGTCCTCAAAGTCTTTGGCATCTCTGATGACCCCGGATGGTGGTACTGCAGCGGCACTAGCATGGCCACCCCTCTCGTCGCCGGCTGCTGCGCCGTCCTCCGCGAAACCCTCATCAAGAACAACGGCATCGCCGAGCCGAGCGCCGCGCTCGTCAAGGCTGTGCTGCTCAACGGCGCCGTGGACGTCTTGGGCCAGCACCACCCTAGCGAGGCCGGACAAGGACCGAACAGCATCTGTGGCTTCGGGCGCGTGAACGTCAAAAATTCTGTCATTCCGAAGGACAGCAAGCTCGCTGGATGCGGAGATAGCGAGAAGCCGCTAGACGACGACGACGAGTTCACGTTTACTATTGACATCCCTGAGAAGGTCGACAATAAGGAAAGAGGCTCTGCGGACGAGAAAACGACCATAGCGCCGGCTGTGGCAGCGGCACGCACGCTGAAGGTCACGCTCGCGTGGTCCGACCCGCCGGGCGAGGAGCTCCAGAACGATTTGGACCTTATTGTTAAGGCGTCTGATGGGACGGAGAGACATGGGAATATGGGGACGCGGCGCGGGTTTGATAGGCTGAATAATGTGGAGCAGGTTCTTTGGGGTGGGATACCGCCGGGGGTTACGGAGGTGAAGATTAGGGCTCATCGGATCACGGTGGAGAAGCAGAGGTTCGCTTGGGCTTGGAAGATTTATTAAGGGGTGTTTTGGGTTGTTTTTGTGTTGGTGTAGTTGGGGGGTTGGGTGGATAATGTGGGTGAAAAGTAACATATTGTCTCACGCACTGGTTCAAGTCTTATAGTTAATTTCCCACCTTTACTAAGTTAATAAGTGCCTCCCTTTCGTCCTCCTGCCGTCGCCTCCCTTTCGTCCTCCTACGTCGTCGCTAGGGCGTCGCAGGCTATATAGCCCCTAAAGACACGTCACCAGACGCTAGCTATCGCAACCAACCATTCCACTACAACCAGTCTACTACAGACAACCAGCCACCGCAACCATTCTACTACAACTAGTCCACCACAGACAACCAATCTACTACAGATGCGCCGCAAGCTATCGCGCTGCAGACAGCTACTACACTATAGGCGCACGGCAGAGGTACCGCAGGTACGCCGCAGACGCACCGTAGACGCACCGTAGACGCACCGCAGACGCAGACAACAACCACTACCAACCACTACAATATACCACATAACCAATTCACCGCAGACGTACCGCAAGCTATCGCGCTACAGACAACTACCATAACCACCATAACTACTATGGGTATACTGCAGATACGCCGCTAGGGTAGCTATAGTAGTAGGGGGAAAGGGGCCGGCCTGTATTACTTTAGCACGTTAAATATAAGGTGTATAAGGGAATTGGTATTTATACCCTATATAAAAATGTCTATTCAAAGCAAAGTCACGCCTTCCCTCCGAACAGCAACATCAATATCTATCACAATCAGCCTTTCGGCTTTTCGCTTTGAAATAAGGCTTATTTAATAGAGATTTTATTATTTATTCGTCTTATAGCCTTGATAATACTATGCCGTATGGCGTTGTGTTGTTGTCGCGATAAAACGTCTTACCCCTGGAGGATCGCGAAGTTTCGCGTCGCGTCTTTCTATAGCAGCTGTTAATAAGTAGTCTTTCCTGACAATTTTTCCTATAGGGTTTTTTAACAGGTTTTAAATTGACGCTTTCCAGCTTTCTCCCTTCCTCCTTCCTATATTGGTTATTGGGCGTAGGCCTTATACCGCTAGGTTCGTTATTAATAGCCTTTAATATTACCTAGGTTCTGGGTTACCCGAACGGTCTTTTAACGATACCCTACGGGCGTAAAAAAGACGAGATATATTCCTACTTCTATATTAGTTATAGGGCAGGCCTCATACCGCTAGCTTCTAACGGTACGCGTTATTTGGGGCAATGAGTATATAATTATCTACCACTGCTTAAGATAGTAGGGAACCTACTATACAATATAGCAGGCTAAGATGATTACCCTCTTCTTAGGCCTATACCCCTAATTAATATATTATTTAGAATATATCTCTATCTCTATGAGCAAGTGAATAGATAAAAATGTCTATTTAAAGTGAAGTTACGCCTTCCCTCCGAACAGCAACATTAATATCTATTACAATCAGCCTTTTGGCTTTTCGCTTTCCCACCCTCTACCCTATAAATAGATTTTGCAGCCTCTTAGGCTTATGGTAGGCCCGAGGGGGGTAATAAGTATATAATTATCTACCACTGCTTGAGATAGTAGGGAACCTACTATGTAATACAGCAGGCTGAGATAATTACCCTCTCCTTGGGCCTACACCCCTAATTAATATATTATTTAGAATATATCTCTATCTCTGCGAGTAAGTGAATAGATAAGATAATGTAAGCTTTGTAGTGTGGGAATTAAACGAGCGACTTAATTGTAAATGTAGCTCTAAAGCGTCTATATATATACTATAAGGGGACTTTATAAATAGGGGGCTATAAGGACACAATTGTGGAATAGGATAGATTGGTAAGAGAGACGAATCCTTGAGGAGGTAAGGCCTCTGGGATCGTGGAGACTATATACTACGGGCACGTGCCTTTGGCACGTGACCGACGGACA
>Ga0307515_10004182_pt1 | contig 30037 bp, 10 predicted proteins | sample 17_EM_MG_FD_194513 | JGI IMG/M metagenome (GOLD analysis project Ga0307515, IMG submission 194513) | Populus trichocarpa ectomycorrhiza microbial communities from riparian zone in the Pacific Northwest, United States - 17_EM | ecosystem: Host-associated > Plants > Roots > Unclassified | place... | reverse complement strand
TGTCGATGCGGCTAGCGGAAAGGGACCAGTTTCAAAAATGCATCTTTAAACTTTGAGGCTGTATCTCGCCCCCTAATACAGTGGTTAGCTAGTTATAATTATTATAATTAAATAAAAGAAGAGATTATAATTTAAATGCATCGCGAACTAAGACTATAGCTAGTATATTCACGCTGCTAGAGTTGTTTAAAATTAACATATATTGGAAAAAGGACCCAGTTTACACTAAACGCGCGCCTATAATCTCTTAGACGCTTCGCAGAGGAATTTTGGGGGTAGGGGTGGTAGGGAGTAGCGCGGCGTTCTATTGGCTTAGGAGTTAGTGCGCGCCATGCAACGCCACAAATTCCTCAAAGAAGCGGCTGAGGCACCTGAGATAATCGAGCTTTATACACCGACCGACGCGTCGTCTCTACGAACGTCTCTACATTCGCCCATACAATCGTCCGTACGAACGTCTCCACCATCGTCTCTACAAACGTCTGCACGAACGCCTGCACGAACGTCTGCACAAAGCTCTATATAAAGTTGTTACAAGGCCTTTAAAAAACAAGCCTAAATATAAGCTCTATATAAAGCTCTGCACGACGCTCTGCACAAAGCTCTACTTAAGGCTCTACATAAGGCTCTGCTCAAAGCCCATTAAAGCTCTGCTCAAAGCTCTACCCAGTTATATACTACCCGAATAAAACGTATACCGACCAGCTCTAGAGGCTTATATTGGATGGTTTCGCACCCCAGAATATCAAGCATTAGACGGTTTAATAGAGCTTTAAGCAGATCTTTAATAGAGCTTCAATTTTAGGAGGAGTCGAAGAGGCTAGAGGAGTTGAGGGGTTATAGCGTAAGTCGCCACGTTAACGTTAGTAATACCGCTTACTTTAAGGCATTAAGAGAGGATTCGTGCATAAGTCGGCACAATAAAACGCGTCAAGAAATTTCAACCTATAATTTTAGAACTTTATATTAGCTAAAATATATAAATAAGTACATAGATAAATAAAGCAGCCCTTATAATATAATCGATTACCTTTTAAAGTGGTTAACTAGTCAACTGGTGGAGATATATTACTCTTTAGTAGCGTCGCGTTTAATTAATAAGTCGGCACCCATACATTTTCGCACTAAAGGCCCTCAGACAGCAACCAAGACAGCATTACAAGGGGGCTACCTGAGCGGGTTGCTTGCGCTCCCTGCTAGCGCTGGCGTTGCTTTAGCCATATACAGCGTATTATAAATCCACAGAAGCCACTAGAATAGCTAGATAATATAAAACAGCGGCAGGGGGCCTTGTATCTTGTATCTTATATCCTAAATAAGCACTATTTTCATGTGGCGATGTGGCAATTGTAAGCACTAACGGAGGCGCTTGCAGGGAGCGCAAGCAACCCGCTCAGGTAGCCCCCTTGTATTAAGTAATCCTAACTAAACCTAATTCTATTACACTAGTAAGGGTCTGGTAAAGCTATACTACTTAAGCACTAGCGAGATTTACTGTCTTGGTTGCCGGCTGAGTCCACAACCGGCCAAGAGACTTTCGAATACCTCATTAATAATTCTTCGACCCCTTCCACATCCTCCTCTCCACCCATTACACCCAGTTCTTCACTATCTTCAGCATCGAGCATTCGGAGCACCGCATCACCTTCTACAACTGGTAATGTAACCTCTCCTGGTTCATCAAACCCACCATCGCCAACCCTACCAGGATACCCTATTCCAGTTATTAAGCACTCGAACGATTATATTTCTGGATATCTCATGAACTCCCCTAATTCCATGGACGTTGCGGTTCTTAGCATTAGTACATTTGAGATTACCACCCCGCCCGACATCATTGAATTTTCGGAAGTAGTTGAAAAATTTCTAGCGGCCTGTCGGTCAGCTGGTAGATTACGACTCATTATCGACGTGCGTCAAAGTCCCTGAGGAAAGATATACCTCGTGTACGACGCCTTTAAGCAGCTTTTCCCGACGATAACCCCTTACTCTGGGTGGTGGACTAGAGATCACCCATCTACAAACACCCTTGCGCAAGTGTTCTCTAATATCCTTTCCCTTATCGGTTCCAGTCAGCTCAACAGCTCAAACGCGCTTTCCGCATCAGTACCAGTCTGGGTCTATCAAGAATCGCTGAAGTACCCGGACGGACCACCCTATTCACTATGGGTGGAATTCTACGGCCCAGTCCAAGAGCACGGGACTCATACTCGTACGTGGATCCTGGCTCTTCTCCAACGAGACGGTAGACGTGGAATATATCGGAATCGCAGTCAGCGGCTACGGCAACCGCACCAACTTGCCGCCCCAGCCCTCCGCCAGCGAAAACACCACACTAGTGGGCCACCACCACTAACCCCCCTCAAACTAACAACCCGGGCCCAGCTCACGGGCGGCCAGTGCTCCTCGTCCTGCACCATTCTCTCGAGCCTCCTCATCCACCAAGGCAACGTGACAACCGTCGTCGGCGACAGACGGCCCACCTCCAAGCCCATGGCCATCCTCGGCGGCGCGCAGGGGCTCTGAAGCCATCGCGTGCGCCGATCCGCAAACGGTACACCCACGCCGCCATCCAGGCCGCCACGGCCCTGCGTGGCGCCTCTTCGCTCGGAGTCGCGGGCCTTGAGGGCCGTGCTGGGCCCGCTGCTCGCCGACCCGCCCATCGCCCCCTCGTCGCTCGACACGGGCTGCGGTGTCAATCTGAGGGATGGCATCGCGGAGGGCGATGCAACGACGACGCTGCAGTTCACGACCGTGATGGCGGATTGTTGGTTATTCTACGTGCCAGGGATGTGCTGAATGTGTCGTATCCCTTCCCACGCTGGTTTACGTCCACGCATATCGATAAGGGCTTGGTCAATCATAGGCTTTCGTTCGACTGAGAACTTAGTGTTGATACTAATGTTTGTAGGCTTGGCGCCAAGCTGTGGACGCCAGTGTGGGAAGGGATACGTGGGGGCGGGTGGCGCGGGGGTCAGGGATGGGGGGGGACCGGTTGGGGATGGGTTGGTCCCATGGCCACGGTGAGTGCGGTGGTGGATGTGCGGGCTTTGGGTGTGGTTGCGCTGGTTGTGGAGGTTGGGGCGGCGGTGCTTGGGTGCTGGGGTTGCGTTCGGTTTTTGAGATGGTGTGGGGTTGTGTTGTGCTAGACTTGGGTATTGGTGACTCTAGTTGGAGCATATATCGGGATTAGGTGTTGGAGGAAGAATTGTGTTAATGTGCTTGTGAATAACCATTTGCTCGTGAATTTGATATATATGTCCTGTATATGTTAACGTAAGAGCATTAAACAATTGACCGAGTTGATGTTCTGTAATGGTATCAAATTTATCTGGGCATCTCAAGCTGACATTCGACATCGCCCCAAACTTTGCAGTCGGGATAGTGCTAATGCACTCTAGTAGGTGGTCCTTAGCTGTGGGCACGCGCTCCAGCTATTCTTGGGGCCTTTGAGCCCATCAGCTTTATATGAATTGAGGGACACAAGGACTCGAAGGAAAATAAAACCATTTAGATTACTTCACTAGAGTTTCTTGAATAATAACAAGTGAAATACAAAGTGTTGAGGAGATTCTTGAAGGATTATGATATTGACATTAGTTTGTTTATTTCAAAAATTAAACTTAATTGTTGATAAAACTCACAATTACCTTCGTCAATCCATCCCCCTCCCCTGGTAGGACATTTACAGTATACGACTATTCTGGCATCTCGTACACGTCGGTTTTGTCCCATCCAAATCGACACTTTGAAGGTGAATTAGAGTTGAGACACCGGAGCTTCTTACTACATTTGACCGTCCTCCGACGGTAGGCTATGCAGCCTTTTGATCGGCCTCCCACTCCCACCATGTATGCGGTTTCAACAGAGATGATACAGGTGGGTCAGGTCTTTTAGAAGATTGGGGTAAGTTTGTCAATTGCCAGTAATAGGTGGAGATAGAGAGACAACAAGGCAAAAAGAGTATGTGATAACGTATGCATAGCTGCGTTCTCCAGTGTAGGTTGTGTTATACCGCCCTAAATGTAGGTGTAGGTGAGAAGTTACACTGAAGTATTGACGTTCTTGGCGCAATACTCAGCCGTCTCTTCCAATTAGAGTATTGCACTAAGCAAGAAAGTAAAGGTTTGATTCGGAGCAGCATGATGGCTTTTCTCTTCCTGTTTGGGCGTTATAGGTCAAAGAAATGGACTTCCTGACTGCGTCATAACAGGATTACGCGGTACGACAATGGTCTCGAAATTTCCAATACTATACGCGGATAACGGGCGTATCCTGTTCCTTGCGCAAACTTGGACTGCCGACGGGAAACGAGTGCAGCCGGAATCGATTTCCTATGGGCAAGCCCATGATAGCTTGACGTGAAGTTCTAAAGCATACATGGCAACAAGTCTCCATATCGGGTGTTGTCGGTGGCCCCATCATCTCGACAGTGGCTTTTTGTCAGGGGTCGTAGCGAGTTCGCGGGGATGGTAGCTCTTAGGGAAACGGAAGGATTTCGATGAACCGAGGTACGTAGACGGATGATACAGGGACGGCGTTTCAACCTTGAAGGAGCAAGGATTGTGGAGCAGCATCGTGGAGCAGCATCTAGTGGGCTTACATTATAGATGAAATCTGGTCTTATGACAAATTTGTCAAACGGATACCGTTGAGATTATGTAGTCGTTGATTGCTTTTTCATTGCGAAGGGCATGTACAAGACAAGGTTGAAAAGAAAAGTGGGTTGTCCGTCGTCGTCTCATTGACCATCCAGACATCAAACGTGCCAGAAAAGTCTTCGAAGTCCACCCACACCAGGTCGCAGAACCCGTCCCTCCGGTACCAGAGACATGTCCCATTTGATCTAAACTGATGCCTGCCGCACTGTCTGACCGATACCCATTACCCGAAATTCGATGACCTCTAGAACCATTTAACGCCGATTATTCACAAGAAGCTCAAGGCTCTATTCTCAACCTTTGTGTGGTGTGAGAGATTTGATGATCGTCCATCTATCTGACGACGCCATCGCCCTTCTTTGGTGGTGGCCCTGGGGGTGGTGAGTAGACATTGTCACCGCCACGTGGCGGGTAGTGGGCAGCCTGTGGCGACTCTAGCTCGATGCCGTTCTGCTGGCCGAAGTAACCCTGATTGCCTCCGTAGTATGCGTTGTTTGAAGGAGGACTGTATGGCGGTGCAGGCTGGTTGGAGTGGTATGGCTGGTTGTATTGTGCAGGTGCGTGGTCCTGTGGTGGTCGGCTGGCAGCCCAGCCGGTACCATAGTAAGGATTCTGCCCTGCTCTACGACGACGACGAGAAGTAAAACATCTGTTAAACATGTTAGGGGGCAGATTAACCTATGTAAATGCTGGGATGGTGGTACGTACGCGAAGATGAGGAAGAGAAGTATGAAGCCAATTATCACGAGAGCCAGGACGACCCAACGGACCCAGTTGTTCCAGGAAGAGTTTTCGCAAACATAATTGTTATTGAAATCGTAACCGCAACTAATTGTCGAGAATGTTAGCTTTGAGAACGATTCGTGGTTTCTCGGCTTTTGGAGGGGCTGGGAAGGATAGTTCGGAATAGAGAGAAAATGGTGGCAGCTTACACTTGACGTCTTCGCTCGAGTGCTGGCATGGTTGCGTGAGCTCTTTTTTGACGACAATGGTCTAGGAGTTAAAGGAAAGTAGTGGAGGGTGTTGTTGGATAGAAGAGTTAAAAGGTGAAAGAAGACCTTGCGGGCGGCATGACGCACGTTATACAAGAGTCGTAAGCGAACGTGGGCACAGCCCCAGTCAGTCGGAGTAAGTTCCCTCTCCATGACGCGTGGCGTTGACAAGCACGCGGCGGGGTTATATCTCTCAAATCACGAGTTCAAATAATGATTCTTTCTGATATCTGATCTTGGCAAAATTTATCACTACTTATCCAACAGAAGTTGCGGCATCTGTCATCAAGCGGCTGAGTGCAGTCTAGATTGAGAACTCCTCCCAGTTGAGAGAACGTTGAGAAAGGACGTAATTCATGAGGCAGTGCTCGTATGTCCGAAAAGAGATGTGATCAGATCATTTGTAGGCCTTTGAGAAGCCTCATCCGCCTTAAGGAAGTTGATTTGTATTCTTTAGAAAGGCTGAGAAGTCTCTACGCCGTCGCATACGTTTATTACACACTGTGACTGGAGTGTTCGGCGTTGATCATCGACACCGCCTAGGTGGCAATGATTTACCGTGTAGCTAGCTTGACGAACAGAAAGCCCTGGAAGAAGCAGAACTAAGATAATGCACCTTCCGCAACAGCTTCCTGAAAGGTTGACTTGCGAGCTTCTATCGGGAGTGCATACAGAACGGCTCACCTGTGCCGCCAGCATGCGCAATCTCCCCTTCCCAAGGGTGCCGGCGCAGGGTGGAATGATCTGGCCAGTCCGGAATGCATCTTGGGCGAGGCTACATGTAGGCGAACGTCACATCTCCATGGGCCCTGCAGCCAATCACTGACGCGAGACCCCCATGTCAGCTTTAGCTTGCTGCGCGATGTGTTGGCAATTGAAGCATGGTGAAAATAATACAGTGCTCTGCCCGGCCAGCTCTCCAAACCTTTTGCCCTTCCGCCTTTGCGACGACGATGCCGTCTGGATGCGAGGACAATCCGACAGGAAGCTGCGCCGTGATCGCCAGAATTCCGTCCTCCCAGCGCTTTTCACATTGCGCAGAGGCCACCGTCAGCAATCGGCGTTCAGCCTTGGGTTTGCGCTCCACGGCCGCAACCTTGGCTCGCAGTTATCATTCAATGCGAGCAATATTCATGCAGCTTCAGCACGCGTTTTTTCGTTGAGCCAGGAAGCGTGCGGCAATCAAACCAGGCTTTAAATTGAAGGACCTGCTCGATAAAAAAGGCAAATCAGCGCCGTAGATTTTATCGTCCTAATCGCCGCTCCAAAGAACAAAATGATACAATGTTGATCTCCATACCAAAAGAAACCTCCAATCGTCGTTGCACCACTAAAAACGTGGAACATAGCCGTCGGAAAAGATGTTATCGATGCCCGCCTATAAGAATGAGAACGATGAAACAGAGGGAACGTGCTACGAGCTGGGGAAATTTAAATGGCCATCGCTAGCCTGCAGAATCAAACTGCCTTCTTCTTCTTTCCATCACTTCGTAAGATCATTAACTATGTCGTATAAAGCTGACTGCCATATCCATAATAGCGTAGGCGTCGTTTGGAGTCGTCACGTCTTCTTCTGCCCAACATCAACTCCGAGAACCTCGTGAGCACCGTAAATTCGATGAGGGCGGCGCGGACAAAGCTTACGTTCACCAATTACTGGAAGAAGTCGTCTTATTTGCTTGAGCGAGCGATCAACCATTGGAGTACGGCATCCAAATTGGTTTCTTCCTTTGCGCTTATGCCGTAGCAACTCACTTCACGGTGCGACACTGCCTTGAGGTTCAGGGCTTCGATCAGCTGATCGACCGAGAGCTTATCCGGAAGGTCGGACTTGTTGCCGAGCACCAAGAGAGGGATGCCTTCCAGGGCAGGTTTTTCCAGCAGTAATTGAAGCTCTTCCCGCGCAACTGGTAAAGCATCTCTGTCGGCGGAGTCGACTATGAATCTGATAATACTTATCAGTAATCAGCACCCCAGAACACACGTGCGGGCTTTTTTACACGATAGCGTTCACACCCTTACAGTACCGCTCCCACATGGACCTGAACCTAGGTTGGCCTCCAAGATCCCAGCTGCAGAATTCACAACGTCAGTTGGCATATGACTGGAGTGTCAAATCTATCTCGGATACTTGCGGTGTTGACTCGGGGAGACCTCGGTGTTGCAAGAGCTGGATGATGACGATGGAGTCGCACATAGAAAGAACTTACCACTTCAAGGTTACGTGACCCTTCTGGACACGCTTCATGTTGAAGCCGACCGTGGGGATCGTACTGTGAGCACGGTTAGCCATTGGGCAGAAGCCAAGTCGACAGCAGCCGGGTGCGGCGCAGTCGACGAATCAATGAACAGAAAGACGGGCGGAAGGCCTGGGTGGCACGAAGCGACACGGACGTACTCGATGGTGAACTCCCCGCCCTAATCAAATCGGTTAGAACGATGCCGTCGATAGAAATCCCGCGACGTTGCACGGGGATTGTCCCAAATCGGCAGATACTCACCGCCAGAACTCGCAACAGCGAAGTCTTGCCAGCATTCTGCAAACCGATCATGGTAATGTCCATCTCGGTCGCCCTGCGAATTGAGAAGGGTCGTCGTCAGTTCCATCTTACTGTTGGTACAATATTTGCTTTTTTTTGGTACAAGTTTGCAAGAGACGAGGCAACACATGGCGCACAAGGCGAGTGGAAAATCAGAGGAATATCAAGGTGGCTCGGAAGGGGCAACGGACCAGAACAGGCGTAGGAGCCAATCATAGATGCGTCGAAAGAAGCCCGCCATTTTGTCAGAGTCGTGGGTCGCTGGCGTTGTGGAGCGGTGGTTGTGAAGTTTGCAGCGCAAATTGGCTGGAGGAGTTGTCGAGGTAAGAAGAGCGTGGGAATCCTTGCTGGGGCTGCGGGGCACCTGATGGCGGGCTGTGGTGAGAGGAAGGACTATGTGGACCGCGAGAGAGGTTGATTTTTAGATAGCGCTCGCAATGCGACTGGAGGTAGATTTTCGATGAGAGACTTGTGGTGGGCAAGAAAGTCGAACTCGGGCCCTGCCTTGGGAGACTGATGCTGTTCAAGCTCGTCCCGCTGGGGTCCAGGTCCAACCATAGTTCGCCAAAAACCCGCACTAGGCGTTATCGATAACGCACAATTTTTTTCATTCGGTGCCGTTGCAGTTCGTTGCCAGTCCCAAGCCCTCCTGTGCAGTCTTCTGCAGTCCTTTGCAGTGCCTACTGCAAAGATCGCGCAGCCAAACTCCCATGAATCGCTCCTCTCATGCCAAAGACACTGCTATTTTAGCGCTCTCCCCGGACTTGGACGCCTGAGCTGCCAAATTTCTGCCTTCTTTGCCTTTTCGAAGGCCTAATTCGCGCATTTCCTGCGCTTCGGTCCGCTGCCGCCGCACTTATGGCACCCTCAAGCCTTTCACCAACAGAGACCAAATGGTCGTCTAAGTTCGACACTGCACGCCGAGAGAGGCTATTCCGGAACCCTCCCAAAGATCACACGGCGTACCCCTCTCTGGCCGCAGCCATCGAGCCTCACATCCACTCTTTCAATGCCATACTAGACCAAGGAGGCCTTCTCGAGCAGGCAATCAGGGACATTGGCACCAAAGTCTTCCTCGATGGAGACCCGAATGTACAGCCGGAGGATCGGCCACAGAGGAATAGGTTGAGTGTGAGGATACGAGATGTGTTCCTCGATAAGTCTACGCTGCCCATTGCGAATAAGTTTGCGCTTAAGAATCGAAGCATCTTGCCGGCAGAATGCAGAGAGCGGCACGCTACATACCGAGGCAGGCTGAGAATACGGTTGGAGTACAGAGTGAACCAAGGAGACTGGCATGAATCCGTGCGGGAGATGGGCCAGGTGCCCATAATGCTGAGGGTCTGCTCTTCCCAAATACTCTTTTGCATCTTCGCCATGCTGACCAACGCTCTTTCATACAGACAAATCGCTGCCATCTCGAGGGTATGACACCTGACCAGCTCGTCAAAGCTAAAGAAGAATCTGAAGAGTTGGGAGGGTACTTTATTGTCAATGGCAACGAGAAGCTAATTCGAATGCTTATTGTGTCACGACGAAATTACCCAATGGCAATCGTTCGGCCTTCTTTCGTGAACCGCGGGTCCTCATACTCCAAGTTCGGCGTCCAGATGCGGTCAGTCCGTCCAGATCAGACATCGCAGACAAATGTTCTACACTACCTCAACGACGGTAACGTCACGTTCCGGTTCTCTTGGAGGAAAAACGAATACTTGGTGCCGGTTATGATGGTCCTCAAAGCACTCGTGGAGACGAACGACCGAGAAATTTTCGAGGGTTTAGTTGGTGCTGCTGGTTCGAAAGGACTCGAAGACAAGCAATTCGTGACGGATCGGGTGGAACTGCTCCTCCGGACTTACAAAGCATATGGCTTACATGGGAAAGCGAAGACAAGAGCGTACTTGGGTGGCAAGTTTAAGGTCGTCTTGCAAGTTCCAGAGGATATGAGCGATGAAGACGCAGGCACCGAGTTCCTCCGACGAATTGTGCTTCCTCACCTAGGCGTCGATAATGTCTCAGACAGCCAAAATGCCGACAAATTCAAAATGCTATTATTCATGACCCGGAAACTCTACGCTCTGGTAGAAGGCGAGTGTGCGGTTGACAATCCTGACGCTGTCCAGAATCAAGAAATTCTGCTTGGTGGATTCCTTTACGGCATGATACTGAAGGAGAGACTGGACGAATGGCTGAACTCATTACGACTTCCATTAATGGAATGGTGTCGAAGAAGTAGTTGGGCCCCGTTCACATCACCGGAATTCATGAAAGATTTCCAGCCAAAGATTCTCCGTAAAACTAACGAGAACATTGGACAAGCCTTGGAATATTTCCTATCTACTGGAAACCTCGTCAGCCCGAGTGGACTGGATCTTCAACAAACCTCCGGTTTCACGGTTGTGGCAGAGAAAATCAACTTCTACCGATTTATAAGCCACTTCCGAATGGTTCACAGAGGTAGCTTCTTCGCCCAATTGAAGACGACAACTGTGAGAAAGTTGCTGCCTGAAAGTTGGGGCTTTTTATGTCCAGTGCACACCCCTGATGGTAGTCCCTGTGGATTGCTAAATCACCTTGCGCACAAGTGTAAGATAGCTACTCATAACGTGGATGTCTCGGCAATCTCAGGCCTTGTGGCTCAACTAGGCGTGACAAGCATAGCATCGGCATCTCTCCAAGAAAGTGTGGTGGTGCAGCTCGATGGCCGGATTCTGGGCTTCTGCTCACCGAAACAAGCTAGGGTCATCGGGGATACCTTGCGATACTGGAAGGTCGAAGGCACTCACAACGTCCCGCTGGAACTGGAGGTCGGGTACGTTCCAAACTCCAATAGCGGCCAGTATCCCGGTGTCTACATGTTTTCACAGTCTGCACGCATGTACAGACCGGTGAAATATCTACCCCTTGACAAGCTAGACTTTGTTGGGCCCTTCGAGCAGCCTTTTATGTCCATCGCTTGCACGGAACCTGAAATCGTTTCAGGGGACTCGACTCACGTAGAATACGACCCAACGAACATCCTCTCCATTATCGCGAACATGACTCCTTTCTCAGACTTCAACCAATCTCCCCGAAACATGTATCAATGCCAGATGGGCAAACAGTCGATGGGAACACCCGGAGCAGCACACCGCTACCGCACTGACAACAAGACGTACCGTTTACAGACGGGCCAGACCCCAGTGGTGCGGCCACCGCTGCACAACGAATACGGGCTCGACAACTTCCCGAACGGCATGAACGCCGTCGTAGCCGTCATCTCGTACACAGGCTACGATATGGACGACGCCATGATCCTAAACAAGTCAGCGCACGAGCGCGGCTTCGGTCACGGCACGATCTACAAGACGAAGCTTTGCGACCTGGAGGAGGGCAGCCGGCGCGCACGGTCATCACGGCAGATCGGCAAGCTGTTCGGGTTCGCGCCGGGAGGGCTGGTGCGGGCCGAGTGGCGCGAGAAGCTGGACGACGACGGCTGGCCGCAGCTGGGCATGGAGGTGCGCAAGGACGACATCCTGGCCGCGTATCATACCGTGTCCTTCGACCCGGCCACCGGCGAATACATCAACCGCGACGGCCAGACGCACTTCTTCAAGTACAAGGACGACGAGGTCGCCTTCGTCGAGGAGGTGCGCATCCTCGGCGCCGAGAGCGGCAGCGAGCCGTGCCAGAGCATCAGCGTCAAGCTGCGCGTCCCGCGCTCGCCCGTCATCGGCGACAAGTTCTCGTCCCGGCACGGTCAGAAGGGCGTGTGCTCGCAGAAATGGCCGGCGGTCGATATGCCGTTCAGCGAGAGCGGGATCCAGCCCGACGTCATCATCAACCCGCACGCCTTTCCCTCGCGCATGACCATCGGCATGTTCGTCGAGAGCCTAGCGGGCAAGGCGGGGGCTCTGCATGGCCTCGCGCAGGACAGTACGCCCTTCCGCTTCGACGAGCAGCACACCGCCGTCGACTACTTCGGCCACCAGCTCATGAAGGCCGGCTACAACTACTACGGCAACGAGCCCATGTACAGCGGCATCACGGGCCAGGAACTCGCCGCGGACATCTACGTCGGCGTCGTGTATTACCAGCGCCTGCGCCACATGGTCAACGACAAGTTCCAGGTCCGCACCACGGGCCCCATCAACTCGCTGACGGGCCAGCCCATCAAGGGGCGCAAGAAGGGCGGAGGCATCCGCGTGGGCGAGATGGAGCGCGACGCCCTGCTCGCCCACGGCACCGCGTTCCTGCTGCAGGACCGCCTCATGAACTGCTCCGACTACACGCGCGCGCGCGTGTGCCGCAAGTGTGGCAGCTTCCTGAGCACCACGCCGACGGTCGGCGAGTACGGAAGGAGCAAGCGTGGCACGGGGATCACGCGGTGTCGCCGCTGCGCGAGGCGCGCCGAGGGGTTTGAGGGCCGCAGCGAGACGTGGGAGGATGGGCAGGGGGTTAGGTGGACGGGCGGGGACGATATCGCGGTTGTGGCGGTGCCGGGCGTGCTGCGGTATTTGGATGTCGAGTTGGCCAGTATGGGCGTGAAGATGCGGTTTAAGATTGAGCCATGAGGTAAGGGGGGAAGGGGGGGAAGGGGGGGAAGGGGGGAAAGACGGGGGGTTAAGTGAAGGTATCATGTTGATATGAGGAAGAGAAAGACTCGGGATTGAATGAAGGGTTTCTTTGGACGACCGGTAGGGTAGCAACATGCCCGTTAGCTATGAAAGAAAGGGGTATACACCAGACATCGTCTATCTAGACCGACGAACTGGAGGAAAAAGGGGTACTCAGGCGTTGCGCAGGGTGCGTTTCTAGTTCTATCATCTCTGCATTTTACGGTGTACATATGGTTCCAGCTTTTTTTTCAAACCCGGGCCTCGATATTAGTCCGTCACCGAATCGAATCGTATCAATTAGAGCCTTTGATCGGGCCGACCTCTCCCCCGAATTGAATTAGACACCATAGATAGATACAGACAGGTAGGCATAGATAGGTAGGCACGGACAGGTAGTCGCGGAGAGGTAGGACAGGCAGGACAGGTAGGACGGGCAGGTAGGCAGGACAGGCAGGCGGGCATTAGGCCTAGTTAGGAAATCAGCACACGGCCGGCGGATCGTCGGGGACACCGCCAATCGACGATTTGGAGCCTCCGCGAGAGGCTCCCCCCTATCTCCTTAATCGATCGCCCGAGCGATCGTAGGGCCCTATCCTTTACACCGATGAGGTGTTCAAGATGATGGTCCGTGCGAGATAACAATAAGACTGTCGCGGTCATTAGATGAGGCTGCAAATATGTGAAGCAAGGTGTATGCAAGCTTATTTCTTGGAGTTCGATTGATCTAGGTGACTCTGGAAACTGCCCTTTCTTATAAAGCGGAATTTGACAAAGCTTACAGCCGTATCGAGTCCTCGGCGCTCGCTGGCGCCTCTTACGGTTGTTACCAATAGAGTTCCGCTCAATTAAGTTAATCGAGAGATCTGCCAAAGACTTCCTGCAGTTAATCCTTTTAATTAAAGTTGCCCTTCTCGCCTTTAAGCAAGCCGAGCAAATAAGCAGCTTATCGCTTATCCCTTCTACCTTATATCCATATAATACTGCCAGGTTCCATATAACCTTATCTATATAGCCCTTATTATAATTTAGGACGCGAACGGAGCGCTTAAGGAGGGTACAAACGAGCTTCTAGAGGAAGGCTTCGCGACCGGCTCTATAAGGAAAGCTAGGGCGCGCGAAGGATGACAGTTTATAATAGTTAGTAGTAATTATATTAAGGAGGAAGTTAAATAGAGGCTTCTATATCTTCCTATACTTCTTTAACGAGGTATAATACGACCTTAGTTAATTAGCTCTATCTATACCATTTACGTAGTAATTATGGAGGTCTATAATAGCTAGAATAGGTAGCTAAGCTCTAACCTTGTCGCCGAAGAGCTTACGAGTCTATAAGGCGCCGTTAACTATTTTAGCCAACCGTCTTTAAAGCCTCCGTATATATTTAGAAGCCAGTAATATATAACGTTAGTACGTAGTATTAAGTATTAATATTTAAATAACCTTACTATTATAAATAGTAATTATAAATAGAACCCCTCTGGCGTCTTTATAAGTAATCTCTAATACCTTACTATCTTTTAAGGGCTTTATATATAGTATACCCTATAATATCTAGCTCTTATAGAGTAATTTAAGGTTAAATAGACTGGCTCTTGTCTATTCTTTATATTTGCTATTACTCTCCTCCTACTCCTTACGTTTTATTCTAACTATTTTAGCTATTACGGCTACTCTAATTCCTTCCTTATAAAGCTTTTATAATAGTTAAACGGAGGTAAAAAGGTTATTAAGCTAGGTAATATACTTATTTAGTAGATAGAGGCGTTTACTAGTAGTAGGATCTACTTGTAGTAGTAAGTTAAGAACGACTACCTTAGTCTTTAAAAATCTATTAATCTTAATAAAGGATATATCTAAATTATAAAGGCCCTTTCCTGCGCCTTTTGGGTAAAATATCTAGTTTAGTACGTAGCCCTAATTACCTCGTATCTATATCTTAAAGCCTTCTAGTATTAGTTTTAACGAAATATTTATAATCTTACTCGCTCAGCTAGTAAAGCGTTTAACTAAATCGTCGATAGTAAGGTGCTTTCTAGGCTAGTAAAACCTCCGGCAGTAAAGCCGTAGATACTCGCTAAGGTCCTCTATTTGCTACAAGGTATTCTAGAAAGGTGTATTATCTTTTTCTTTTAGTTCTATATAGTAGAAATAATAGTTAATCTATTACTACCGGTTATAGCTTATAAAGTCCCTTAAGCTATAGATTAGCCTATTACTTAGCGAGGTATTTTAGTAGTCTTTTAATAATAGTTTACCGTATAAGCTTATATAAATTAATATCGCTAAGTACGCGTAGAGCTCCTACCTATATATTAGTTTCTATAGCTAGGGGAACTTCTTTAGCGGATACTCTAGAGGGGTTAAATTAAGCTCTATATTTCGATTTATATACTCTATACGCCTATCTATAAAGAATAACTTAAATAGCTTATAAGGATTACTTGCATTTACGTCTTATAGTATATTTAGGCGTCTATATTCGTTCTCGTTATTAATCTCAATAGCGTTAAAGTTAGGGAGCTTTTAGGGAGTAGGGGGGGGGCCTTTTTTCTTCGTTCTTTTAGATAGTTTAGGATATTAAGTCGGTAAAACAAAGTCTTTATCGTTTAATTTACAATTACTTATTATTAGGGTATTAAAATCTATATAAGAAGCTTGGTAAGGTTCTTTAGATATTACAAATCTTAACTTAATATTCTAGTATATAAGGTAAGGGTGTAGATAGGGAGTCCAATTAATAGAACAATAGGGTATATTATATAATAATTAATAATTTATTGCTTAACGTCCGATTTAGATCCCTATTGGGCCCACGCGGACTACTCCTTATATACATATAGGGAGAAAACTCTATTTGAGAAAACCCTATAATCTATCTCCCCGCCTTTAGGACTCGCCTTTAGGGCGCCTGCAAGGCGCCTGCGAGTTACCTATAGTGCTCTACTACTTTACTTTTTAACCTCCTTAAGAACCACTGCTGCCGTAACAAGCCTACGGACGCACTAGTATTGCAAACTTTTACTCTACTACTGTAGAGTTAGGGTATATTATATAGATAGACAAATCCTTAAGGGAAAGTGTTGAGAATCGGCCTTCTGGTGGCGTAATGAGGCTAGTAAAGCCAGCCTCCTCAATATTATACTATATAGCCACTAGCCTTTCCTAAATAGATAAATTAAGCAATTAATATATTAACTTTTAATAGGTTATAAGCCCGGATTATATAAAATTAAAAGCTAAGCCTCTAAGTACCTTTAAATTAAAATATATAACCTACTAAAAAAAGATATATTCTAGAGAAACCCTATAGTCTTATAACTGTCTTTTGCTACGTACCTCTACAATATATATACTATTAAAAATATAATAATATAAGAAATATAATAAAAAGGAGGCCAAAAAGACCCCTTATAAGAAGGCTAATGTAAGAGTATATATATTAGGTCCCGCCGCGCTTGCGACAAGTTCGCAAGCACTCTCAGTCTTTTTAGCCGTATGGCGACGTGGAGGCGGGCCACGTTACAGCTAAGCGCTAAGACACTAAAACCTAACCTCCTAAATTTCTTTATAAACTATTAAACCCCTATACTAGCCTTCTATTTATAGGACAACTATATATCTAATTTTAAAAAAGCTATATATCCTATCTAAAATCACTATAATAGTAAAGAAATTAACACCTTAACGGTTATACCGAAGGCCTAGAAAACCGATTCTATACTAAGGCCTTAACCTCTATAACTAGCACGGTTTTACTACTTCCTTAACATCTTCCTCTACCCTTATATATTTAAAGACTTTAAGAAAGATAACACTAGTAATATCTTTACGGAGAACCTTAAAGACTATAACTTTAACCTCAGTACTATACCTAACTACTCTAGTAATTTAGACCGCTCTTTAGCCTCTAATAGTACCCTCTCTGTAGCTAGCTTAACTAAACTCTTTAGTCTTAAAGTCTAAACTCCTCTTTAACTCCTATATAAAACCTTAATTATATATATCCTCTTAGATACTCTAGAGACCTCTAAAATCAAAATAGATAAAGAACTCTCTTAAGCCTCCAAAACCATATACAAATCTATTAAAGGAGTAGAGACGCTAGAACCTTAAAGCTCTACTACCGTTAAAGACTCCAAACCCGATATTATAAACGCCTTACTTACCTTCCCCCAAACGTCCTAAACGTCCTAAGCTTTAATAATTAAACCTATCTCTAACAAGCCTAAGGACTCTCTTTTAGTTATATTAGAGACACCTATAGTTAAAGTAAAGATAAGCTTTATAACTGAGAAAGGGACTAGAGGGCTAGATAAGATAAGGAAACTAGAATCTACTATAGGATAGATAGAATTTACGAAGCAGATACGCCTCTACTTATTAATAAATAGATATAGAGATCTACTAAAATAAAACGCTAAAAGGCTAGAATAAGGGACCCTATTAGAGATAGCCTATAAAACTAAGTTAGATACCTAGCTTAATAAATAGAAATAAATATATAGTATTATCTGAAATAGACTTAGTTATAATACTATAAGGGAAGTTAAAGAAATAAAATATATAGATAAGATCCTTACTAAGCTATAAAAACGTTTTCGCCTAATAGAAAGCGTAGTCTACTAATACCTTAAAAGACGTTACTAGGAGGTTACCCTAAATATCTATAAAGGGGTAATAAACTATATAGAAAAGCTATAAGAAGTATAAATAGAGATTATAGAGCTTAACCCCAACTGCATAATTAGTAAAATCTCCTTAGTTAGTAAATTCCTAACGGGACTCGGCCTAGACTACAATATATTTCTAATCTCTTTCTACTAAAAACACTCCCTTCTATTAGAATAAGATAAAAAGAATAAGGTTATAAAGTAGCTATAATATTTAATAAAGCCATATAAGTAGTAGAAAGGGAAGAATATAATATAAAGGGATAGGAAGATAATAAGACTGCCCTATTAGTAATCTCCTAAAATACCCTATAACAATATAGGCTTTATAGCTAGGCGTATTGTTATATTTAATACTTATATATAAAATATACCTAAAATTAAAATTAGGTAATAATATTATATCTACACCTATAAAGCCGTAATTAATTAATTAGCTATACTAAAATATATTATATTTAATTACTACTTAGTGTTTTAAGATTATTGTCCTTAGATTTAATACTCGTGCCTTAATAGAGCCGTAATTACATCTCTCTTAGGGTTACTTTACTGCTCCTTATAAAGTTAAAGCTTTTATAAGGCTATCCCTTACAACGTTAAAATGGGTCCTTAGGGTATCGCTAAGAACTAACCAATTAGATTAGCAAAATTTAGTGCCTATGCTTAGAAAACCAAGCTAGTAATATTTATAATATGCTATATAAAATTAATATATAGGCTTAATCTCTAGAATTAAGTCGCTTAATATAAGGTATCCAGCGGTCGTCCTTCCTGCAGAATGGTATTTTATATATACTGCAGCTAAAATAAGTCCTTGCAGGACGCGCACGCCTTTTTTATTCCTTACTATTGCGAGGTTTCCTTGTAGTATTAGATGGAAGCTCTAATAGAGCCTTTTAACGCTTAATGCACTGCTCCCAAGTACGCCTAATAGCCTCTATACAAGCTAAGCAATAAACCTCTCTTAGAGACAGCTTAATTAGCTAATACTACACTATAGGGACCCATATTATATTATCTATAGAACGTTAAGGTGGATATTTAAATATATAATTCTTTTACTTTTAAATTAAGCGTTTAAATAAGGCTTTGCGGAGGTTAATTCGAAATTACTTATAGCTATTCTTGCGATATTTGTATTAATCGGTAGGTTAGTAAAAAGATAGTAGGAAGTAATTAACGATTACTATATTAAGAAGGAAGTGCATAAAGGCTTCTAGGTTTTCCTATTAATCCTCTATATTATAAAATATAAGTATAATTAATCTATAATATCTATAACGTATTCTACCAGCGAGCCGGCCACCCCACCAAGCCGGCCACTTTAAAATACACCAAAAAGCCGATATTTTAATCTTAAATATCTTAACCACTACTTAATAATATTTTCTAAAAATTTAAATATAAGCTTTTATATACCTATTTTAGTACTTATTACAATATAAGAGTATACGCTCTGGTAGTTGTTAAGATATTTAAAAAATATCTCTATTTTTGACCCCTAAACTCTATATTATAATAACTACTAAGCTATACGCTTTAGTATTATAATATATACTAAAATAGGTATATAAGAGCTTATATTTAAATTTTTAGAAAATATTATTAAGTAGTGGTTGAGATATTTAAGATTAAAATATCGGCTTTTTGGTGTATTTTGAAGTGGCCGGCTCGCTGGGGTGGCCGGCTCGCTGGTAGAATACGTTACTATATATATAATTATTATACTAAAATATAAAGGTAGGAATAGATAGTAGCCTTTTGAAATTATCGCTAAAGACCTTCTAAGTCTATCTAGCGCCGCTAGCAGTAAGGGGAGGATATTTCCGTATAGTAATTCTAGTTTGGCGACCTAGTAATATATAACGTTATTAGATTTTAAGCCTTAAAGTTAAATTAGAGAACTTACCGTTATTAATAGTACTTATAAAAAGCATAATATTAGCGTTTTTCTAAGCAAACTCTATTACCTAGCCGTCCTTAGAGACCTCCGTATATAATTCTCCCTATAATATATAAGCCGCATAAGTCAATTTAAGCTCAATAAGCGTCTAGTTAATTTACTCGGCCAGAACCTTCTTCTCCTCTCCTTTTGTAGTTATAGCTACCTTAATATTACCTTTAAGGTCCCCCTATTCCTCACGTTATGTTTTAGTCGTTTAAATAGTTCCTGCGGCTCTAATACTAAGGCCTCGTAATTATATAAGAAGCTTAACGCTTATAAATAGATTATTAAGCTAAACAACGTGCTTTTTGGGTAGGTAGAGGCGTTCTCCTATTTTGGCGTCTTTTTAGAGAAGTAAGTTAAGCATTACTACCTATGTCTTTAAAAAGCCTTTATTAATAAAAGACTTATCTAAATTAACTAGGCCCTCCTTATCGCCTTTAGCGTGCTATATAAAGTCTAGTATATAGCCCTTATTCGCTAACACCTATATTTAAAAGCCTTTAGGTATAGGCTTAGATAGAATATTAATAATTTTAGGAGCATGGCCTATAAAGCGTTAAACTGTCTTATTAACGGCAAGGTAAGTTCTAGGCGTGTAGAGCTTCCTATAAGCAAGCCGGATATACTTAGTAAGCTTATCAATTTGGTTAAATATAGTTTTGGGTATTTTATTAGAGTTCGGCTATAGTAGTAAGGCTTAAAAGTAATAATTAAGCTACTAAAATCAAATAACTCCTATATATTATTTGACAATATACTTAGTGCTATATGTGTTTAAATCCTTCTAGTAATCTTTAATGGCTAGTTTTATAGTAAGTCCTATATAAATAAGCACCCTAAAGTATAAGTATAGCTCCTGCCTACATATTGGTTACTATATGCATAAGTTCTCCTTTTCCTTATCTAGAGGATAGAGCTTTGTATACTCATTTGTCTACTCTACAAAATTATCTATAATATTATTTATAAAGAAGAGACTAAATAGCCTAAAAGGATTGTGTATATTAACGTTCGGAGGTAGGTTTAGTAAGCTATAGTGGTCCCAATTATTAATATGGAGAGGTTCGAATTTAGGTAAAGGCCAGGGCGTAGGAGGAGCTGTTTTCGCAGTCTTATTTAGGGGGATATTATATTAAGTCTTCTAAACAAAATCTATATTAATTCTAGTACGATTAAAAGGTATAGTAGTGATGTAATTGATAATTGAATTCTATATAGATACACGTGTAGATTTAAAAATGGTATTCCTATATAGACTACCTACTCTAAGGACTCTGACGTTATAAGGATACTACTTTCTCTTATAAATACTATTATAGGATTTAAAGCCTTCTATCTAGCCTTATAACTACTTTAGCTTAGTTATTTATATAAATATAGGTATTTAATACTATAGCTAAGTAGCGGTAGTATATATAAGATTGCAAATAGGCGAGCAATAGGCGCCCCCTAATGGCTCTACAGTAGTAGAGTAAGGTTTGCGATACTAGTGCGTCCGTAGGCTTGTTACGGCAGTAGTAGTTCCTAAAAAGGTTAAAAATTAAGGTAGTAGAGTACTATAGGTAACTTATAGGCGAGTCCTAAAAGGCGGGGAGATAGATTATATGGGTTTCTTAAATAGAGTTTTCTCCCTATATATATATATAAGGAGTAGTCTGCGTAGGCCTAATAGGGATTTAAATTAGACATTAAGCAATAAATTATTATTATATATAAGGTTGCTAGGAATAGGAATGCGAGAGTTCTAGAGGCGTTAATACTACTTAAAGAGAGCCTCTTCTAAAAGAGGATATTTAGCAGCTCTTTTTCACTCTTATATACCTTACCTCTATAATAATTTAGCTATATTAAGCTATTAAAATTTATTACTTAGTATTTCTAATATTAAGGATTAATTAATCTTATAATAGAGGAAGTTACTTGCCTAGTAAGTAAGATCTAAGAGTAGTTTTAATAAATTTCAGTTATTATATAATATATTTAATAGCTAAACTTATAGTAAGTAAAGGATAAATCTAGTGAATTAAAAACTGCTTATGCTAATATTGGTGGTAGGTGCTTAATAATATCGTTAAAAGTTAGATTATTATAATATTACACTAGAAGAGGCTTAATTAAGGAGTTATATTATAATATAGATAATATTATTATATACCCCATATCGTTATAAGGGGAGTTTACTATATATATATCAGTCTACTAGTAAATCATTCCTAGCTTAAGAATATAAACCGTGCTTCTAAATTAGTAGTTACTAACCCATTTACTTATATCTCTATAAGATAGGGTTTAAACCACTCTAGCGCCTAACCTATTAAGAACAGTCCTATATACGCTACTTAATTACTTAATTACGCTAACTTAGTTCTATTATATTAAATCTTTAAATTTATCTATATTAGGAATCCCTTAAGTTTATACTTCTTACTTATAAACCTTTTAATTAATAGCATCTTTATCTTTTCTCTTTTCTCTTTTTATATCTTATAACTATTTAACTAATATCACTTAGTTATTATCTACTTATTCTATAAAGCTTTTAAGTTATACTATTATAACTATTTATAAGTTATTATCCTATATACTAGTATCTCCTAACCCTAAGGTTATTATTACCGTAGATAGCGTTATAACTAGTGCTTTAAGTAGTATTATATATTAACTTACTATTCTACTATAACCGTAGTAGTAAATATATAACAGAACCTAGTAGTAAATACTATAATAGGCTTATTAATAGGCTAGGTATATAGATGGAATAGAATAATTAATAGCTGTAATAAGTGGAGTATATTGCCTAATTAGTTAACCCTAATTATATTCTAAAAATTTACTATAAAGAAGAGAACTATCTAAGGTAGGGACTATAGTCCTTTAAATACACAATCTAGCTCCTAAAAGATTCGTTAGGTACATTAATACGTTAGTATATTAGTATATTACACGTACTTATACTCTTATATACTTGCGTACTAAGTTCCTTATAAGTTCCTTATAACTTGTTATATAACTTAGCTACCCTTTATTCTATAGCTTAATCGGTTCTAGCGCCTCCTATACTATCTTAACTAACCTATTTATATCTCTTTTTAGTAGTTGTACTACTACTAATATAAGGACCGTAATAAAGATGCTATTAATTAAGAGGTTTATAGAAGAAAAGTATAAGCTAAAGGGATTCCTTATATAAATAAAGCTAAAGATTTAATATAAAGGAACTAAGCTAGCAAACTTATTAGATTTAGTAGCGTATATAGAACTATTCTTAACAGGTTAGGCACTAGAGTAGTTTAAACCCTATATTATAGAGATATAAGCTAATAGGTTAATAACTACTAATTTAGAAGTATAGTATATATTCTTAAGCTAGGAAGGATTTACTAGTAAACTAATATAAATATATAGAGATCTAGAATTAATAGCAATAGCTAAAGAAAAGCTATATTAACTTATATAAAAAGGATTAGTAATAGACTATATAACATAGTTCTAGATACTAGTAGCGTAGACTAAGTAGAACAAAGGGGTGTTAATAGCGTAGTATAGAAGGGGACTAAAAGCTAAAGTTTAAAATATAATAATACTAATAGGTAATCTAAGTAATATAAGAGAGCCAATTAAATAGATAGAGGAACAATAATAGTTCCTTACTAATAAAATAATATAGACTTAATCTATATATAAAGCCGTAGCAAATAAGGACTAAACTCTAGTACCGGCCTATTGAGTTAGTAATTTTATTAGCTAGATATAAGAAATATAAATATAAAACAACCTATTAAGAAGCTTAATTAAAAGAACGCTAGCCCTTATAAGGCCGAGAAGGTTGTCTTCTCTTACGCCTACCAACTAAAGCTCCCTAATACGGTTAAAATCTACCCTATATTCTATACGTTAGTTTTATACCCTACTATACCTATATTAGACGCCTTGCCTAGATATAGGACCCGCCCCTACTAGTTAAAGTAGATAGTAAGAATAAGTACTTTATTAAAAGAATTAATAATATTAAGTATAATAAATGGAAATACTAATATATATACTTTATAAATAGAGAGGCTTTACTAAGCCCTTATAGGAACCTATTAACTCTATAGGACTTATATAAGCTATAAAAGACTTTTATAAACTTTACTTAAAACTACTATAACCCTATCTAATAGAAGCTTAAGTTTAAAGAGGTGTACTATTATAGGACATCTCCGTAACACCTTATACACATCTACCTATTTCTACTAACTTAGTAATTAGAAGACTAACTATAAGATAGCAATTTGCCGTTCTCTATGGCAATCTGCTATATTCTACTAAATTCTACTAAGTTTACTAAATTCTACTAAGTTCTGCTAGGACTGCTACCTAAATCCTATTCTACTCTATATACGTCTTAATTAAGCAACTAAGTTAATAATATATACCCTATCCTCCCGTTTCCTTACCTTCTTTCCTTATATAATGTCTTAACTTTATTATATAGTATTATACGTAGTATAATATAATAGATATAATTTTTTTAAAATAGATACTTAGAGCTGTATAGAGCTTAAGATATAATTAAAGAGTCTATATATTTTTAGGGATCGTGTAGAGTATAAAGATATTACTATAGTAAAAGGTAATATCGCGGGAATTAGTGTACGTCCTCTACTAAACTAGGGGTAGAAAAGAGTTCTATAATATAAGAGTAAGACGCTCTACGTTATTGGTAATTATATTAAGCTTAATATCTTTAACCAGCTCTTTTATATTAAATTACCTAAGTATAAAAATATAGTACTAGGATATTAGTTTATATATAGGCTTTAAAACTCTATTAAAATTAGCGAAAAGTCACTCTGTTCTATAAAACCTTTACCTACTATAACATTAATAAAATAATTTAAAAATTAGTATATAACTTAATAAATGCTAAATCTAAAATATATATCAACTATATAAATGAAAATTAAATAATACTAAGTTTATATATAAAAGAAGTTAAAAGACTTCAAAATATAAGCTTTTATTAGAGGATTTCTTAATAAAATCTATAATATTAATACCTTTTAGCATCTTTATATATAATTTAAATTTTATTTACTTTTAACTTATATAGTATATATATATTATAGATTTAGTATTTATTAAACTAATGTACTCTATAAACGAGTCGGCACCTTACTAAGAGAATAGCTCTATTAAGTTTTAACTATTATAGATTAATTACGTAAACGTTAATTAGGCTATAGCGAAGGGAAGATATCTCTAGCTATATTAGCTATTTAAAAAAAGTTAACTCTAGAGTATATAATATACTATAATAGTGTATAATGTCCCCTAAACTATACTTTAAGACCAATATACTAATAAGGCTTTATAACGCGATTATAAGTCTAATTTAAAGAAGCTTATACAGCCTAAGGAATTAGTTATCATTTAGTATATACTTAACTTAGATTTACGTAGATTTGTACCTAAACTAAGTACTGTATAAGATATAAGCTCGGGCCCCTAAAACTTGGTTACATTTCCTATATAAAACGTAGCTGAGTTTAGGGGGTAACCGAGTTCTAGGGGTCTGAGCTTAGCCAATTAATTGCTTGGCGCGCGCTCTACTAGCTAAGTTGGTATTAACTAGTTAAATAACTTTATATAGTAAACCCCTTAGCTTAAAATATAATTTAATTAAAAGTACAACTACTAAAGAGCTAAATGCGAGGATCTAGAGGTTATTAAGTAGTAGTTTAAGCATATATATATATATAAAGGCTAAGTACGGTATTACTAATAACAACTCTTATAACTTTAACGAAAGCGGCTTTTAGATAGGCGTTATTTTAATAGGAGTAGTTATTATAGGCTCTAAGAGACGCAATTAGTTAAAAGCTATATAGTTAGGCAATCGCGAATAGACTATTTCGCCGTTTATTATCTTTACCGGTAAGTACTATCTCTCTATATAGTATAAAGGCAATAATATACTACTAGATTGTACTATATTATTAAGTAGTTATAGTACTTTAAAAGGCATATAAAGGACTATACCGTAGGCACCTATTGCCTTCTGATTCTTAACGGCTATAAGAGCTATAGCTCGCTTAAATTCTAAAAAATTTATAAGGAGAATAAGATTATTACACTCTATATACCACTGCATTTATTATACTTACTTTAGCTACTTAATATATACTATTTTACGCTAATAAAGAAGGCCTATAGGTAGTAGGTTAAAGCCCTAATATATAATTACGTTAACTATATTATAATGCTAGAGTTTCTACTAGCCTTTAAAGCAGCCTTTACTGCCTTAATTATAAAGAGTAATGTCTATAAAAGCTTTTAAGGTACTAGCCTAGTTCTATTTAACCTAGATACTATACTATTAGAGCTTAATATTTAACTATATACTATAACGGAACCTTATAGCAGGTACTACAATAGGCTCGTTAATAGGCTAGGTGTATAGATAATATAAATTAAGTCAACAACGTAATAATAACTGGTGGAGTGGTTGCCTAATAGATTAACTTTAATTATATTCTAAGAATCACTATAAGGAAGGAACTATTTAGGTAGGGACTATGGTTCTTTAAATATACAACCGTACTCCTATAAAATCCTTCTTATACGTAATATATATGTTATACGTATTATACGTAGCCATATAATGCGTATACCGCGTATACCGCGTATAATATTATATAACCTACTTACTATTCCTTATTATATAGTTCTACTAGTTCTATCCTAGACCGTGCTTATATTAACTAACTAGCTTCTTCTAACTCCTTTCTAAGTAGTTATAGTATTATGCTTAAAGCGTCCATAATACCATCTCCCTCCTTTTTATCTTTGTCTTTAAAGATTCCTAATATCTCTAAGTTGTTTACTAAAGGTATAATATCCGTCTAATTAATTTGGTTAATATTATTACTTATTATACCTAAAGCATCTCCTTCTTCATAAGCGCAACGTCATGCCCGCACTGTCGCTGCTATATTGTCGCTTAGTAAGATTATACCATCTCTATATTCTCGTTATTTTAAAGCGGGGTTAGTATATATTGCGATGGCAAGTCTATATTCTTAATAACCCTCCTTATATTTAAAGTGCACTAAAGCAAATATTTAATTGTCCTACGATATTTGCTTTATTTCTAACGCTAAGTATACGCGTCTTATAACTCTTAGTAGTCTCTTAGTTCTCTAAGTAATTTATTATAGGGTCTTATATTTAATCTACCGCTACAAAGCTTAAGTTAGAGTTAGCTGCCGCCTATACTAAACTCCATCAATCTACTAAGGAGACTGCTTACGCCCTTAAGGCCTAGCGTTGTTTCTTTAAGACTTAATAGGTTGCGTTCGCTCGGTTAACCTGTTTTAAGAAGGTACGTAAAAAGGTCTATTTTAAGGAGTAGAAACTTATAGAACAAGGCCTACAGAAACTTAGTAATAAGAGAACCGACTTTCTTCCTATAAAGGAAACAACTCTAAATAGCTCGGCAGTCGCTCTTCCTAGGTCCCCCTTAGGTAACTTATTTTTCGGCGATCTTTCCTTATTAATATTACCTAACCTAATCTCTTCTAATACTCCTGTACCTTTCCTATAATATTCTTTAGATTCTTTAGTAGCTCCTAGGTAGTCTTAGTGTAGCCTATCCACTTTACTTTATACTATATTTTATTATCTACATCCTTATAGCTAATAATCTTTAAAACTTGCTATTTGTCCTCTTCTTATCCTCTATACATATCTTCTTTATAAATTAGTAGCTTAATATTCCTATATACTGGCTCTAGCATTATAATATGCTATATAGGGTAGATTTTTATTTTAGCTAATAGGTTTAACTTAAATATAACTGGTAAAATCCTTTACGTAATTTTAAAGGGTCTTAGTTTAACGTGGTCTAACTTCTTACTTAATTATTAACTTTTAAAATTTTTATATAGTAGCTATACTTTGTCTCCCTCCTTAAGATCTAGTCCCTTAGATCTCTTAGCGTTATAGTATCTTTTTATTCTCTACTATACTACCTTAGCTATTTTTATAAGGTTTATATAAAGATTTATTAAAGTCTCTATTCTTTACTTAGCTATACTACTTATCTTCTTTACTTAATATAGTAATAGTAATATCCTTAGCTCGTATTTATAATTCGCCTTAAATAGTAAAGTGCCCATTCCTTCTTATAGTGTTGTATTATATATAAACTATATAACTAGTAATAATAACGCCTAATTATTCTATACGTAATTAATATAGTGCCTTAGATACTGCTTTAGTGTCTAATTTAATCTTTCTATTTAACCGTCTGTCTGTAAATAATATATAGTAAAAGTTACTACTCTAACCCCTTATTCCGCTAAGAATACCTCCTAAAATACTATTATAAATCTTAAATCCCTATCTAATATAATTTTACTTAGTGCTCTATATCTTACAAACACTTCTTTAATATAAATTCTAGCAATATCCTCCGCTGAGATTTCTTCTATATATATTATAAAGTATCCCCACTTTATAAGCTTATTTACTATTACTAAAATTATATTATAATCTTACCCGGTAATAGGGTCTCTTAACTTTAGCAACTTTATAATAAAGTCCTATAATATAACCTTCTATAGTCTCTTTAGTATTTTAATAGGTTATAGCCCTCCGTATAGCTTATGCCTTATTAGTTTATTCCTTTAGTAATCTAAATATTCCTTAGTAACCTTCTTAGCTATCCTTTAAATTCCGTCAATAATATATTCCTCTTAAAGTCTTAACACTAAGCCCGTAGCTTTATTATATCCTTAAGTTAGTTCCTTATAGAAGTCCTCTATAAAGTACTCTACTATACTTTTTAGGATATACTTTACTTCTTAGTTTTTGTATATATCTATCTATAGATCTTCTAGCTATACTTTTAAAATTCTTTATATCTAAAAGCTTTCTAGTACCTTATAGACTCTTCCTAACTCATCTTCCTAAGTTACTATAATTTTTAGATAATTATACCTAATTAGTCTATCTGTATCTTTTTATAATAAAGCCCCTAATAACTTCTTATTATTTTATAGTTTAGCCTTTTAACTTAACGCATTGGCTCACATATTATCTATACCTTTAGTATACTAAATCTTAAAATAGTATTCTATAAGCATTTCTGCCTATCTAACCTATTTTTAATTAAGTTCTTTTATTATTAGGAATCCCGTTAGGTTTTTATAATTAATTTTAACTATAAATAGTTTTTCTATACCTTATAAGAATGCTCTTTATTTCTTTAGTGCTATAACTATACCTAATAACTCCTTATTATAGATGTTATAGTTAAGTTCTAGTAGTGTTATCTTCCGACTATAATATACTACTAGGTGGTATCCGTCCGGATACTTTTATATAAAGTATACCCCTAGTATAAAGTCTAATACATCTATTTCTACAACCGTCTCTAGTCCTAGTTAATAGATTTTAAAAATTAGTTCCTAAGTAAATAACCTTTTAACTTTCTTAAATAGTTCTTATTATTCCTTTCCCTATATCTATAGTTATTCTTTCTTTATTAATCGTGTAAATAGCTTAGTATTTTTTAACTATTACGCTATAAACCTTTTATAGTAATTGCAAAACCCTAAAAACAATCTTAACTATATAACATTCTCTAGTTCTTACCAATTTACTATAGCCTTAATCTTTTTTAGATCTATACTAAGTTAGCCTAGTTTAATAATAAATCCTATAAAATCAGTCTTCCTAGTAAAGAACTCGTATTTCTTAATTATTACTAGCATCTATTCTTCTTATAGTCTCTTTAAAACCCATTTAACGTATTCTCCATATTCTTCCTTAATTATTAAGTAGATAATAATAATATTAAGATATACTATAATAAATTTATCTAAGTGTTCTCCTAATATATTATTAATACGCTTCTAAAACGTTACTAGTGCGTTTATAAGCCCGAATTATATAACTAATGGTTTATATAGTCCTTCCTTTAACCTAAAGGCTGCCTTCCATTTGTTACCTTTCTTAATTCTAATCTAATGGTACGCCTATCTTAGATCTATCTTTATAAAGATTTATACATTACCTATCCTATCTTAAATTTCGCTAATTAAGGGTAAAGGATACCTATCCTTTCTAGTAATGCTGTTTAACTATCTATAGTTAATATATAGCCTTAGTTTGCCGTTTTTCTTTAGTACGAATAGTACTAGATAACCTACTAATAATTGCAATAGTTTAATATATCCCTTTTATAAGTTTTCCTAGATAAACTCTTTTAATGCTCTACCTTCTTTAGTAAGCTTATAGATTAGAAAAAACCTTAGATTTATTTCTGGTTCTAATTCTATCTTATAGTCCTATACTATATACTTTAACAGCTTTTTACTTTCTAGTGACCATGGTTTTTTGCCGTACTTATAGTATTTCTTTAGTATATAGTCTAATCCTTTTTCTATTTCTTTATAGGTCGCTCCTACTTAGTACTATACTAACTTAGCTTATTATTACATCTTATATTATTAAGTATCTCTAATATTAACCTAACCTATAACCTAATTAATCTTTAGATTATATTCCTATAACTAAGGCATTCCTAATACTACCTTATTATTCCCTAATGGTAATATATTAAAAGACATCTTAAC